>Ga0079992_130901_pt1 | contig 12246 bp, 9 predicted proteins | sample FaiFalFF_MnMetaG_3_FD_69197 | JGI IMG/M metagenome (GOLD analysis project Ga0079992, IMG submission 69197) | Freshwater microbial communities from Yellowstone National Park, Wyoming, USA - Fairy Falls B (FF_Mn_B) MetaG (SPADES assembly) (version 2) | ecosystem: Environmental > Aquatic > Freshwater... | reverse complement strand
GGCTGCGCTCAGGCAACAAAACGGAAGCAGAGTTGGTGGAAGTGCAGTGGGGCAACGGCGCACCTGCTACTGTGTTGCTTGAGGATAGACCTCCGAAATCGCCTCCAACGAGAGTTTGGGCAGCCGATATTGAAGGTGATGGTTGTTGGGAGATTGTGACTTGGGACGGAAGGGATTTAACCGTCTGGCAATTTCGCAAGGATGAACAACGCTTCGTTCCCACAGCACGCTTAGTTCTAAAGCCACCAAATGTTGCCGCTAAGACATCACGATCGTTTCTGATAGGAGCGACAGTTGCTATTACATCCGCTTTGTCACAAGTTGATTTTAACCTTTGGGTGGCTGACCTTAATGGTGACGGACGAAAAGAATTTGTGTTGTTTTGGGGCAGGCAAGTTGGTTGCGGCACTTGTGCTATCAAAGTCAAAAAGGATCCCCGTTCGTTTCATTTGGTGCAAATTGTTTGGTGGGAAGGCAACCGACCACAAATGCAACAATTTGACCCAAAGGAAACCCCTTTGCCTAACCCACTTTTAACTTTTTGGAGACAGATTGGGCGTTGCTTTGTTCTCGCCCATGAAATTTGTGAACGGCTTCGCTTTCGCCCTCGGTTAGTTTCTTTTCACCCCTTGCGAGTGGAGTTGTGGGAGGCAGTTGAGGGAGACCGAAGCACTATCTTTCAACTGCCTAACGGTGATGAAGCGTTGGATTTGCGGCGTTGGCTGAAAATCGCAGAATTTCCCGCCTACCCCATGCTAAGCGGCGATTGGGACGATGATGGGCGAATGGAGTTGCTGTTACGCCGACGATTTAGAACTTCATCGCCTCATGACATCCTTTACTTTGTCCGATGCGATGGCAGGAAAGTTCGCTGGGCGAAGATTTTGCCTCCATCGCCAGCGAGAGCACTTCACGCCCTGCCTTTGAAAGGTCGCAACGGGGCAGCAGTTTTCGTTGTGTGGCAACTGGAAGACAAAGTGGTCGTTGAGCGGTTGAAGTGGAGATAGTAGCGTGAAGCGTAATGCGTGATGTTGTTTAACTGCCATCAAAAACGAGTCTGACACTACCTTTGTCTTTTCGCTCAGCCCTAACCAGTCACCAATGAATGCCGTTCAACCAAATGCCGTTCAACCAGTCGCCAATCGCCAGTCGCTATTCGCCGCCGTTTTCTCTTGCGTTAAAGTTTTTGGGCGGAAAGGAGGATGAGGAGATGGGACGGATGGCAGCGATTTTGTTGGTGGCTTCGGCAATTTGTGCTTTGGCTGCAGGTCAAAAGGTTGAAACGCTGAAACTCGGTGAAGCAACCGTCCGCATCGTTCGTGACCGTTTCGGTGTCCCTCACATTTACGCCCCAAGCCTTTACGGCGTCTTCTACGGGAGCGGCTACGCTCAAGCCCAAGACCGACTGGCACAAATGGAACTTTATCGGCGAACCGCAAAAGGTGAATTGGCTGAAATTATGGGCGAAAGCGCCTTAGACCAAGACAAACAACGCCGAATGCTGGGCTACACTGAAGCGGAGCGGTGGGAGCAATTTGCGTCTTTGAGCCACGAAGAGCAACTGGTCCTGAAAGCATTTGCCGACGGCGTGAACGCAATTATCGCTCAAGTCAACGCAGGCAAACGCCCAATGCCTCAGCGGCTCAAAGATTTGGGCGTGACGAAATTGCGACCGTGGAAAGTCACCGATACTATCGCCATCGCTCACATGATGGCGGAGCGATTTGGAAGTTCGGGCGGGGAAGAATTGCGGATGATGCAACTTCGGCTTTACCTGCAACTTCGCTTCGGCGCTCAAGCCATGAGCGTTTTAAACGATTTGGCTTGGCAAAACGACCCAACATCACCAACGACAGTAACATGGGACATGGGACATGGGACAAGGGACAGACGGCGTGAAGTGCAGAAAAAACAGACCCTAAACCTTGTCCCCTGCCCCTTGTCCCCTGCCCCGCTATTAACAGCCATTCGCATCGCTGAAGAGTGTGACAGCATTGAATGGTGCAAGCGACTTGGGCTGTTCACTCGCTTTGGCAGTTACGCTATGGTCGTTGCGCCGAAAAAGTCAGCGACGGGCAATCCCCTTTTGGTCGGCGGACCTCAAATGGCGACGGGAACTCCGTCCATCGCTTACGAAATTGCCCTTTACTGCCCAAAGTTTGAGGTTCGCGGCATGACCTTCCCAGGAATCCCCATCGTCCTCATCGGCATGAACCGCTACTTGGCTTGGACAACGACGAGCGGTGCTGGCGACAATGTTGACATCTTCGTTGAGCACTTGAGCAAGGAGAGCAAATACCGATACATGCATAACGGCGAGTGGCGACCGATGGAACGACGGGTGGAACTCATTTTTGTCAAGGGAAAAGATGAGCCTGTGCAAGTTGAAGTTTGCCGAACGGTGCACGGAGTCGTCCTAAGTTGGGATGAAAAGGCAGGCATCGCTTACGCAAGGGCAAAAGCCTACTGGGGCAAAGAGTTTGGAGGGATGCGGGCAATTTACGCCTTCCACAAAGCCACCAACATCAAAGAGTTTGCAGAAGCGTGCCGACAAATAGCCACCAGCCACAATTTCTTCGTCGCTACGAAAGACGGCGATATTGGATTTTGGTTCTGCGGTCTCTACCCTATCCGGGCTGAAGGAATTGACCCGCGCTTTCCGACGCCCGGGACGGGCGAATTTGACTGGAAAGGGTTTTTGCCCTTTGAGAAACTGCCGCAACAAATCAACCCGCCACAAGGTTTCTTTGCCAACTGGAACAACAAGCCTGCACCATGGTGGGATAACGGCGATTTGCCGCGATGGGGGGCAATTCACCATGTCAAGCGAATTATTGACCTGCTGAAAAGCAAACCCAAACTGACTTTGGAAGACTTGCGCCAATTCGTCGTGGACATTGAAGGTTACGATGTGCGGGCGGACTTCTTCAAGCCATTGCTTTTGCGTGCCATAAAGAGAATCGCTGCCGATGATGTGGAACTCAAAATGGTTGCTGACTTGCTACAGCGTTGGGACAACCAACGCAGTGAAGGGAGCGTGGCGGCGACAATTTTTGACGCTTGGTTTGAAGCGATGCAGGACATCGTTTTCTCCGACGACTTGGGCGATTTCGGTGACAAGAGTTTGTTCAGGATGGCAATCCAGCCGAGTTTGCTTTGGTATGTCCTTGCAGACAAGCCGCCTCGCAAGTTGTCCCGCGATTACCTGAACGGTGAAGACAAAGACCTTGTGATGGTCAAAGCCTTGCGGGCGGCACTTGAGCGGTTGAGGAAGGAGCGGGGCGAAATCGCTCATTGGGGCTTTCGCAAGCCCCTCTGGCGTTTTGACCCATTGCCGCCTATACCCGGACCAAATCGCGGCGCTTACATTCAAATCGTTGAGGTCACAAGTCCGCCTCGTGGCTTCAACATCCTACCACCCGGTCAAAGCGAAGACCCCAAATCGCCCCACTACTCTGACCAGCACCCCTTAGCCCTTCGCTGGCAATTCAAGCCAATGGAGTTGGTTGAGGCTTTGAAGGTCAAATAGCCCTGCACGAAATCGCTCCCTTACCGCCTCCCATGGATAGGGCTGATTGAGAAGCATGAGGCGAAGTAAAGGCTGAGGCTCAAGTTGCCGAAATCTCATTTGGAGTGCCCCTAAATCAGGGAAACGAGGTGAGAGGATTTTCGTGCACGAAACCCAAACTGTCCGAGCCCATGAAGGCATAGAGAGCAGAATAGTGGCATGGTATGCCGAGGTAGTAAACCAAATTCTGAAGGCAGCAGCGGAAGCGTTGGAGGGTATGGCGGGGCTAACTGTTGAAAGGGACAAACCGTTTCTTCGGGTCTCGGCTTACACTGAAGAGGATGTGACTGTCGCTATCAGCGTTGAGGGTTCAGTTAAGGGTGTCGTTTTGCTGGAACTGAACTATCGGACAGCCTTTCGCATCCTTCAAAGGTTAATCAGAGAAGAGTTGAACACGAACTTGCCTGTGAGCGAATTTTTGCGGGAAAGCGAACTGGCAAGAAGTGCCCTTCAGGAAATTGCCAACATTTTGGCGGGTCGCTCCGCCATGCACCTTGAAGAAATCGGGGAAGATTGCGTCATCTCACCACCAGAATTACTCATTGGGCGTGGGATTTTGCTCTCCGAACAGGATTTTCAGAAACTTGTCATTCCGCTCAACACCGAAGCCGGAGAGTTGAGATTGGCAGTCACTCTGTCGCTAAGCAGAAGAAGTCGAGACAAGGCGGACAAAATTTTCCTCGCCCAGCAAATTATCCAGCCACGCCGCACCATCTATCGCTACGATTTCTCCAATCCTGAACATTTGAGTCGGTCCGTTTATGCTACCCTGCAGCAAATCCACGAGCAATATCGGCAACTCCTTAGCCAGAGGGTTGGCGTTAGAATGCGTTTGAGTTTGCGCCTTTCGTCGGTGATGCTGGAGAAAGACACTTTCATCAACTTCCTGAGAAGGGACTACCAATGGAGCGTCGTGGCAGCCTTCAACTCTGGGCTTGGTGGCGGAATTTGGGTTTTGGCTATCAGTCAGTCCATCGCACTTACCCTTATTGACCGCTGGCTTGGCGGACTTGGAAAGGCAAATTCGTTTGAGAAAAAGGAATGGACGCCTTTAGAACGGGCTGCTTTGGTGCACATCCTTTCCCTACTTGCTGATGCCTATGCTGATGCTTGGGCTCAACAGGGATACTCGCAACCGAACTTTCAACTGCTTCAAGTTTTCACTGGAGATTTGAGCGACCAAATACTTTCTTTCCAAGTGGGTGGTGGTGCTCTGCTGGCATCGCATAAACTTCAGTTTGGCGAGGAGATGGGAATGCTCCAGTGGATTTTGCCCGCTGAGAGTTTGTCGGCACTTATTTCAAAACCGAGCCGTCAAGTCTCAATATCGTTAGCGCAGACCTCTCCTTTGTCGCCAGCCATTCGCTTGAAACTCAGTTTTGGGTGGCGTGGCTTCCCCATCAGCATCCAGCAACTGCAAAACCTGAAAGTCGGGACGATTTTGCCCTTGCAAAGCAACTTCCTGATTTGGTGCGATGGAAAGGTCATTGGTGTGGGGCAACCTTACAGGCGAAACGGCAGGCTTGTTGCGAAAATCGTTCAATGGCGTTTCCCTACATCAGCCTCATTTTCTCATCCTAACAACGAATCGGACGAAAGGACTGAGGGGACGAAGGGTTAGTGGCTGTGAGAGTTCAGGCTCGTTGATGGCACGAGGCAAGTGGTCAAGCAAATCGCCTGCGGTCAAGGGAACTTCACCCTTTTCCCAACTGGCGATGTCTCCCGCGAGCCCGTGAAGAAAGACGGCTGCTGCCACCACTTCAACGGGATGGACATCCAAGCGGCGGCAAAGGGCTTGAGCCAATAACGACGCAATCATGCCTGTCAAGACATCGCCGCTTCCACCTGTAGCCATGCCAGCGTTGCCCGTCAAATTGACGAACAATGTCCCGTCAGGCTCGGCAGTAATCGTCCTTGCTCCCTTGAGCACCACAATCGCTTTGAACTCACTCGCTGCCTTCAAGGCAACTCCAATCCGGTCTCTTTGAACGGCTTCGGTTGAAGTTTGAAGCAATGCAGCCATTTCTCCCGGATGGGGCGTCAAAACGGTCAAAGATTTCCGTTGCCTCAAAATCTCCCCGTAGCCTGCCAAAGCGATTAAGCCATCAGCATCAATGACCATCGGCTTGTCAACCTGGGCAACTAATTGGCGAACGAAGGCTTGAGTTCGCTCATTGCGTGAAATCCCGCACCCGAGGGCAATGACATCTGCCCAATCCAAACGAGGGACAAGGGCTTCAATTGCTTCAGGTGCAATAGTCCCCGCATCAGTCTCCGGGAGCGGAAAACTCATCACTTCCAAAGCGGAAGTTTCAACTGCGATGTTCAGGCTTTGTGGCAGAGCAACTTGAGCCAGACCTGCACCAGAACGCAGTGCAGCCTTGCCAGCCATGATAGCAGCACCGCTCATTCCCGGTGCCCCGCCCACTACCAAGACGCGCCCATAATCGCCCTTGTGAGTGTTGGGATGTCGCGGCGGCAAAACTTTTTGGACAAGTTCATGAGTTGAGGCGAAGCGGCGAATCCCTATATCTGCCAAAAGCGAATCGGGAACACCAAGCGAACCGACGAACAAGTCGCCAGCGTAATCGGCACCTGGAAAGAGCACAAGACCGAGTTTGGTTGCGCCGAGGGTTATAGTCGCATCGGCTCTGATAGCAACGCCACAAACTTCGCCAGTGTCGCTGTTAATGCCCGAGGGAATATCAACCGAAAGGATGCGTGGGGCGGTCTCGTTCAGCAGGGGAATAACTTCAGCGTAAAGACCACGAACTTCTCCAGTGATGCCTGTCCCAAGCAAAGCATCAACGACCAAATCGGCAGACTTAAGTGGCTCAATTAACTGCGAGAGTTCTGATTGCGCAGTGACGGGTTGGATAGGGACACCGAAATTCACTGCCACTTTGTAGTTGGTGGCTGCATCCCCTTTGAGTTCGTTTGGGTCAGCCAGCAGGAAAACTTGGACCTGAAAGCCGATGTTGTGAAGGTGGCGAGCCAAAGCCATCCCGTCACCACCATTGTTGCCCCTACCGCAAACGACGACGATGCGTTTTGGTGGGTCAAGTTCAAAGTGCTGTTGCAGAACTTCGGCGAGACGCAGAGAAGCGTTTTCCATCAGCACAAGGGAAGGTAACCCCGCTTGTTCGGCAAGTTGGTCAAACTGACGACTTTCCGAAGCAGTGACGAGAGGAAGTGAAGTGAGAAGCAAGTTTGCACCCCGCACTCCGCACTCCGCACCTGACACTTCTATCCGCCCCCTTTGCGAATCACTGATCTCAGTTTCGCAGCCTCTTCCTTTGTGAGTCGCCGCATGATGCCTGATTTCAAAACCCGAATGTCAACGCCGTCGGCGATGCGCAAAGTGACCATGTTCTCGTCAACGCTTAAAATGCGACCGCAAATTCCGTCAGCAGTTGCCACCTCATCGCCTGGTTTTAGCGAACTGAGGAATCTTTCCCGTTCACGCCGTTGCCTTTGCTGCGGCACAATGAGAAGCCACCAGAAGACCGCGAGAATCAAAATCCACCAAGCAACAATGGGCAGCCATTGTTCCATGTCACATCACTCCTGCTTCTCCTCAACCACACACGGGTAACCTTTGTCAATAAGTTCTTGCTTCAGCCGTTCAGCGCTTTCTCGGTTGTCAAAAGCGCCGACATAAACTCGGTATCGCTTCTGACCGCCAACGAATTCCTCCTCAACATAGGGATGGTAGCCCTGAGATGTCAGCGATTCAACCATGTTCTTGAGATATTGCTCTTGCGAAAAAACTCCCACCCGCACCCTATAGCCTCGTTTCGTCTCCGCAGCCGGTGGAGGCGGAGGCGCAGGCTTTGATACTGGTGGCTGAGGGGGCTGAATCACAGTTGGCGGCGATATGGGTTCTGAAACTTCGGGTTCTCGCTGAGTTGGTGAAGGTTGAGTTCGCCTCGGTTGATGAGGTGGCGGGGTAGTGGGTTCGGGAGTCGGAGTAGGTTGCTCAGGGATTGGTGGCGAAAATGGTGGTTCAAGTTCGCTCCCGTGAGGGCGAGGGACACGCTCAACGATGACGGCTGTGTGGTCAGGAACGGAATCAACATCGCGACGGTAAACACCGTTTGGGACGCTTTCAGCAAGGGAAGGGACAGGAGATGTTGCCTCAGCCTCAGAAACCTTCGTCGGTTCCTCCGACTTTTGAGGCACGAAAAGCGGACCCAAAACATACATCCCCGCCAAAAAACTCAACACCGCCCCAATGACAAAAGCCAAAGCCAACTTCCATTCGTTGCCCTTCATCGCTTTCCCCTCCACTGGCTGAAAAATTTTCCTGTCGCCAACATTGTAGCGCATTCGCCCACGACTGTTGCCATACTTGACTTTAGCAAAGGAGGGAAGAAACCGTGAGGGTTTCGACGAGGGCATGGTATGGACTGATGGCAATGGTTGAACTTGGCTTGAGGGAGAGGCAAGGACGAGTTCAAGTTCGGGAGATTTCCGAAAGCCAAGGCATCCCCGAAGAATACTTGGAGCAACTGATGCTGACGCTCAAGCGCGCCGGATTGGTCAGGAGCCAACGAGGCGTTCGCGGAGGTTATGTTCTTGCCAAACCTTCAAGCCAAATCACTGTCCGAGAAATTTTGGAAGCGCTGGAAGGTCCGATTCTGGATGCAGAACCGATGGACCCGAACCTTCGGGAACGAGCCCGCAATTCAAGCATCTCTTTAGTCTGGGAGAAACTCGCCGAAGCGATGGAAAATGTCCTGCAGAACATCACCCTCGCCCAAGTTTGTGCATGGGAACGAGAGAGAAGGGCAAAGCAACCGATGATGTTCTACATCTGAGCGAACGCCAATGGGTTGAAAAGAACTGTCAACCGATTTCTATCGCCACAACTTCATGGTCCAAAACCTGAGGGACAACGACGGTAAGTTCGTCGCCTTGCAGGTTCACAGGGACATCCAATTTTGCCCGCAGCAATTTTACCATGACCGGCTTTGCTCCCTCTGGCAACGCCACTTTCAACTCCTGCCTACCTACTGGCACGATTTCGGTTACCGGTCCACCAAACAAGTTTGGTGTGTTCAGGTTGACGAGGTGAACGGTGATGCTTCTCTCCTGCCGCCAAATTGTCACATCAAGCAAACCGTTCCCGCTCACCGTGACTGGCAACGGCTCACCTTTGCGAACCCAGTTGACAGCATTCAGGAGCAGTCGCTTGTGGTCTGGCAACCTGCTTCGCCCAAATGCGGCATCAAAATCCATCGCCAAGTAAACTGAGCGTCCATTCCGCTCGCGACAAAAGAGTAATGGCAAACCCGTTTGCTTTGGGTCGGGATAAACCTTTTCAGGCGGGTGAACGGGATAAGTGGGGACGAAATCGCAGAGTGCTTCTGTGTCTCCCACTTTTTCCACACGCGACAGGTAAGTTGCTCCCGGCAAGATGTCGGTATTGTCAAAGCCATTGAGCAAAGGATGGGAACGCTGCTGCTCTAAAATTCGCAGGTAGCAATGTCGCAAGGGAGGTGGAGGTTCGTCAACTCTCAAGACGCCCATCAGTTCGCTCCACTTACCGCTATCGTGTTTTTCGCCCCACAAGTTTTTTGTCCCAGCCTCAAAGCAAGCAACCAATCCGCCTCCGTTTGCGACGAATTCTTTTAAAGCGTCAAGGCTTTCCTGACGAAGGCAAGTTTGGCTGGGCAAAATCAGGACTTTGTAGCGGCGGACAGTTTCGGTAGCAAGTTTCCATTCCGGCAGCAAGTCAAAGGGAACGCGCCCTTCAAGCAAAGCCTGATACCAGCCGTTGAAGGCTTCAGTTGGTGAGGGTTGCATGTTCGTCCACGAATCCAACCAAAAAGTTTGTGGCGACCAAACAATGGCTACATCAGCGAGCGATGCGATGTTGCGCAAGTAAGGTTCAATTTCCGCCAGCCAAGAAAAGTAATCGGCAACAGGCTCAAGCCACCTTCGGTCGTAAAGTTCCGCCCCAAGAACATGCCACCAAAGTCTCTGTCCATTTGCCACTGCTTCGGCAGAGAATAAAGTTGTTTCGGCTGCGGGTTTAGCAATGTGTCTCACCAGCGGCTGACCAAGTTGCCACACGCCGCTGATACGAAGCACGGGTTTGCCTTCAGCGACTGCCATCATCACTTTCCCGCATCGCCCCGAAACCCAAAGCGGTTCACCGACCCTTCGCCCCTGTGAGTCGTCGTTGAGCAAATCAGCCAGTTGGACAAACTTATCCCATCTCAACCCCGTTGACAAACTCCCGTGCGAGTTCCAAACGAAGACAGCGCTTGGCTTGAGCCTTTTTGTGTGTTCAGTCCACAAAGTTTGGACTTCCTCAATGCTTTCCTGCACAAACAAAACGAAGTCACGCCACAGAGGGTCAGATGGGTCAGGCTTTTGGGGATAGCGTTCATGTCCTCGCTTCCGCCACTTTTCCAAACAATGGGGGCAGTAGCAAACCAAACTCATGTCCACAGGATGCCAATTGGTTGGCGGCCAACCGTTGGTGAAAAAGCCGTCAACATCGTAACGCTCCATTATCTCGGTCATGACTGCAGGGACAAATTCTCGGTGAAAAGGCGAGTTCCAGCAAGTTGAGTAGAGGACATCGTGTTGGGCGAAGGGAGTTGCGGAAAGGAACTGAGGTTCTCTGGCAGTCGGAGTTGCCTGACCTCTCTGGCGGGGTTTACCGTTTTCGTCGGTCAGAAACCAATCGGGATGGGCTTTGTAAAGTTCCTCGTGACCCCAGTTGGGATCAAGGCGCGCCAATACCCTCAAGCCCAACTGACGAGCAGCAGCCACCAACTCACCGAAAACATCCCGCTCGCCGAGAAATTTCGCCTTTCGGTGAAGCGGGATTTTTGTCGGGTAGTAAGCGACTCCTACACCTGCGTTAATCGTCACGCCTTGGATTTTCGTCCGCTGCCAATAGCGCTTCCAGAATTCCACATCAAGCGTCAACGGGTCGTCTTCCTTCAGGTTCACTTGCCCCCACCGCATCACTTTGTCAAACCACGACTCATTCTTCCGCATCGCAAAACACCCCTACCCACTTGAGTTTTCTCAGCCAATTTCAGTCCCGCCAAGTTGCCCGAAAGACATTCAACTGTCTCGGTTGCTCGGCGTTGCGACCGCTGCACCAGACAAGCCACTTGCCATCGGGCGAGAAGTGAGGGAAAAGGTCAGGGGCAGGGTGGTAGGTTATTCGCTTCAGACCAGTCCCGTCAGCGTTGATGACGAACAGGTCAAAGTTTTTGGGGTCGTGGTGGTTGCTTGAGAAGATGATGCGCTTCCCATCGGGAAACCACGCAGGGCAGAAATTAATGCCTCCCAACTTCGTGATTTGCTTCATGTTGCGACCGTCGGCGTCCATGACGAACAACTCCATCGTTGGTGGGCTTATGACGCCTAACTGGAGCAACCGCTTGTATTCGTCAATTTCGTCGGGCGTCTTTGGCAAATAGGCTCGGAAGACAATCCGCTTCCCGTCGGGCGAGTAGAACGCTCCACCCTCGTAGCCGATGGTTTTCGTCAATCGCCTCAAATCGCTGCCGTCTAATTTCATGCTGTAAAGGTCAAGGTCGCCATTGCGGTAACTTGTGAAGACAATTCGCCCCGTCTTCCAGCAAATGGTCGCTTCAGCGTCGTAGCCTTCGTTATCGGTCAAGCGGATAAGTTCCATCGTGTCCAAACGCCGCAGGTAAAGTTCGTAACTTGGAAATACGCCCCAAACATAGCGTGGAATGTCCAGTTTGGGCACTTGTGGCGGTTCTGGTCCAGCAAGGTGGGTCGTAGCAAAGATAACGCCCTTGCCATCTGGCGTGAAATAGGCACAAGTGCAACGACCTTTGCCTGTGCTGACGATACGAACTCCCGAGCCATCCGCTCTCATGATGAAGATTTGGTCAGCCTTGTAAGGTGGGCGTGTGGATTGAAAGACCAACCATTTCCCGTCAGGCGACCAATACGCTTCGGCATTGGTGCCTTCAAAAGTCAGTTGACGCAATTGCGACAAATGCTTGCTTTCTTCAGTAAGAACCAAAGGCTGTCGCTCCAGTAATTGAGTGCTGAAGGACAGGGCAATTGCTACTCCGCATAAAGCAACAATCAAAACGACACCCAAACGAAGCATTTTCTCGGTCACCCCTATTTGCCTTTTCATGCTACGGGATTTAGCCTGCGTTTGACACAACGAACCAATCCATGTCACAAACTTTAGCCCACCCATAGTTGGTAACGATGCTCAGGCAACTTATGCTATGGGCTTTAGCCCATAGTTGACGACGCAATCCAAAGCCGTTCATGCTACAGATTTTAACCCGTAGTTGATGATGCAGAAACTGAGCGCCAACTTAGAGCAGGACGAGGGGCGTGGGACGAGAGACGAGGAAAAAGTGGGAGGGCGAGGCTCCTACCAAGCTGAAACTCATCGGCAAATCGGCAGGTCGGCAAATGGGCAAGTCGGAAGGACAAAAATAGCGAATGGCAAATAGTGAATGGCGACTGGTAAAACGGCAGCGAATAGCGAATAGTGAACGGCAAATAGCGAGTGGCGATTAACGACTGGTGAGACGGCGAATAGCGAATAGTTTCTCTGGAGGGCATTGCTCTTGCACCGCCGAAAATTTTCGGCGCATCAAGAGATGCGCCCTCCAGTTTTTCAGCCTGCTTTATGCTTTAGTGGATTTCGTTTC
>Ga0079992_130362_pt1 | contig 12307 bp, 12 predicted proteins | sample FaiFalFF_MnMetaG_3_FD_69197 | JGI IMG/M metagenome (GOLD analysis project Ga0079992, IMG submission 69197) | Freshwater microbial communities from Yellowstone National Park, Wyoming, USA - Fairy Falls B (FF_Mn_B) MetaG (SPADES assembly) (version 2) | ecosystem: Environmental > Aquatic >... | reverse complement strand
TCCCCGAGGAGTTCGAGACCTTTATCGAGATTGCGGGACGCCTGATGCGCCTGCTGGGCGTGGACAACGAGCAGCGCTTGCAACTGATGAACCAGTGTCGTGCCCGCCACTACCAGATGTTGCAGGAGACCAAAGAGGGCGTGTTTGCGAATTAACCCTACACCCCTGCAAAACTTGCCTGCACCCGCCGACAATCGAACCCGAACGGATGTCCCTGATGTCCGCTGGGATGTCCCAGGCGTCCGTTGGGATGTCCCTGGCGTCCGCTGGGATGTCCCTGGCGTCCGCTGGGATGTCCCCAGCGTCGACTGGGATGTCCCTGGCGTCGATTGGGATGTCCCAGGCGTCCGTTGGGATGTCCACGGCGTCGACGGGGAACTCCCTGGCGTCCGTGGGGATGTCCGTAGGGTAATGAGTGCCTATGCGTAAAGATAAAACATCGCCCCCACCCCAACCCACCCCGCACGCAGGGAGGGAGTTCCTCTCCCGTGTACGGGGGAGGTTAGGAGGGGGGCAGGTCGTTGGATGTTGAAAACCCACTGCATAGGCACTTACCAACCGTTTAGGTAGACTGCACACTATCCCCTACCTCTTCCTGTACCTGAACTTCAGTACGGTTTTTTGCCCTATGTTCACAAACACATATTTCCCGTCGCTCATCGCCGCGAAGTAGATGCCAGTGCCCGAAGACTGGATTTTAGCCTCGATGAAGTAGTCTCTTACACCGCTCAACATTTCATTCGCGAATCGTTCAATCATCACCCTCTCTACTTCGAGCGTGTCCCTGTGTTGCCGAGCAGTCGTGCTCTTGGCTCCTTTGAGTACGGAATTCGCTAGTGCAGATTTTCGTAAGTCATGAGCGGTGACAAACTCGACCCGACACTGGCTCAGGAGCAAGGCGATAAGCCCGATGCAGAGCAGCAGCGCACCCACTCTGCGAATAGACCGTTTCGAATCTCCCGCTTGCCACCCGAGCAGTCGCAGAATTCGCATACTTCCCCTCGTGGTGTCATTGTACCCCGCGTTTGCGAGTCAGCCTGTAAAACTCGCCTGAATCCGCCGACAATTGAACCCGCAATGGCGTGGGCGAATTGGCTGACACGGGCGTTGCGCAACTCCGACCTGATGATTGCGCTGGCAATCTTGGTCGTCGTCACCATGCTCATCCTGCCCATGCCGAAGTGGATGCTGGACACCTTCATCGTGTTCAACTTCGCCGCGTCCATCGTGATTGCGCTGATGGCGGTCAACATCACGAACCCGCTGCAGTTCTCGGTGTTCCCTGCGTTGCTGCTGGTGACGACGCTGTTTCGGCTGGCGCTGAGCATCGTCGCCACGAAGTTGATTTTGGGCACGGGCAGCGCAGGCAAGGTCATCGAAACCTTCGGGCAGTTCGTGGTCGGGGGCGACTTCGTGGTGGGCGTGGTGGCGTTCCTGATTCTGGTGGTGGTGCAGTTTGTGGTCATCACCAACGGCGCGGGGCGCGTGGCGGAGGTCGCCGCACGCTTCACGCTGGACGCGATGCCCGGCAAGCAGATGGCGATTGACGCCGACCTGAACGCAGGGCTGATTGACCAAGCGGAAGCCAAGCGCCGTCGCCGCGCCATCGAGTTGGAGGCGGACTTCTACGGCGCGATGGACGGCGCGAGCAAGTTCGTCAAGGGCGACGCCATCGCCGCGATTCTGATTATCCTCATCAACATCATCGGCGGGTTCGCCGTGGGGTTTTTGCGCGGGCAGGGCGACGCGATGACCGTGCTGCAGACCTACACGCTGCTGACCGTCGGCGAGGGTCTGGTGGCGCAGATCCCCGCGCTGCTGATTTCCACCGCCGCGGGCTTGCTGGTGACCCGCGCCTCTACCGAGCAGGCGATGGGGCAGGATGTGGTTGGGCAGGTGCTGCAGTACCCGCGCGTGCTGATGGCGGCGGGCGCGGCGATTGCGTTCCTATCAATCGTGCCAGGCTTTCCCAAGCCGCAGTTTCTTCTCATCGGCGCGGCGCTGTTCGGGCTGGGCTATCTGGCGACACGGGTGAACCTTCTGCCTCCACCTCCAGAGCCAGAGCAGCCTGAAGAGACCGCCGCGCCGCCCCCCACAGGTCCCGAAGCCGTGCTGCCTATGCTGAAGGTGGACGCCATCGAACTGGAAATCGGCTACGGGCTGATGCCGCTGGTGGACCCGAACCAGAAGGGCGACCTGCTGGAGCGCATCGCCGCAATCAGGCGGCAGTTGGCGACCGACTTGGGCTTCGTGATGCCGTCAGTGCGCGTGCGGGATAATGTGCGCCTGCGCCCGCTGCAGTACCAAATCAAGATTCGGGGCGAGGTGGTCGCGCAAGCGGAGGTGCAGCCGCGCCTGCTGCTGGCGATGCCCCCCAGCGCCGACTCGCCCCCGATTGAGGGCATGGCGACCACCGAGCCTGTGTTCGGTATGCGGGCGTACTGGATTGAGCCGAGCCTACGCGAGCAGGCTCAGCGACTGGGCTACACGGTGGTGGAGCCGACCGCCGTCGTCGCCACGCACCTGACCGAGATTGTGCGCCGCCACGCCGCCGAACTGCTGGGGCGCGCCGAAACGCAGCAACTGCTGGACAACCTGAAGGAGCATAACCCAGTCGTCGTGCAGGAGGTCGTGCCCGACCTGTTGACGCTGGGCGAGGTGCAGAAGGTGCTGCAACACCTCCTGCGCGAGGGCGTGCCCATCCGCGACTTGGAGACGATTTTGGAGACGCTGGGCGACCACGCGGGGCGCACGCGCGATGTGGAGGCGTTGGGCGAGTACGCACGCGCCGCGCTGTCGCGCACGATCACCCACCGCCTGCTGTCGCCCGACGGCAAACTGCGCCTGATGGCGTTCGAACCCGCGCTGGAAGCGTACCTGCGCGAGCGCGTGGAGCAGACCCCGCACGGCGTCGCGCTGGGGTTAGACATGGAGACCAGCCGCGCCCTGCTGCACGCCATCACCCAGCACGCGCAGCAGATGACCGCGCGGGGCTACCTGCCTGTGCTGGCGTGCGCGGGCAACCTGCGCCTGCCTATTCGCAAACTGCTCGGCGCGGAACTGCCCCAACTGCATGTGATTGCCTACCACGAAATCGCGCCGAACACGCCTATCGAAATCGTGGAGCAAATCGCCCGCGCGGAGGTGCTAAATACAGCAACGGTGGCAGCGTAGACGGAAAACCATTCGCACGGTCAACAGCGCATCGGGAGCAAACCGCAAGAGCGCAAGCCGCACTGACGCGCCGTTGCGGGTGATTCTGGGGTTGTGGAAAGGGTGATACTATATTATGGCTTCCAGCTCCGTAAGCAGGAACCATCATTATATCGTCTCCCACCCTCTACGGGGCTTTGCCATCCTGACTCCCCATCCCCATGCGCGGGCTTTGTCTACACCTGTTAGCCCACACTGGGGGCTCCACTGTTGCCAGACGCGGTAGAGTTCGCGGTAGTAGCCCTGTGTGCGCTTGCTGCGCGGGGGTGGGTTCTCCGCCATCTCTTTGAGGTAGCGTTCCATCGCCGAGTCGTCGCAGCCTTTGAACAGGTAGTACCCGATTGCCTTCTGCGCCTCGTTGAGATCCACATCGGCGCGGCGGAGCAGGTTCTCCAGCCGTTTCGCTGCCTCCATGATTTTATCCCACTGCATGGCGTCCTCCCTTAGTACGGGTCGGCAGGGGCGGTCTCTTCCAGCCCTGCCTTGTCCAGAATCGATTCCAGTGCGCCGAGCGCGTCGCCGTCGATGAGTTTGTCGGCGGCTTGGGCGCATCGTGTAGTGAACTTGTCAAGCGCGTCTCCCACAAGGGTTTGGGATTGCCCCAGCCGCCCTGTCGCCTTAAGCGAGTCTGCGCCTTGCAGCAGCGTAATCTGCCGACAGACGATCTGCACGCTGCCCAGTCCGACGGGTTTGCCCCCGCCGAGCTTGATGGGGAACGGGTGTTTGGGGTGCAGTCCCAGCGCGGTGAGCAGCACGCCCAGTTCCGCCTCGCTGAGGTTGAGGAAGTGGATGCGCAGGGGCAGCTCCGCGCCGCTTTTGATGCAGGCGCGCGGGTCTACGCCCGATGGAGGGCGTGCGTGGCGGTAGAACTTGCGCCCTTTGGCGCGGTCGCGTTCCAGATAGCGCGGCGGCAGCCCGCGTCCGCCTCGCGCAGGCGTCCAGAGCAGCGGCGTGCCCAGCAGCACCAGCGACCCCTTCGGCGCAACGGCGTCCTCGAAGCTCACATGCCCTTGGTAGTCCTGCGCGCCGAACAGGCGGCACGCGATGCACAGGTTGTTGACGCTCATACAGCCGCCATACCCCTGCGGGATGTAGGGGCGGTGCCTGCCTTGCGTAATGCGGATGCACGAGCGCGTGATGGCTTCCACGATGCTGCGCACCGCGCCCTTGATGGATGAGCCTGGAATCAGGTAGCGTCGGCGGGTTGTATCGTCTTCGCGTACGGGCTTGGACGCCTGCAGTGCAGCGAGGTACTCTCGGTCGTCTGCCTTGATGAAGTCGCTGTAGCCCGACCCGACATGCACGGGCGTTAGAGTGTGCAGGGTCAGCTCCAGCGTGCCGCTCAGTAAGCACGGGTTCAGTTTGTCTTGCCCCGCGCCCTGCTTGCGGTCGGGGCGTTCTTTAGGGAACGGCACGAAATCGTAGGGTTTTTCTCCGTTCATCACTTGAACTCCTCCTTCTTGAACTCCTCCTTTTTGATTCCTGCGTAGCGGATGTAGCGCAGGCGGCGTTCGGTGTCGTAGTAATAGCGCGTGTCAGCGACGACCTTCTGGATGGCGTCGCGGCTGGGCGTAAGCGCGATGCCGTAGTCGAACACAGCGGGGAAGGCGAGCTCTGCCAGTTGGGTGGTCTCGCCGCGTGCGCGTTTGGGCGGGTCGCCCAGCAGGATGTGTATCCGCTCTTCGGCGTCGTACTCGCCGCAGGCTTCCCAAGCGTCATCGGGCGGTTCCAGCGTCTCGGTGAGCAGCAGCAGGGTAGGCTTGCCTCCACGCGAGAGCATCCGCAACTCCGCCTGCGCGTTGAACAGGCTCAGCCGCTCCCACGGTTCGTCGGGCAGCGTGTCGAGCAGCGGGTTCGGTAGGTATATCCTCGCTTCGCTCCAGCCGAACCAGTGCGCCGAGTCGGTCAGCCCCAAGCCGTTCCAGACGGCGAGCGGGTCGTCGGGCGCGCCCTTGTAGCGGTACACCTTACCCTGCACGCTGCACCTCCTGCACCCAGCGAGGCGCGGCTTGGGATAGCCAGCGGCGTATCTGGTCGTTGTCGTTGCTACGGGCTTGGTAGTAAAGCGCGTCGCGCTGTGTGGCTTGGAACCCGTCTACAGAGAGCGTATCGCCGTCGGGGAGCCCATACTTTTGCTTCAGCTGCTGATCTGCCAGTTCGCCGACGCCCAGAATCGCGTCGTTAGGGGGCTTACAGAATCGAAACTCGGCGCGGGTGAACTCGATGCAGACGCGCCCCAGCCCGCGCGACTTGGCGTGCCCCAGCGCGACCAGCCCGTCGGCGATGTCCAGCAGCGCTGCGCCGAGCAAGCCCAGCTGCCCCACCGTGAAGTTGCGCAGTACGATGCGCCCTTCGAATCGCGCGTCGGTGACCACCTCGAGGTCGAACGGACCGACTGCCACCGCGCCTGTGATGCGGTCAATCGCGACGCCGAAACGCGACTCGCGCAGCGGGTCAATTGCAGGGTACAGGTCGCTCATCTGCACGCGCGAGGCGACGCCCGTGTTGCCGAACAGCTTGCATGCGTAGCACGACTCTTTGTAGAGGCGGTCGGCAGGCTCTTTGTCTTCCTTCAGCCCCTTCTGGCGTAGGCAGAACTTTTTGGCTTCGACGACATAGCAGGCGTGTTTCTCGTCAAGGGTGCGCAGCAGTCGCTCGGCGTGCGCCCGCACGACCCCGCGCAGGCTGGAACCAGGGATGTAGACCACCTCGCTGACCTCGCCGTTGGGCAGGCGTCGGCGCGTGCGCACGAACTGCATATCGGGCAGCGCGGGGTCGATGCTCGCCTTCTGCCCCGATTTGATGAGCAGCGGCGTCTGCGGCATAATCGCTATCTCCAGCGAGAGTTCGTTATACAGTCGCCCGTGCATGGTTAGCCTCCTTGATTCGCCATCGAGTTAAACAACGCCTGTAGCTTCGCGTTGACCCACGCCTCATCGACGGGTTCCGCCTCGCCCGTTATGAGGTATTTCAGGAGTGAGTTGCGGTCTACCCATTCGTAGCGCACATTTTCGAGCTGGACAACGCCCAGTCCGCGCCCTTTGAATCCGCCGATGCGGATGTTGCCTCGCTCCAGCTCGCGGACGCCCAGCAACAGCAGTCCGAGTTCGGCGTCATCCAAGTTCTCAGCGACGATTTCCAGCCCGAAGCGCACGCCTGCGGGCATCGCCTCGAAGTCGTACTTGTTGGCGACGCTCTCTTTCTCGCGGTCGATAGCGACGCTGTCGCGCAGTTCAGGCTCCGCGCCTTCGGTGAGCAGCGGCAGGTCGGTAAAGCGCACACGCGAGGCTATCCACGGCGAGCCGAACACGCGCTCCACACGGCACGACTCGGCGAACACTGCCGATTCGTAGTCATCACGATTGGCTAACTGACGCCTGCGAGCTGGGGGGACTGCCCACTCGTCGGTGTTGGTCGGGTTCGACGCGCCTTTGCCGTTGCCGACGCTTGGCTCGAACGCCCGCACGATGCGCTCAATGTGCGCCCGCACTGCTCCGCGCAGGCTGGAGCCAGGAATGAACGGGCGTCCGTTGGCGTCCTTGATGACGGGCAGGTCGGTGGCGGTGGGCATCGCGCTCTCCGCGCTCATCCCCACGCGCACCCCCGTGACGGCGACCAGCTCGCCCGTGATGCGCAGGCGGTTCTCGAAGGTGTCCCACTTCATCGCGTCGCCTCCTTGAACTCGGTCGGGATTTGATCCAGGTAGCGCAGTGCAATCAGCGTGCGGCGCATAAAACCCAGAAAGTAAGTCAGGTATCGCGCCGACTCTTGGGGCGCACGCTCGTGCAGCGACTGAACATACTTGTCAATCTGCTCCGCGAGCGTGCCTTTACTGCCGCGCGTGCGCCAAAACTCCTCGCGCGCCGTCTGGTAGCGTAGCCAGTTGCGAAACACTGCGACCGACCCCGACTGGTTGATCGCGTCGATGGCGTTGGAGAGCTGCGTGCGCCCTGTGGAGCCGCCATCGCTCCGTCCAGACGACGCGAAGCAATCTTGGATAATCGCCTCCGCTTGGCGTACCAGCTCGTCAATCGTGATGGTGTCTTGTTTCATTGCGCACCTCCTGCGTTGGATTGAGTGAACGGCGTAATGTCTGTGTCCATGTGATAGCGGCTGCAGACGGCGAACTGCCCATAGCCTTCGGCGACGCGCTCGCCGACGCCGTGCAGGGCAAGCTGCTGCAGCCAATTCTGCAGCGCGGCGGCGTCGCTTGGCGCGTACTCGTAGGTGAAGACGCTACCAGGCGCGAACGCCTGTTGCACGGGCTTGGGCATGCCCCACGCGCCCGACCAACCGCTGACGAGCATGCGCTCGACGCGAGTCGCTTCGGGGAGGAGTTGCACCGAGTCGGGCAGGTCGGGTAGGTACTCGCGCAGCAGGTCGGGGGTGAGCGTCGGCGCGGGCATCCCACTGGCGTCGTGAACCAGCACGGGCGTGCGCGCCAGCAGGGTGAAGATGGGCTTGCCCGCGCGTTGGGCGAACGCCTCAAGGTCTACCTGCGGCGCAGGCGCGGGGGCGTCTACGGTCTCCAGCACGACTGCCCCGAAGCCGCGCGTGCGCGCCGAGCCGATGCGCACCTGCACACGCCCGTCCCGCCAGCGCAGCGCGTCCAGTATCGTTCGGAACGCCGACTCGGACGCCGCATCCGGGAAACTCACGACGCCGCGAAACTCGACAGGGTTGCCGTCGGCGTCTGTCGGGTCGATGGCTTCCAGCGTGTAGAGGATGCCCTCTTCGGCAGCCTCCAGTTTGCGGTTCAGTCCCACGCGCACGAACGCGCGGGGTTGAGGCATTTTTGCTTTGCGCCACTGGTCGCCCTTATGCTCCAGCCAGCCGCGCCCACGCTCGAGGCGGTCGCCTGTGTTGGGGCACTCCATGGGGTAGTCCTCGCCGCGCAGTAAGGCGAACAGCGTGTCGTAGAGGTACTCGTCGCGCTGCTTATTGAACAGCGCGGTGGCGGGCGCGGGGATCCACTCCAGCGTCCCGAAGGGCATCAGGAAGCCGAACCGTGCGCCGTCCTTGCCGAAGCAGGCGTCGAACGCTTGCTTCAGCGCGGGGTCGCCGTTGCCGAGTGCGCGTCGGCTGGATGCGTGCCCGCCGAGATGTTCGCGCACGGCTTGCGCCAGCGCGCCGCGCAACACCCCGCCAGGGATGTAGCCCAAGCTCTCGCGCACATTGCTGCGCGAGGTCATCCATTCGCCGACGGCGATGGGCGACTGCGCGGTCAGTTTCACCACGACTTGCTTCACGGTCGCACCTCCTGAAGGGTCGCCAAGAGCTGGCTGGGGTTCACGGCCTCCCACACGCCGTTTCTGCGGATGTGCAGTGCGGTGGGCTTGACCTCGGCGCGTCCCAGCCCGCGCGCTTTCTGCCCGCCGAAGTGGGTGATGAGCTTCAGCGCGCCCAGCAGCAGCGCGATCTCCTGTTCTGTCGCCCAGCCGCGAATCTGCCCCTGAAAACGGTTCGCTTGCGCAGGCGTCGCCTCGTAGAAAAAGAGCCGCCCCTCCGCCACAGTGTTCAGCTTGCGGTTGACGCCGATTCCAATGCGCGTGGTGGGTTCCGTGCGCTCGGCGGGCACAAGGTCGGTGAACTCGATGCGCCCTTGCTGCATCGGGGAGCCGAACAGCTGGCACACGGGGCACAAGTCGGCAGGGTCGTTGCACATCGTGGCGGGGTTGGGCGGCTTGCAGCCCTTGAGGTCGTCGCCCAGCGCACGGAGCAGTCGCTCGTAGTGCGCTCGCGTGCGCCCTTTGAACGAGGTCGCAGGGATCAGCGCGCGCCCCTGCGCGTCCCGCTCGATGCAGCGGTCAATCAGCACGACTGTACGCCCCACACCCGCCACATGCAAATCGCTTCGTAGCGTCGCCTCCACTTCCAACTCGAACGGATAGAGCATAACCGCCTCCTAACGCAGACTCTTCGTGATTTCCAGCAGGTCTAAAATCGGCGCGAAGTATCGCGGCGTTGCCGTGTCGTTATCGACAGTGATTCGCCTTAGTGCGCGGATTGGGAACAGCGGCGCGCGCGTGCCCTGTCCGTCGGACGCCTGCAGGCTCATAATCTGCTCGAAAAACGCCCTGCGGTCGTCGGAACTTTGTGCGCGCGCCTGCTGGTAGGCAAAGTGCAGCAGCGCGGCGGACATTGGCTGGCGCACGAACGGCTCCGCCAGTCGCTGTAGGCTTCCGAGTTGACCGTTGTCAACAATCGCTTGGGCGCACTGCAGGAAGGCGTCCAGCTCGCACGCGGTCAGCGGCTGCATCGTGAGGTACACGGGCGTGGTCGCGTCGCTCTCCTTGCCCAGCCGCGCCCGCTTGCAGTAGTTGCGGCGCAGGTGGTCGTTGTAGTCGCCAGGGATTTGGTCGGCGTTGGTGGTGTAGAGGAAGGCGATTGCGCCGCGCTTGTGTGCCTTGACGCCGCGCTTGGCGAACTTGAGCAGGCGGCTCTCGGTGAACTCCACCACGCGATACACGGGCGCTTTCTCGTCGCTAATCAGGCAGCCGACGCCGAAGCAGATGGGCGCCTCGCCGACGATGCACTCCGCCACGACGCCCTTCTTGAACTCGCAGTCGGTCAGGCGCACGAACTGCTCGCAGAAGCGCAGCGCCAGTCGGCTCCACACGAACAGGCTGAAGTCGTCCCCGCCGATGACCAGCACTTCGAAGGGCATGCGCTGCAGTGTTGTCTGGTCGCGCAAGGCGTCGTGCATGCTGCGGCTGAGGGCGAGCGCGACGGCGGCTCGGACGGTCAGCTCCGCACGGCGCGTCCACTGCAAGCTGAGCGCCAGCGAGTCGAGGTTTTTGGTGATTTGCCCGAAGTTGCTCCCGTCGCCGTAGATAAACGCGACCTGCTTTTTCTGCTCCGCCTCGTCTGAGTCGGGAACCATCTCGTTCAGCCCGCCTGCGAAGGCTTTACTGGGCTCGGTGAGAAGCTCCCGCCAGTTCTCGATGCCCGCATCGCGCAGGAGTTGCTCGCCTGCCGTGCGTCGTTCGTCGGCGTCGCCCTTGTCGCGTTTGGCGTCGCACGCGGGGCAGATGGGCATCAGGTCGCCGTCAGGTGAGCGCGTGAACCCTGTCGCTGCGCGCTTTCGGCAGTAAGCGCAGCGCGTCTCGAACGGCAGGCACTCCCATGTGGGCAGCTCGGCGCGGTAGCGGTCGGCGTCGAGGGCTTTCAGCAGGCGCGTCATGCACGCCCCGTACTGTTGGAGGTAGTCTTGCAGGGCGACTTCGGCGGCAGCTGCGGCGCAGAAGCCGACCTGCGTCGCCGCGTAGAAGCGTCGCTTGAGGCGAGGCTCCCAGTCCGCAGGCTCTGGCGCAAGGAAAATCAGCGTCGAGGCGACCCGCTGCAGAATGCATTCTCGCCCGATGGCTTCGGCGACTTCCTCTGCCGCCTGATGAACCACCGCGTCCAGAATCAGCGACGCGCCGCGGATTTCGGGCAGTCCGGGCGTCTCGAACACATACTGCTTGATGCGTTGCGCTGCCAGCCCGACGAGGCAGAAGGGGTAGCCCTCCAGCGACGCTGGGGCTTGCCCGCGATGGATGGCGTCGATGATCGCCTGATAGGGGCGCAGGGTGTCGGGGCAGTCGGCGGTCTCGCCCTTGAGGTACTGCGCCAGCGCGGTTGCCAGCGGCAAGCCCTGCAGCGCGTCGCGCACAGCAGGCAGGTCAATCAGCTCGTGCAGCAGCGCGCCCAGCCGCGCCTCGTGCAGCACATCGTCGCTCACCCCCGCACGGCGCAGGCACACATTCAGCAGTGCGGCGGTCGCCAAGTGGTGATCCGCCGCGAGCAGGTAGGGGTTCCCCACATCGGGCTGCGTCTCGGCGGGCAGGATAGGTGGGAAGTGCAGTCCGTCCAGAAACGCCGTGCGCCACTGGGTATTGTTGGGCAGCGCGAGCGCGCCGTCGGCACTTGCGTACCCCAGCTGCGCGCCCTCTGTGAACGCATCCTTCGGCTGCCTGCCGAACCGCAGCGGGAAGACGCGCTCGTAGTAATCGGTCTGCCACCACTCGGCGGCGGCGTTCGCCTGCTGATGGGGGTACTGCCTCGGCGTAACTTCGCGGCAATCGCCTGCGCCACAGCGTCGCGAACCGTGTTGACTTGCTCATCGCTGAGCGAATATCTCTGCCCCGTAAACCGATCCAGCCATGTCGCCATACCAAGCCTCCCTTTGCGCCCGATGGGGGTGGGACACCTTTCCTATTCGTTGCGAATTGCAGTATTCCTGCCAGTTTCCTGCGCGAATTGGGGGGAATTTGGAGGTACACTCCATGCCGATGCCTAACCCGACCGAGATTCGCCCTGTGGCGCAAGCGGAGCTGCCCATCTTACTGCAGTTGATTCGCCAGTTGGCGGCGTATGAGCGTCGGCTGGAGCAGGTGGTCGCCACAGAAGCCGACTTGGAGCGCGCATTGCTCGGTCAGCCGCCTGTCGCCGAGGCGGTGCTGGCGTGGCAAAGCGCGCAGGCGGTCGGCTACGCGCTCTATTATCCCGTGTTCTCCACCTTTCGTGGGCGCGCCGCGCTCTATCTGGAGGACATTTTCGTTGTGCCTGAGGCGCGCGGGCAGGGCGTCGGCTACGCGCTGATGCGCTATCTGGCGCAGGTCGCTCGGCAGCGCGGCTACGACCGCATCGAGTGGAGCGTGCTGGATTGGAACGCGCCTGCGCTGGCGTTCTACCGCAAGTTGGGCGCGGTTCCCAAAGAGACAGGCTGGGTCGGGTATATGCTTGCAGGCGAGGCGTTGGAGGCGTTGGCAGATGGACGCACAGGCGATTGAGCGACTGCTGGACGAGTTAGCCGAGCGGGTGGACACGCGCTTCGAGGGTGCGGACGGCGACTACCGCGCGCTGATTGTGGTCAACCCGACGGACGCGCCCTACACAGGCGTCGCCGTGCTGCATGTGGACATGCCGCTCAAGGCGGGTTCCGAGCCGCGCCCTGTGGCGGTGTGGACGCCCGACGGCGTGCGCATCCCCTGCCAGATCCTGCACAGTCGCTTGGAGCCTGTTGCTGAGTGGCGCATGCCCGACGGCAGCGTGCGCCCGTTGCCCGACGGCAGCCGTCGCTGGCGGTTCGACTTGGCGTTCTGGGTGGACG
>Ga0079992_133877_pt1 | contig 12312 bp, 4 predicted proteins | sample FaiFalFF_MnMetaG_3_FD_69197 | JGI IMG/M metagenome (GOLD analysis project Ga0079992, IMG submission 69197) | Freshwater microbial communities from Yellowstone National Park, Wyoming, USA - Fairy Falls B (FF_Mn_B) MetaG (SPADES assembly) (version 2) | ecosystem: Environmental > Aquatic > Freshwater... | reverse complement strand
CTCCTCTTCCTCCAGGGCCTCAGGCCCAAGGACGGGCTGCACCTCCTCTACGGCCTCCTCCTCGCCGCCGGGCTCCACTACCTGGGGGGCTTGGAGCCCGGGGCGTGGTTCTACCGGGGCCTCAAGGACCCCCCCAAGCGCCCCGAGGTCTACGTGGCCATCGGCCTCCTCTTCGCGGTGGGACTCGTGCTGAGGGTCTACTTCACAGGCCGGTAAAGGGGTAAACTCTTTCCAAGATGGACCACGGCGACCTCCGGGACCGGCGGCTTTCCGCTCCCTTCTGGCCCGAGCCTGTGCGCATCCTGCGGGTGGAGCCCTTGGGGCCCGCCTACGAGGTCCTGGCCGAGGGCCTGCAAAGCGGCAGGCTCCACCGGAGCCTCCTCAGCCAAGCCCAGCTGGAAACCCTCCTCGCCCTCCTGAGGCAAGAGGAAGGTCCCAGTCAGGACCCCGAGCTCTTCGCCCTGGGGGTGGAGGCCTGGCGCATCCGCCTGGGGTACACCTTTGACCCCTTTTTCGCCGTCTGGGCCAGCCGGGTAGACCCCCTGCCCCACCAGCTGGAGGCGGTCTACGGGGTCCTCCTCAAGAGGCCCCGGGTGCGGTTTCTTCTGGCGGACGACCCGGGGGCGGGGAAGACGGTGATGGCGGGGCTTTTCCTCAAGGAGATGAAGTACCGGGGCCTCGTGCGGCGGGCCCTGGTGGTCACCCCGGCCAACCTGGTGGACCAGTGGCGGCGGGAGCTCAAGGAGAAGTTCAACGAGAGCTTCGTCGTGGTGAACCGCTTCGCCGACCAGGCGCTTTACGGGGAGACCCCCTGGGAGCGGTACAACCAGGCCATCGTCAGCATGGACTTCGCCAAGCAGGACCGCTACCTGGAGGACCTGAGGCGGGCCCGGTGGGACCTGGTCATCGTGGACGAGGCCCACAAGCTCTCCGCCACCCGCTACGGCCAGGAGGTGAAGAAGTCCCAGCGCTACCGCCTGGGAGAGGTGTTGAGCCAGACCGCTACCCACCTCCTCTTCCTCACCGCCACGCCCCACCAGGGGGACGAGGAGCGCTTCCGGCTCCTCTTGGACCTCCTCGAGCCCGGCCTTTTCGCCAGCGCCCACCTCCTCAGGGAGGCGGCTAAGCAGGGGGAGAACCCCATCCTCCTCCGCCGCCTCAAGGAGGACATGGTGGACTTCGCGGGCAAGCCCCTCTTCCCCCCCAGACGGGTCCACACCCCCACCTTCCGCCTCTCCCCTTCGGAAAGAGGGCTCTACGAGCGGGTGACGGAGTACGTGCGCAAGCATTTCAAACGGGCCTGGGAGGAAAGGCGGCGCAACGTGGGCCTGGCCATGGCCGTCCTGCAGAGGCGGCTTGCCAGCAGCACCCACGCCATCGCCCGTTCTCTGGAAAACCGCCTGCGCCGCCTCGAGGCCCTCAAGGAGGAAGCCTTGAGGCTTAGCGGGGGCGAGGAGGCCCTCCTGGAGGAAGACCTGGAGGATCTTCCCGAGGCGGAGCGCTGGCGGCTGGAGGCCGAGGCTTCCGAGAGGCTCACCCTGGCCAGGAATCTCCCCGAGCTGGAGGCGGAGATGGAGGAGCTGAAGGCCCTGGCCAAGGAGGCCAGGACCCTGGCCCGCCTGGAGGAGGACACCAAGCTTAAAGAGCTCCTCAAGGTCCTTTCCGCTTTGGGTGGGGAGAAGCTTCTGGTCTTCACCGAGCACAAGGACACCCTGGACTTCCTGGTCCAGGCCCTGAGGAAGCGGGGCTATAGGGTGACTTCCATAGACGGCTCCATGCCCCTGGAGGAGCGGGTGGAGCGGGAGCGGGTTTTCCGGGACGAGGCCCAGGTCTTGGTGGCCACGGAGGCGGCGGGGGAGGGCATCAACCTCCAGTTCTGCGCCGTCATGGTCAACTACGACCTCCCCTGGAACCCCAGCCGCCTGGAGCAGCGGATGGGCCGGATCCACCGCTACGGCCAGCGCTACGAGGTGCACATCTACAACCTGGTGGCCCAGGGGACCCGGGAAGGGGAGGTGCTCAGGCTCCTCCTGGAGAAGCTGGAGGCCATGCGCAACGAGCTGGGCTCGGACCGGGTCTACGACGTGGTGGGGGAGCTTTTGAGCGGGGTGAGCCTGGAGGAGCTCATCCTGGACCACCTGACGGGCCGGAGAACCTTGGAGGAGATCCGGGCCCTGGTGGAATCCCGCCTGAGCCCGGAGCGGGTCCAGTACCTCCGGGAGATCACCCTCGAGGCCCTGGCCAAGCGGGAGGTGGACCTCTCCCGCCTCCAGGAGGCGCTGGAGGAGAGCCGGGCCCGCCGCCTGGAGCCCGAGTACACGGAGCGCTTCTTCCAGAGGGCCATGGCCCGCCTGGGGGGAGAGGTGCGCCGCCGGGGGGACGGGCTTTTCCACGTGCGGGTGCCCTACGAGCTCCGCAAGGAAAGGAGGCTTCCCCCCGAGTACCCCCGGGCCACCTTTGACCCCAGCCCCAAGGGGAGGGCCTTTCTGGACGCCGAGCTTCTGGCCCCCGGCCATCCCCTCTTTGACGCGGTTTTGGAGGAGATCCTGCGCCTGGCGGAGCCCCACCTGCGCCGGGGGGCCGTCTTCCACGCCCCGGTGGAAGCCCCTTCCTGCCTGGGCTACCTGGTCGTGGGGGTCCGGAACGGGCTTGGCCAGGTGGTGGGGCGGAGGCTTCTCGCCCTGGCGGAGGAGGGCGGAAGGGTGCGTTCCCTGCCCCCGGAGGTCTTGGTGGACGCCCTTCCCGCCTCCTCCCAGGACTTTCCCTGTGCCAAGGCCGGGGAAGCCTTGAGGCGGTGGGCGGTGGCCCAGGTGCTCCCCCAGTACCTGGAGGAGGTGGCCGAGGAGGCCCTGCGGGAGGCGGCCATCCGGCGCAAGTACGGCCTTAAGAGCCTCGAGCACCTCATCGGCGAGTCCGCCAAGCGCCTCGCCCAGCTGAAGCTGGAGGCCCTTCAGGGCAAGGACCTGAGGCTGGCGGTTCAGAACGAGGAGCGGCGCTTGGAGGAGCTGAAAGCCCGCAGGGATGACTTGGAGAGGGAGCTTGCGGCCTCCGAGCAGATCTTCCCCGAAGGGGTGGAGCTTCTGGCCCTGGCCCACGTCCTCCCCTGGCCTTCCTCGGGGGAGCCTGGCGAGGAGGACCTCGAGGTCCGCAAACGGGTGGAGGCGGTGGCCATGGAGGTGGCCATGGCCTACGAGAGAAGTCAGGGCCGGGAGCCTGTGGACGTGAGCCGGGAGAACCTGGGCTACGACCTCCGCTCGGGGGACCGCTTGATTGAGGTGAAGGGGCGGGCAGGGTCGGGGAGCGTGGCCCTCACCCCCAACGAGTGGATCGCCGCCAGCCGGCTTGGGGAACGCTACTGGCTTTACATCGTCACCCACGCCCTGACCGCCCCCAGGCTCTACCTCCTCCAGAACCCCGCCGCCAAGGTGCGGCCGGGGGAGGAGGTGGGGGTGGTGCGGTACGTGGTGGCGGAGGAGGCCTGGCGGGGGGTGGCGGAGGAGGTCTCCGCGCCCCGGGATGGACCTTAGCGAGGGCTATCATGACTTCTATGACGGAAGCGGAGCTCTTGGCCCTGATTGAGGAGGGGGAGTCCCTCCACCTGGAGTTCAAGCGCGACGCTCCCCTCTCCGAGGCCGACCTCGTGGAAGCGGTGGCCTGCTTGGCCAACACCGAAGGGGGGTGGTTGCTCCTGGGGGTGGAGGACGATGGCACCATCAGCGGCCTGCACCCCAGCCGTCAACCCGTCAAGCCGGCGCAAATCCAGGCGCTGATCACCAACAAGACCAACCCCAGCGTCCCCGTGGAGGTCCACGTGGTGCCGACCTCCAAGGGGACGGTCCTCGCCATAAAGGTGCCCAAAGTTAGCGGGCTGGTGGGCCTTAGCGATGGCAGGGTGCCCAGGCGTTATATCGCCGGCGGAGGCAGGCCTGAATGCAGGTTTTTGCAACTGCACGAGATCGCTTCTCGCTTGGCCGAGATTCGGCAACAGGACTACACGGCTCAGGTTCTTCCCGACGCAAGTTGGGAGGATTTGGACCCGTTAGAGTTTGAGCGTTTGCGGCAGGTCGTTCAGCGCCATCCTTCCGCAGACAAAGGCTTGCTTGAGCTTCCTGACGCGGAACTGGCCCAGGCCCTGGGCCTGGCGAGGACCTACGAAGGGCGCTTGGTGCCCACGGTAGGGGGGTTGCTGGTCCTGGGGCGGGAGGAGGCCATCCGGTACCTGATGCCCACCCACGAAGCGGCCTTCCAGGTTTTGCGGGAAGACCGGGACGTGGCCTTCAACGAGTTTTACCGGGAGCCCCTGCTCAAGCTTTTTGAGCGCATGGAGGGGCTTTTTAAGGCCTACAACACCGAGGAGGAGCTGACCTTTGGGCTGTACCGCGTGCCCATACCCCTTTTCCCGCCGGAGGCCTTTCGCGAAGCCCTCGCCAACGCCCTGGTGCACCGGAACTACCGGGTTTTGGGGACGGTATACGTGAGGATAGATCCGGAGGCCGGGGGTTTGGTGATCAGCAATCCGGGCGGGTTTGTGGAGGGGGTGACCCTCGAGAACCTGCTGGTGGTGGAGCCGCGCCCCCGGAACCCCCTTCTGGCCGACGTGTTCAAACGCCTGGGCCTGGTGGAGCGCACGGGGCGGGGTATAGACAGAATCTTCCGGGAGGTTTTGGGACTTGGGAGGCGGCCGCCGGATTACTCGGGTAGCACAGAGGACATGGTGAAGGTCGTTCTTCCCGGTGGGAAGGCGGACCTGAACTTTGTGAGGCTGATCCTCGAGGTCCAAGAGCGCTATGGCAAACCGCTGGGCTGGCCCCATCTCCTGGTGTTGCGCCAGGCGGCCGATGAAGGCGAGCTAAGCGTGCCCGAGGTGGCGCGCCTCATTCAGCAGGGAGAGGCGCGGGCCCGGAGTTTGGTGGAAGAGTTGGTGGAGATGGGGCTTCTGGAGGCCAAAGGGTCCAAGAAGGGGCGGGTGTACCACCTGAGCGCCTGGGTCTTCAAGCAACTTGGGCGGCCCACGGCCTATGTTCACAGGCGGGGGATAGAGGGGGTTCGCCAGGAGGAGTTGGTCATGCAAATGGCCTACAAGTACAGAAAGGTAACCCGGGGGGATGTCCTGCAGCTTTTCCCCAATCTGACTGGAAGACAGGCTTCCCATTTGCTTCAAAAGCTGGTTCAGTCTGGCCGGTTGCGTCCAAAGGGAAGCAAAAGGGGGCGTTACTATGAGCCTGCGAAGTAGCCCAAAACGCCGGTTAACTACAGATAACGACACATGTCGTTATTTTTGGGGAAGATATAACGACACTTGTCATTATCTGCGGATAAAGGAGGACCCATGAGCCACAAACGCCGTCTCATAGAGCACCGCCTGCCCCTCGAGAAAATCTCCGAGGCCTCGGCCCGGGAGAAGTCCATCCGCCACGGGCACATCTCCACCCTGCACATCTGGTGGGCCAGGCGGCCCCTGGCGGCCAGCCGGGCGGCGGTCTTCGCCACCCTGGTGCCCGACACCGAGGAGAACTACCAGCTGGTCAAGAGGATCGTGCCCTGGGAGGCGGTGAAGGATGGCAACAGCAAGGACATCCTCGAGGCCCGCCGCCGGGTGCTGGAGGCGAGCGGGGGCACACCCCCCAGGGTGCTGGACCCCTTCGCCGGGGGCGGGGCCATCCCCTTGGAGGCCCTCCGCCTGGGGTGCGAGGCCCACGCCCTGGACCTAAACCCCGTGGCCTACCTGATCCTCAAGGCCACCCTGGAGTACCCCCAGCGCTTCGGCCAGCCCAACAGCCGCGCCGTGCCCACCTACATCCGGGCCCTGGACCAGGCCCACGCCCAGGCCAAGGACCGAGCGGCCCAGGGCACAACCAGGCTTCTTGAGGAGGGGGGAAAGGCTCAGGAGGAGGGCCCCTTTTCCAAAGCCTACCGGGAAAACCCCCTGGCCGCCGAGGTGCGCTACTGGGGGGAGTGGGTGCTGGAGAGGGCCAGGCAGGAGCTAGCCCAGTTTTACCCGAAGGACCCGGATGGCCGAACCCCCGTGGCCTACCTCTGGGCCCGCACGGTGACCTGCACCAACCCCACCTGCCGGGCCGAGGTGCCCCTGGTGCGCCAGTGGTGGCTGGCCAAGAGGGACAAAAAGCGCATCGCCCTGAAGCCCCTGGTGGACCGGGAGGCCAAGCGGGTGGACTTTCAGGTGGTGGAGGTGCCCCAGGGCGAGGACTGGCCCGACCAGGGGACCGTCCAGCGGGGCAACGCCGCCTGCTTGGTGTGCGGCGGAGCGGTCGGTAATGACGCTATCCGCCAACAAGGGGTGGAGGGCCGGATGGGTCAGCGGCTTCTCGCCGTGGTCCTGGCGACCCAAGGGGAAGGCAAGGCTTATCGGGTAGCTGAGGTGGGAGACCTGGAGGTCTTTGACCGTGCGAAAGCCCGCTTGCAGAACCTTTTGCTGGAGCTGGAGGGCTACTTTACGTTGGGGGACTTTGCCCTAAATCCCCTACCGGATGAGCCCATCAATGTTGCCGATAAGCGCAACTTTTGGGTCGGAGAGTACGGTCCCACTACCTGGGGCCAGCTTTTCAACCCCCGCCAGGCCCTGGCCCTGTTCACCTTCGCCAAATGGGTGCGGGAGGCCCACGCCGAGATGCTCCGGCAGGGCATGGACGCGGAGCTGGCTAAGGCCGTGGCGACGTATTTAGCCATCGTACACGACAGGTTAGCTGATAAAAACGCTTCCTTAGTAGTCTGGAATAATGTTGGTGAAAAACCTGAGCATGTTTTTAGCCGTCAGGCTCTGCCCATGGTGTGGGACTACGCGGAAATCAATGCGCTTGTGGCCAATGGTTGGCCCAATGCTTTGGAGTGGGTTTGGCTAGCAATATTGGGGTGTTCTTTTGTTTTTGACGTTCCCGCCTCCGTCCACCGCGGCACCGCCACCCGCCTCCCCTTCCCGGACGGCTACTTTGACGCCGTGGTCACGGACCCCCCCTACTACGACGCCGTGCCCTACGCCGACCTTTCGGACTTCTTCTACGTGTGGCTCCGGCGCACGGTGGGCCACCTCTATCCGGAGCACTTCCGCACCCCCCTCACGCCCAAGGGGCAGGAGGCCGTGCAGAACCCCGTGCGCCACGGGGGGGACAACGAGAAGGCCAAGCGCTTCTTCGAGGAAATGATGGGGGAGGCCTTCCGGGAGATGCACCGGGTCTTGAAGCCCGAGGGCAAGGCCACCGTCGTCTTCGCCCACAAGAGCACCGAGGCCTGGGAGACGCTGATCAGCGCCCTTATTGGGGCGGGGTTCCAGGTGGAGGCCTCCTGGCCCCTGCAGACGGAGATGCAAACCCGCCTGCGGGCCCGGGGCTCCGCCGCCCTGGCCTCTTCCACCTTCCTGAGCTGCACCAAGCGGGTGGGGCAGGGCACCGTGGGCCTCTTCGCCCAGGTGCGGGAGGAGATGCAGAAGACCATCCGGCCCAGGCTGGAGGAGTTCTGGGACTCTGGCATCCGGGCGGCGGACTTTTTCATGGCCGCCATCGGGCCGGGCCTAGAGGCCTTTAGCCGCTACGACGAGGTGCGCCGGGCGGACGGCAGGCGGGTGGAGGTGGGGGAGTTTCTGGACGAGGTGCGGAAGATCGTCCTGGAGTTCGCCCTGGAGCGGGTTTTGGGGGCCAAGGCGGAGGCGGGGGCCGTGGACGGCCCCACCCAGTTCGCCCTCCTCACCCTTTGGGCCTATGGCCTCGAGGCGCCCTCGGACGAGGCCCGCAAGATCGCCCAGAGCACCGGGGTGAGCCTCCCTGAGCTGGGGAGCCTGGTCCGGGTGGAGGGGGAGAAAACCCGCATCCAGAAGGCCAGGGAGCGGGTAAAACGGGACCGGGACTTCGGCTTGCCCCGAACCGGGCCGGTGCCCATGGTAGACGCCCTGCAGAGGGCCATCCTGATGCTTCGGGAGGGACGGGAGACTTTAGCCCAGTATCTGGACGCCGTAGGCTACCTGCGGAGCCCCGCCTTCTGGCTGGTGGCCCAGGCCTTGGCGGAGATCCTGGAGGGGGAGGACGAGGGGCGGGACCTGCACGAGCTCCTTACCCTGCGGGAGGGCCTTGTGCGGGTGGCGCAGGTGGAGAGGCTGCTGTAGGGAGTGGAGGTTCTGGGTATGGGAAGCCGGCTGGAAGAGGGTCTTAGGGTCTACGCCCAGCGGATGGGCGCGTTCTTGGTGGGGAAGCTGAAGGAGCGCTATGGGGGGCGTTGGGAAGAGGCTTACGCCCAGGCCCTGAACGAAAAGCGGCGGGAGAACCTCCGGGAGGATCTGCGCCGGGGGAAGTCCCTAGAGGAGGCGGTGGACCTGGTCCACTTCAAGGACCTCCTCCTGGGCCAGAAGGAGGTCTTTCAGGAGCTCCTGGGCCGGAGCTTCCAAAGGGCCGTCACCTGGGCGGACGAGGTGGCCGAGGTCCGCAACAAGTGGGCCCACCAGGACGACCTCTCTGAGGAGGACATCTACCGGGCCCTGGACAACATGGCGCGGATCCTGGAGGCGGTGGGGGATGGGGAGGGGGCGGCCCTCCTCAAGGCCCTCCGGGACGGGCGGGCGCTGGCTTCGCCCCAGCCCCAGACCGCCTCCCGCCCCGACCCCCTCCCCCCCTGGTGGCGCCTGGCCACCCCCCACGCCGACATCCGCTCCGGCCAGTTCGACGAGAGCACCTTCGCCGCCAAGCTGGACGACGTGGTCCGGGGCACGGCCAGCCCGGAGTACCGCTACGCCGACGAGTTCTTCCGCAAGACCTACCTCACCAAGGAGCTGAAGGGCCTCCTCCTGGACGTCTTGAAGCGCCTTTCCGGCCTTGGCGGTGAGGCGGTGGTCCAGCTCCGCACCCCCTTCGGCGGGGGCAAGACCCACGCCCTCATCGCCCTCTACCACCTGGTGAAGGACGCCGCCACCAGCGGGGCCCTCCCCGAGGTCCAGGCCCTCCTCGAGGAAGGGGGACTTCCGGACATCCCCAGGGCCCGGGTGGCCGTCCTGGTGGGCACGGAGCTTTCCCCCCAGGGGCGGGAGGTGGAGGGGGGCGTGCGCCTCCACACCCTCTGGGGGGAGCTGGCCTACCGCCTGGGGGGCCTCGAGGGGTACGCCCTCCTCCGGGAGCACGACGAGGCCCGCACCGCCCCGGGCAAGGAGAACCTGGCCCGCCTCCTCGGGCGCTACGCCCCCCTCCTCATCCTCATGGACGAGGTCCTGGTCTACCAGGTGAAGGCGGCGGGGGTGCCGGTGGGGGGGACCACCCTCCAGGCCCAGACCTTCGCCTTCTTCCAGGAGCTCTCCGAGGTGGTGGCGGCCACGCCCGGGGCCGCTTTGGTCTTCACCTTCCCCGAGTCCCACCTGGAGTACTTCGACCAGGAAGGGGCCGCCTTGGCCTTTGAGCGCCTGGAGCGCATCTTTGACCGGGTGAAGGCGGTGCGGGTGCCCGTCCAGGGGGAGGAGGTCTACGAGGTCATCCGCCGCCGGCTCTTCGAGCGGGTGGACGAGCGAGAAGCGGAAAAGGTGGTGGCCCGCTACGCCGAGCTCTACCGGGCCACCCGGGGCCTCCACGAGGAGGCCTACCGGGCGGAGTACGGGGCCCTGATGCGCCGGGCCTTCCCCTTCCACCCCGAGCTGGTGCGCACCCTCTACGAGCGCTGGGGCACCCTCCAGGGCTTCCAGAGGACCCGGGGGGTCCTCCGCCTCCTGGCCCGCATCGTGGAGCTAAGCTTCCGCTCCCCCCTGGCCCGGCCCCTCATCGGCCTGGGGGACGTGGCCCTCGAGGACCCCGACCTGCGGTCCACCATCGCGGGCATCCTGCGGGAGGCCAACTGGGAGGCCGTCGCGGCCTCGGACATCGTGGGTAAGGCGGCGGCCCTGGACCGGGAGCAGGGCGGAGACTACGCCCGGCTCCGCCTGGCCCAGACCGTGGCCACCGCCATTTTCATGTACAGCCACTCCGGGGGGGCCAAGGACGGCATCCGCAGGCCCCTTCTCGACCTGGCCCTCATCTACCCGGAGGGCATCACCCAGGAGCTGGTGAGCGACGCCCTGGACCGCCTCAAGGCCAGGCTCTTCTACCTCTACGAAAACGGGGGCTTCCTCTTTAAGGCCCAGCCCAACCTGAACGCCGTCTTGGCCAACGAGGTGGCCGCTGTTTCGGAGGGAGCGGTGCGGGAGGCCCTGCGGGAGACCCTGGCCCAGGTGGTGGGGAAGGGGCTCTTCAAGCCGGTGATCTGGCCGGAGGAGCACCGGGACGTCCCCGACGACCGTGCCCTCAAGCTCATCCTCCACGAGCACCCTGCCGACGTGGAGGAAGGGAGGCGGCTCCGCCTCGCCATCCAGCAAAACGCCGCCGGCTCCCCCAGGGTTCACCGGAACACCCTGGTCCACCTCCACCCCCGCCTCGAGGGCCTGGGCCGGGCCAAGGAGCAGGCCCGCCTCCTCCTGGCCCTCAGGAGCCTGAAGAAGAACCTCTGGGCCAGCCTCGGCCAGGACCAGAGGGACGACCTGGAGGGACGCCTTAAGCGGGTGGAGGGGGACCTGCCCCGCCTTCTCCAGGCCGCCTACGCCGATTTGTACAAGGCCCGAAACAGCCAGGGGGAGTTCCGCTACCTCAACATCCAGCCCTACGTGCAGACGGCCTCGACCCTCCTGGGAGCGGTGGAGGAGGTGCTACGGCGGGAAGACCTCCTCCTAAGCCGCCTGGACCTCCCCACGGTGGTGGACCATTACCGCCTCTGGCCGGAAGGGGAGCCCCACCTCTCCCTGGGGGCGCTTCGGGATTACTTCCTGCGCCTGCCCGAGCTCCCCATGCTGGAAGACGAAGAGGTCCTGCGCCAGGCGGTGCTCCTGGCGGTGCGCCAGGGGTTTTACCAGCTGGCCCGGCGCTCTCAGGAGGCCTTTTCCCCGGTCTGGTGCGCCCAAAAGCCCCCGAGGGAGGACGAGGTCCACCTCAACGAGGGCTTCCTCCTGGCCCGGCCCGGCACCTGGCCTTGCGGGGAGGAGGAAAGGCAAAGTGGCGATTCTAAGGGCGGTGAGGGGACAGGCACGGGAGGGGGTGGGGACACGGTGCTACCTCCCCCTCCCCCGCCCCCACCCCGGGGCCCCACCTGGGTGCGCTTCCACCTTCCCAACCTCCCCCTGGAAAAGATCCCCGTCCTGGTGGACCTCGTGAAGGGCCTAAAGGAGGCCAGGGCGGCGGAGGTGAGCCTGGAGGTGGTCCTTACCGGCCGGAGCCTCGAGGGCCTGGACCCCACCCAGCTGGACCTGGTGGTACGGGAGCTTCTGCGCCAGCACGGGCTGGCCTACGAAGAGGAGGTTCATTTGGGGGAAGGGGGCCCCAAAGGGGCTGAGTAGACTAGCTCCCGGGGAACCGGGAACCTCTCCAACATGGCCCGGGTGAGGTGGGGCACCACTTCCCGGTAAAGCCCCCGGTAGTGGGCCTGGGCCTCAGGGCCATTTAGGTAGGCCAGGAGGCCTGGGAGATTCACTTTTACCTCCTCCTTGGGCAGGAGGTGGAACTCCTCCCGCCAGGGGTAGGCCCTTTCGTCCCAAGCGGCCACCACCCGGTAATGGCGGGTGTGGGCCACCACCAGACGGGGGAGGGCGTAGAAGGGCTTGAGGGAGGCCACGTGCGCCTTGGGGAAGTAGAGGCCAGAATATGGGGTTTGGTAGTCGATCTCGCCTGGCTTCAGGTTTCTTCCCGTCAGGACGGGCACGAGGCCGGGCCCAGGGGCGGCCTTGGTCAAGGGATGGGCCCTGACCTCGGGACTCCGGGCAGCGAAGTGGATGTGGAATAGCTCCCCCAGGGCCACGCCTTCCTCCTCCCGCCTCAGGGCCTCTGGATCGGGGAAGCGCACCATTTCCCCCTGCCAGAAGGGGGCTTCCCAAAGAAACCTCTTGGAAAACCCCTCAAAGAGCCTGAGCCCCCTCCCCCCTTTGCGGAAGCGCACCACGCTGGCCCGCACCTTGCGGTCGGGGAAGACCTGGCCCAGGTAGTGGACCTCGGTCTCCCCCTCCCGGGCCAGGAAGGCCCGGAGCCGGGCGAACTCGGCGAGGACCATCCACCCCGCCGGGACCACGTAGAGGAGCGTTCCCCCGGGCCGCAGGAGGCGCACCCCCTTTTCCAAAAAGGCCCCGTAGAGGTTGTACCGCCCCTGCCAGGTGGCGAAGCGCTGGCGGTAGGCCTGGCGCTGGGAGACCGGCAGCCGGGCCCCGGCCCCCAGGGCTCCGTAAGGCGGGTTTCCCAGGATCAGGTCAAAGGCCTCCCCCGGCTCCCAGAGGAGGAAGTCCGCCAGGATGCCCTCGGCCCAGGGGGGAAG
>Ga0079992_116269_pt1 | contig 12313 bp, 8 predicted proteins | sample FaiFalFF_MnMetaG_3_FD_69197 | JGI IMG/M metagenome (GOLD analysis project Ga0079992, IMG submission 69197) | Freshwater microbial communities from Yellowstone National Park, Wyoming, USA - Fairy Falls B (FF_Mn_B) MetaG (SPADES assembly) (version 2) | ecosystem: Environmental > Aquatic > Freshwater... | reverse complement strand
AACGGCGGGCACGAAAGGTTTCGTTGCCTCTTTGCTCTTCATGCGAAACCAAAATCGCGTGCCACTCGCCGGTAGTGTTGTCCTCACTATAGTTTGCTCTATCGCTGCGGAATAGAAGAAAGAACGCTTGAGACCAGTGTGGAGTCGGATGCCACGCTCTGAGAGTTTCGGCGCCGTCACTGGTGCACCGAAGAACCATAACACGGAGCGCCAACCCGGTGGGTCTTGTAACGCCAGATATTTCCTCTCTCTTGGTGTGATCTCTCCTGGAAAACCATACTGAACGACAGGCCAATAGGGTGCTCTCTGGACTTCGAATCGCGTGAAAGCGCCAGCAAAACCATGATCTGCCACTCGTTGGAATTCCACTTTCCCGGTCAAAAGCATGCCCAACAAAGAAGTCCGTCGCGTTTGCTCTCGTAATCCTTTCCGTGCCATCGGCCGCTGCGGAAACCAGCGAGAAACGGAAGACGGCTCTCTGAGAAAGAAGTCAGAAACGACTTCCCGCCAGACTTTCTGCATCATCGGCCCAAGATGCCGGCTTAAGGATCGCGCAAGCGTTTCAACCAGTTCCCATCGCTTGGTCGTCTCGGTAACGCCACGCCGCCGTTGCAAGCGCGCGCTTTTCGGTCCAACAATAAGCTCAAAACCTGCGTCCTTCAGCTGGTTGAGAATTTGCGTGCGTGCAGCGCGCATAGAACGACCTTCGAAAGCCCCCAGAATGGCAGCAAGGAAAGCCGCGATAGAACGGCCTGTCGTAAAATCTATGACGATGGCGAAGTCGCCAGGGCTTTCGATAAAGGATGGCATTCGGATGAAATCGATCGGTGCAAAGTAAGCTTTCGGGTCGCGTCGAAATTGTTGCACCAATCGAGCTTGTCCCACCCTTACCCTCTCTTCAAGGCGACGAGCGAGCGGTCCGATCCTGTCCACCAAAGCGACAGCAGATCGCTCCGCTTTGACCAGCGCGGCAAGTCGTGGAACTTCCCGTAGGACGAGTGTTGCCCAACGCCCAGGTCCAGGCTGTTCTGCCCGTTGCAATTCAAATGCAATAGCTTCCGCTTCCGCGCGAACCCGCCTGATGGCTCGGCGATAAAGGACGGCCGCTGTGCCAACACTGGGATCGAAGCCGAAAATGGGCACAAGCGGCGCGGCAATTTGTCGTAGACGCTTCGCGGCAGACGCCGTTGGAATAGACGCAAAGGCGCGCAGAAATTCGGAAACACTGCGAAGTCGCATCCATGGTGGCCGGCTTGTCGGGCGACTCTTGCGCAGGCTAGCCATCAGTTCTGTTATCCCTCCATGGCAGGCACGAATTGCAGGTAAACTTCGAACAGCCAACCTTCGCCACTTGGGTCTTCGGGATGACCCATGACGATGAATTGCTCGCCCGTGTCGATGCGATGGATGCGATCGTTAGGTCGTAGGCGGAACGCACCAAGAGCTTCTTTGCGAATGTAAAGCACATAGTCTGCGTCCGCTGGGACGAGATAGAACGGGCGCGCCATCGTCCGGACCGATTGAAACCAACCGCGAAACGGTCCAAAGGAATCTCCGCCACGCCGCACTTCAAAGGGATGACGGTCTATCAATGCCGGCAGGGACGGCACCAATGAAAGATCACCTTCCGGTTCTCATCACAACAACCCGACCGATGCTAGCATGCGCCAACCGGTGCGCTCCAACTGGGCGGCGCGTGCTGCCCAGTCTTTCACGGAACGGAAAGAGAAAGTGACCGCACCGACCCGTAAGGTGTCATATAACCCGCTTTCTCGTTCGGCTACTGACCGCAGGTAGGCAGCGGCGAGAAAGTAAGGCAAGGCGTCACGAACGACAGGTGAAGCCCAATCTATTGCGTAATGAACTTCCACCTCATATGCGGAAATGACAAGGTGAGCGCGAAAGTCTCGATCGGGCACTGTGACAGCCACGTTTTCTTCACTGAATAACTGCCCAGAAAGGATCGTGACGGAAACTGGTTCGCCATTGACAAGGAATCTGTGCACCTCAGCGATAGGTGCGTAGAGCCACCAACGACTGTCCGGATCGTCAGCAGTCAAACGCACATGCTCTCTTCGCGGCAAGCCATACGGTAGCAATCGCGCTTGCACGGCAGGCACATGCTGCTCCAAAGCGTCCAATGGCGCGAAGGGCAGTAAGCGATCCCGCGTTTCTGCGGCAAGAACGGCAGCATCCGGATCTGTCCCAACGATCGGCGTCAACGCAGACACAGCAGTGCCGACGAAATAGCGGTAGAAGCGATAACCGAATGGGTCTTCCGCGCGTGTTCCGATGAAAACAGGAACAGATAAGGGTGGCACCGCAACCCACAAAGGCACAACGCTGCCGAACTGGACCATTGCCGCTGACGCTCCTTTTCAGTTCGCGTCGCTGCCGGCACCGCTGGTAGCACGCTCGGCGACGAAGGAGGCATCGGCGGGTTGGGCGCTGACTTTCTGACGCCCAACCCGCTTTGCTGTTTTTCAAGGCACGGTTAGGACAGTCCCGCGATCATCACGCGGCAGGAATAGCGATGCGCGCTTGCCAGTAGCGGCCGGGCGTCACCAACGCGACGACCCACATGAACCCTTGAACCAGAGACAACTCGCCGTGCGGGATGTCCAGACGCATCGGCAATTCATCGCCGAGATAGCGCAGGTGCAGTGCGGGCCCTTCGTCCGTCATGGTGTCGGGATCCAGGACGAAGGCGCTGCGCGCGCCAGTCGCAGGAAAGAGCGGGTGAGCGACGGGCTTCAAGTAGCCGTAGGGCGTCGGGATGGGCAATTCACCAGACAGCCACTTCGCTTGTCCTTCTGGACCGACACCGTAGACCCGCGCAAGTTCCCGCACGACATTCTCGATGTCAATGGTGGATGCGTGAAGTTCGCGCGGGATGCCACCATGTTGGCGGACGACCCGGGCAGCCTCGACGACAAAGTCGTAGGTCAGGACAGTCTGACCAGCAGGCTGAGTGACGACATTGTCCGACGGAATCAGGGTCGCCAGCCCGTCGATCCCGAACCGGCCAGCGCCTGGGTCGTGCTGCCCGAAGTAGGCGTCGTATTCCACAGTGATCAAGATGTCCCGCAACGCCGCGTTCACACGGCGCTCGTGCTCCGAACCGAGGTTCTTACCAAAGAGCTCCAGCACGCGCGGCGTTTCGGCTTTCAGGACATAGACGCCGAACGGAATATCCACTCGCTCGCCCTCTTCCCACTGGAAGACCGGCAATCCCGTTGCCGTCCGCCAGTTGATCGCTTGTGCCCGACCGTAGCGCGCCTTCGCCGCGAAGAAGGTGACGAACTCGCCACCATCACCGGCGATGCGGTCCAGCCGCTTCAATAAGATCGGTTCGGGCATTCCATCCAGCAGAACCTGCACGACATTCGTGACGGGCTGCCAGATGAATTCAGAAGTCGGCGTGATGCCCGCCGCTTGCATGGCTTGCTGCACTTTGGTCTCTAACGCCATCGGTTGTCACCGAGCGCTTTTGACCTAAGCGCTCAGAGATCACAGCGTGAGCAGTGAGCGTGCGCTGCCAATTCGACGAGCTGCTTAGCCATCAAAACATCCGTCACGGAAATCTGCATCTAGGCTTTATTCTGCCTCGCCGATAGGCATCGGCGCTGCCAAGAGCTTTTGTGCTTCTCGGAGCAGGCGCCGACGCTCTGCGTCGGTCGTCGCTGCCATCCATCGTGCCATGATGTCCTTTGGATCGTTTGCGCCGTTGGTCGACACCGATGAGGCAACAGCTTGAGTGACGCGCCGGCGCTTTTCGACTCGTTCTTGGAGCGTCTGCACGGTCTCCTGCAGAGCTTTCAGTTCCGTAACGAAGGGTTCCAAGGCGGCTGCCACGATCTGCCCGACAAGTGCCTGCAAATCTGCTGGATCAACGCTTTGCGGTTCCTTCGGCTGTTGCGGTGCTGCGCCTTGCGCCGTCATCTCTTCATCCTGCGCCGGCGCTACGGGTTGCTCCGTTGCTGCGTCCGAGGGAGTGTCGTCCTGATTCTGCCTATCGGTGGACGCCATTCCCGAGTCATCACTGGACGCTGCTGGTTCGCTTGTGTTGACCACGGTCGCCCGCAAAGTGCGCACCGCAGCATCCACGGCGGTGCGGAGAGTGAAGAACGCCGAAAAGACATCTCCTTCGTTCATCGTCGGAGCGGACACCAGCTCAGCGACACCTTGCCACGCTTTTTCCAGCCGATCGGCAGCCTCCAACGGCGCAAGGACAGGCTGTGTCGGCGCCGTCGCCTTCACCGCCAAACGAAACTCTGCCCAGAAGGCAACATCGTTGACGCTTTCATGGTTGTGCGGAACGACATCGCAAGCGGATTGCGAAGACCCATTTGCCTTTTGTGCCGCCGTCCCGAGCGCTTGTTCGATGCGATCCAAAAGCGCCTCGACCTGCTTTTTCTCTTCGCCTTCGAGCGAATCCTTGATCTGCGACAGAAGCTTGTGGGCGTCACACACCAGGTCCATCAGGACTTGAACGGGCACTCCATAGGCAGGCGGTTGGACATCGGCTACCGGCGGATAGCCGTAAGCGAGGTGGTCATCTTTGTCATTCTTGGCAGATTTTGCGAAAAAGTCGGCAAGGCGTCGAAAGAGCGTTGCAAGCCAAGGACTTGCTGGTGCCGTCCCCTGTGACGGCTGAGATTCGACGGCATCGTCGGTGCCCTCCGCAGCAGCGATAGCTTCCAAGACTTCCTGCGGTAACGCCACGATAGGTCACCGGCGCGTTCGATTTGCGCCGCGCATTACGCCACCTGTGCGTCATGCCTTCGCGTCGTCAAAAGAACGCACAGGCTACCTGCTGTTTAGGCACTCCTGCTTCCCTGCCGACAGTGCCATTGCTCGCTGGTAAGTATAGCATAGCGCGGCGATGCTCGTCAAGGTGGGAAAGCTTCGTCCCATTCTCGCAGGCGCTCTTGGACTTGATCTTCGTCTGGCGCTAACTCAGCGATGTCCGAGAAGGCATCCAGGACGATCCTAACGACTCGCGAATTCGTGATGACATATTCGTAATTGCGCTCTTGCCATTCCTTTTTCGCCTGACTGGGCGCATGAGAAAGCAAGTAAGGAAGTTGTCCTTCCTTTTCTGGACGCCAGAACTGCCAATAAGCGGCCTCCTTACCGATTTTCTCGCCTTTGCCCGGCAAATAACGGGCAACCCATTTGCCGTCTTCTAGCGTGTAATCGTCATCCGCCAAGTCATCGAATTGGAAGAAGAACTCATGGTAGTCTGGGCGCTGAATGCCAAACCAGACTCTCAGAAAGGCATGCCATTCGAAAAGGGCCCAACGGTGCGCCGTGGCGCCCGTGGCAGCTGGAGGCGCCCAGAGAAGCGGCCTGTCGGGATTGACGACATCGAGCCAGACGATGGGCTGTCGTGCTTTCTTGGCGACGATCAGGCGATCACCTGGCTGATAGAACAGGAACTTATCTCGCAGGACTGGCGCGATGTTGCCGTCGGCAAATTGCACGGCGACGGCGGGTGTCATGACGGTCCAACCGATCAATTGGCGCTTTGGCGCTGCAGGATTGACGATACGTAAGTCGCCGTGCACCGACGCTAAATTCACCAGTCGCTCCCGTAACTCCGACGCCGATCGAACACTTTCTAGCGCTTCCTCGAGGTCGTCTGTCAGAAAAGATTCGATCGTCTTGGACACATCGCCACGCTTATCAGAAGCATCTTGTGCCGCTTGAGCAACACGATCGAAATCATCCGTCAAGGCGAAAGCGCCGAACTCTTTGGTGATCTTGCGCCACAAGTCCTGCCTCTCCTCGGCACTCCGCGTGCGGATTAAGCGATCCAGCAGTTCGGAAACGGCATCTACTTCTTGCGGCGACCACAAGCCACGGTAGTGGCGCATGTAGACCGCGGGATAGCCATCTGGGTAATTTTGGGCGTCGTGGACGACCCGGAAGGGATCGCCAAGGCGCCGCTCTTCTTCCAGGCGTTGCTCTTCGTGAGTCATTTCCTCGTCTTCCGGCAAGGAGCGTTGGGCGATCAGGTCTTTGCGCAAGCGCGGAAGGTCATAATTGCCGAGCAGGTAAAGGAGGCGTCGTTGTCGTCTCTCGCTGATGGCTTCCGATAGCTCGGCATCCAGATCATATCCCGGATACAGCCACGCTTCGTAGACGAGCCGCCGATAGCGCAACCCAAGCTCCCTTGCGACACCGAGGTAACCCGGATCCAAGAGGATCAGGATGCGGCCTTTGAGCGATGCCGCTGTGCTCAGGAAGTCTCGGAAGGGAAACTCCGTGTTATACACTTGGACATCATATGGGTCGTTCCACGGCGGATCGGCGAAGAAGAAAGTGTCTTTGCTGTCGTAATGCTCCATCGCTTTGAAAGCATCCATCTGCCGGATAACGACGCCCTGCAGCCTCTCTTCCCACTCCGCAAAGCGCGCAAAATAGCGTTCCACAGCGCGCTTGTTCCATGACTTGTAGTTTAGTTTATTGATGTTCAGCCGTTTGCCTACACTGGGATAACCGCGATCGGAAAATTGCAAAGCCAGTAGCCACAGGTAGGTGCGCCGCAAGGAAGTATCGCCGCGGCGCATGCGGTCTTCCAATTCGGCATGAACTTCCTCAATGAACCGTCGACTGATAGGATACCAACGATAGCGCTGGAGTTTCCGCCACTCGCCCGATTGCACCAATTTCAGCACTCGAATGACATCCCAATTCTTGTCTATTAACACCTCTTTCTCGCCGATTTCCCGTGGCTTCACCCGCAAGAAGCTCCCAGTCACGCCACAAAAGAGGTCGACGAACACCCGGAAGTCTTTCGGTGCAAGAAGCCACGCAGCCCTCAGGACTTGTCTTGGAATGCCGATCTTGGGCACTCGGGTGAACAGGCGCGCCTTGACGATCGGTCGCTTTTCTCTGGCGGCGTCTTTTGCGATGAATGCAGTCGCCGCGTCGAATGCTTCCACAAGCTTCAAGTGCCCGTCTTGAAGGATGACTTTCGGCACTTCCTGTCCAGAAGCGAGGATCAGCTCCGTAACTTGCTCCCAAGTCGCCACCTCCGAAGGGTCTTCGGTGCCGACCGAGACAACGCGCGGGTGCATCCAAGTTAAGTGCACGAAGCCGTCATCATCGGCAAACCAGTTCAGCGCGATAGGCGCTACTTCCACGAGGTCGCCAAGTTTTGGCTCACCAGTCTCGACCTTGATAGCGTAGGTTTGCCCATAAGCGAATTCGCCAGGTTGACGATGCGAGAACGCTTCGTCCATTGTCCATAGGCGCGGGTCGTCCCGACCACGCCACTCCGTCTTGGATGCAACCTGTCCAGTCACAGGATCGGTCTCGCCAGCGTGAACTTTCCGAAGCATCAGATCGCTTTCGGTGATGGTGCGTTTCGATTCAATAGGAATGAGCGTTCGGTTGTCGGGTCCGAGGACGGCGCAACGGAACAGATAAGTGCGGGATCGCCGGAAGGCTTCTTTCCATTCGCTTTCCTCGGTGCCTGGTGGAAAGACTTTGCTGATGCCGACGATCTTTGCTTTCAATGCCTTCCAACGCTTATATTTCGCCCAAAAGGTCGTGCGCCCATCCAATTCGTAAGGAGAGGATGCGATCTTGAACATCGCACCCTCCGAACCAGGAAATTCCACCGCCCATTGAACGGTTTGCGAAAAAGTGTCGTAGTCGTCGTGCGCGAGGACAATGGAAGGCGTCGTCGAGAGGATCTGGTCGTCGGAAGTCATCAATGTTGGCAGTAGATCGGTTAACTTGCGATAGCGTTCTTGATATGGCCGTTCGGTCCAATCTTCCTCGCCCAGATAGAGCAGGTCGAAAGCACGATAACGGATTGGATCCGTGATGGGCTCTTTGCCGACGACGATCACCATCATGTCAGGGCGCATTCGTGGGACGAATCTGCCGTCCACTTCTTTCCCGAGAAGGATTTCACCATCTAAGATGACTGGCTGGGAGAATTGCGTCCTGGCAGCTTCTACCAACGCAGGCAAGATCGGTGCTCGATCTCGTCGCTTGTCTTCGGTGAAGGCGAAGACGCGCTCTCCATCGAAATGCACGATGAGCCGCACGCCATCCCATTTCGGTTGGACAAAGATCGCCTCGCCCGCTTGCAGTGCGGGTGCAACGAACGACTTGTAAGCCTCTTTGAGGTCGGCGAATTCGTAACTGCCGAAGCCTTCGGCGGGCTTCAACGGTGGAAAGGGGCGTCCAACCGTGATCGACATAGGCGATCTCGCTGACGAGCAGGCAAGCCTGGTCAGCTGGCACAACCAGTCCATCCTGCTACTAAGGCAACCAAGTCTTCCTGGCGGCTGGCGGTAACATCGGCGAGCATCTGGAACGCCAGAGAGGTCGCTTCCGCAAACACGGGACGGGAACCAGCCCAAGCTGCCACGACGGCATGCCAAAGCCCTTTGCGTTCCTGCACCACGACATAATCGCTTTGACTAAGCCGGTGACGCAAATGTTCGCGAAGCTGCTCCTTCACCGCGCCCTGCCACTCCCGCATCGCTCGTCCTACTAGCACCGAGAATTCCGCATCTTCAGGGATCTCCGCGAATTTGCGCAGCTCTTGCACAAGCCACTGGTCAGTGTCCGGAAGAGCGAAAATAGTCGGTCTTGATTTTACGATCGGGAAAATTTGGTCAGCAATTTGCCGTAATAGGACAATGTTGTCGCCAGGAAGTCTCAGCGGTAATTCGCCTTCTGACGTTGTCGCTTCGCCGCTTGGCACGAAAATGATCGTCGGTTGCCCACTGCCGCTCGTATCTAACCCATAGCGCCACTTGATCAATGCCATCGTCAGGCGCCGATGGGTTGGTGAAATGCGCTTGTCAAAACCGATAACCGGCACTTTGCTCGTTTGGCTTGCTTCCTTCGGCACGATGACCTTTTGCCTCCTTTCCCTTCGGTTTGCCACCTCAATGCTAACGCGTGGACAGTGAAAGCGCAATGCTCCTAATCGGATGTCCGATTCTGAGCATCAGAGTGGGATTGCTGTCGCCGCAAAACCCAGCGTCCCGCTGCGTAAGGGCTCTGCCCGTCGGTGAAGACGAAGATCGGCGAGGATGGCGCTCTGCTTGCCTCAGAGACGGTCTGCCACGGGACGATGGGCAGCCCAAGAGCGGCCGATAGCTTCCCGACGAAGGACAACCGCCACGGGAAGGGTAGTTCTGCCACTCTGGTCGCATTCCACCAGAGACAATCAGCAAGATGCCATTCACCGTCCAACCACCAGACCTCGTAGGTCGCGGAAAGACAAGAGGCGGGCAACCCTGTCGCCAGTTCGTCCATCGGCACGATAGCACCTTCCGAAAGTTCTGCGCGACATCCCTCTCTGGATAGGATGAGAAGCGCTCGCTCCGTCGGCACTTTGTCGGAAAACCAACCAGCAGGCGGGTAGATCGATAGATCGCCTAGCGATCGCATCCGTGCCGCAAGGAACGAGGCGACCTGGTCTTCTGAAAGGATGATGGTGCGGTGCGGGCACAAGGAAAGTGGCTCGTCGGCAGGCTCTATGGGTGCACGGACGCGTTTGACAAGCACGAGGTCATAGACGGGCACCGATAAACCGGCTGGCTGTTTTGTGAGCACCACATGAACGGGCTTAGAAACAGCGAAAGCGTCCCGCAGTTTCGTCCATTGTCCGTCATCAAAGAGCAGAAGGTCCAAATCGGCAGCGTGGTCAGTCAGCAGGGATGATCCGGTGACTGCGACATAGCCAGGAAGGACGACCGTGTCGGGCAACTCAGCCAGGACGGCAGATACGCGTTGAATTTTCTCTCGTCGCCGGCTTGCCTTTGCGACGATGCCTTTCACTGGGATCGGGTGTTTCAGAATATCCAGAAAAGCCAGAAAAGTCTTTCCGTCCTTGCGAGCGATGGCGACCGCTGCGAGGACATAATCGCCCACAGCGAGACCCAGTGGCACACCGAGCGGCTGATCCTGTGGTGGGCTCGCCAGCTCAATGCGTTCGTGGCGCTCCGCAGCTCGTTGCCATTCCTTTGCCGTTCCCTCTGATACGCGAAAGATGCCCTGTAAAGAGGACCAGACTTCATCGGTAAAGATCGGCAGGGCTTGCAAGCGCAAACTCTCTTCATTGAGCTGTCGAGAAAATCCTTCACCGCGATGGTGTTGTAAGTGCCGTAACAGCATTTCGTCAGCGACTTCTGCATGGAATCGCACGACTTGCGACAGTGTCCAGCCAGTCACTTCTTTGCCGCGCCGGATCGTCGCGTAATAGGCGTGTAGCAAACGGTGATCATCCAAAAGGACCTCCGTAGGCAGCGCCGCTGGATTGTAATGCTCTTTATCGGCGAGAGCCGCCAATGCGGGCATCAGGGTGCGATAGGCAGCCGCTTCTGCGGAGAGGAGAGCAAACCCGGTCGGGACGAACTGCAGGATGCGATAATGATCGTCCATGTCTTGCAGCACGACATTCTCTATTTCCCAAGAGACGGCGAGTTTGCCGTCGTCGGACAAGGCTTTGATGCGGTTTACGATCTCTGGGTAGTCTTTATCCCATAAAACTCCCGCACCGACGACGATATCATCCTGTAGCGATGCTGTCGTTAGGGCGCCGACAGGCAGGACGATGCGATCGCCAGCGCGCTCCAACCAATGGCCATCAAGGTTCGGTGTCGCGTGGATCGGCAGACCGACCAGTTTGCTCAAGTCCAATGCTTGCAGGGCCGCACGGGTGATCCGCACCGGTTTGTCGGAGCCGACCGGTGGCGCCAGTGAAGTGACATCGGCGCGGAAGAGCGTAGCGACGAAAGGGCGACGATTCGGTTGCGGCTCGCCGAGGTTAAATTGGATAGAAAAGAGAAATCGGCGAATCGATGGTGTGGCGGGCATCATTCCGACCCTCCCTCAACCGTCGGCAGACCGGTGACCGTGACCGTCGCTTCTGGCGCTAAGCGCAGCCACTCTTCCGTCAACGCTTGAAAGAATCGACGAATGGGCGCAAAGGGTGGCACAGCACCACAGACAGAGCGCAGTAGGGCGATCTGTTGATCGATGTCCGCACCCAATGTTTTCGGCGCTTCGATCGACTTTGCCAAATCGACGACCTGCACACGGTCTTGTTCGCCATGTGCGTATAGGAGAATATTCGCATAGTCTTCGTCCGCTTGCTCTATCAATCGGCGGCGCCGCGCCAGCACTTCTTCAGACGACATCGTTTCGCTCGTCAGGATTAGCACATCGGGCTTGCAATAAGGCGACAGAACGTAGAGCCAGCGAGAAAAGTGAGAAAGCAGCAACAAGAAAGTCATCGGGATAATCTCTGGAACACTGCGCCCGATCAATGCTGGGCTTTTGGACCATACCAGCACGCCAACTCGATCGGAAACGATGGCGCCCGATGCCGTGGTGATTTCGATCTCTCCAGTTTCTAGGACGCGCCAGCTGAATTGTCGTGGGTCGGCATAGACAGGCACATCACCAGCCAATTCGAAAGTCGCCAAACCGTGGACGAGGTAGTCGATATAGAGATCGGACAGTAGCGAAGCGGGCAAAAGGAATGAGTCATCTGGCATCGTGATCTGAACGGTCACTTTAGCCGCCAACGATGCCGCTGACAGGACTGCTTCTGAGTATTCTGGGACGAGGTGAAAGAGAGCTTGTTTTGCTTGCGCCGTCATCTGGTGGGTCGGCACCAAAGCGGCAGCCGTCAATTGTCGCAGGATACTTTGGATCGCGCGGCGAAAACCACGCTGTCCAGGTGCGCCAACTGTCAGAGCTGGCAAAGAGAGGGAAATCACGGTGATCGCCGCCCTTTCGTCTTCGCCCGTTCGACCTTCCAGTGTTGAAAGTCCTGTCGGCTCAACAGAAAGCGGACTGGATGGCAATTATCGGGTAAGGTCAGGATCGCTGCACCAGCTCGCAGCGCCGAGTAAAGCAACATCGTCGCCGGTCTCGCCCGCACCAAGACCTCACTACCGATCCACTGCTCATAGAGCCGACAATCCGCAAATGGCTTGAGGTCCGATCGGACGACAACGAAATCCATTCGCAACCGCCCAAGTTCCACGATGTTCGGCGCGATCAGGGTCAAACCCAAAATCTTTTCCATAGACAGCACGCGCGGGAGCTTGTAGCGCCCGATGAGTGAGAAAGTCTTCAGCCACGCTGCAACCGACCCAGCCAGCCAATCTGCTGGCAGAGCATACGGTGCGAATATGATTGCAGCGTCAAATTCGCGCTCAGCCAACTGTTCTGTGTAGAAGTCACCAAATGACCTGCCAGCTGATAGACAATGATCGGCGATAGAGGATTGTGCTGCCCGGTCATGCAACGGTGCTGGTATACCAAC
>Ga0079992_129410_pt1 | contig 12315 bp, 8 predicted proteins | sample FaiFalFF_MnMetaG_3_FD_69197 | JGI IMG/M metagenome (GOLD analysis project Ga0079992, IMG submission 69197) | Freshwater microbial communities from Yellowstone National Park, Wyoming, USA - Fairy Falls B (FF_Mn_B) MetaG (SPADES assembly) (version 2) | ecosystem: Environmental > Aquatic > Freshwater... | reverse complement strand
CGGAGGCGGTCGTGTACCACCAGCACCCGGCCACGGTGCGCGGCTTATACGAGCAGTGGCGAGGCTACGGTGCTAGCAGAGCGAGGGTGGTGGCGAAACTGTGGGGACGCCCGGCCGCATACCGGGAAGGCGTGACGCAGGGCGTGCGGGCGGCCGCCGCCTTAGGGCTCCTTTCCCTCCGGGTGTTGAAGCGCGGCCTGGAGCCTGGAGGGACACGGTGGCCAAGGGTAGCTTATCCTTTCCTGGACGTGGCGCGGGCGGCAGGGTTCGCCGCAGGGTACTGGGCGGCGTTACGGGGTCGGCCTCCGCAAGAGTCCTGGAGGGAACGGGCGGATTGCAGGCAGCCTTCATGGGAGAGCAGACCATGAGCCTCCCCCGCGTGTGTGTGTTGATCCCCGCCTACAATGCGGGCCGCACCCTGCCCGGCTGTCTAGAGGCGTTGTGTCGGCAGCAGCGGCTTCCGGATCAAGTGGTGGTGGTGGATAACGCTTCCACGGATGGTACCGGGGACGTGGCGAGGGGCTTCGTGGATCGCCTCCCGGGCCTTGTCATCCTGCAAGAGCCGCGTCCCGGAGAGCCCATCGCGCGGAACCGGGGCCTGCAGGCTGTGGACGCGGACGTGGTGGCCTTCACCGACGCGGACTGCGTCCCGCGGGAAGACTGGCTGGTTTCCGTGCTGGAATGCTTTCGGTCTTCCCCGAGCTGCCACGCGGTAGCCGGAAAAGTCGTGGGCCACCGACCGAGGAGCCTCGCGGAGAAGTATCTCTCGGTGGTGGGATTCCCAACGCCGGAGGAGCCGGAGACGGTCGAGGGGACGCACTTCCCCCCGCGCACGTTTTACACCGCGAACCTGGCGGTCCGGCGGGAGGTGCTGCAGGCTCTTGGTGGGTTCGACGAGCGATTAAACGTGGGTTGCGACGGCGACCTTTGCGTCCGCCTCCTGCGGGCCGGCTACCGTATACGATACCAGCCGGAGGTGGTGGTGGCCCACGCCCACCGGGACAGCCTCGGCAAGGCAGGGCGGCGGATCTGGGAGTACGGCACCGGGGTCCCCCTGTGGTTCCGTAAGCACGCGGAGCCGGGGCTGTGGATGACCTTGCCCGGGGGCAGAGCGATGAGGTTGAGAGTCCCCCTGCGTGGCTGGATCAACCTCTCGACCCCGGACCGCTGCATCCTTGCATTCGGGGTCTTGGCGGTCTGGCAGCCGTGGACCGCGGCGCTGCTGGTGACCTACCTCGCACGCCTGAGCTGGCGTGTCCGGGATCTCGCGCGACGACGCGGCGTCCTGCTGTCCCCGTGGGAACTCCTCGCCGTGACCGCGTTGCACGTGGTGGAGTTCGCCGTGTTCACCGCGGGGAGCATATCCGGTTCGCTGCGCCAGCGCGTCCTCTGCGTGGTGTGAGGCGGAGATGTGCGGGATCTGCGGTGTCGTAGATCTGGAGACGACCCTTGTGGCGGACGGGGCGGTGTTGCGCCGCATGAACCGGGCGCTGCACCACCGGGGGCCGGACGAGGAAGGCTATCACGAGGCGCCGCACGTGGCCCTGGCCATGTGCCGGCTGCGGGTCATCGACCCTTCCGGTGGCTCCCAGCCGATGACCAACGAAGACCGGACGGTCTGGCTCGTGTACAACGGCGAGGTGTACAACTTCCGCCAGCTGCGCGCCGAGTTGGAGGCCCGCGGCCACCGCTTCCGGACCCGTTCGGACACCGAGGTGATCGTGCACGCGTACGAGGCCTTCGGCGTGGACTGTGTTCGGAGGCTGCGCGGGATGTTTGCCTTCGCCCTGTGGGACGCCGCGCGGGAGCGGCTCGTGCTCGCGCGGGACCGGTTCGGGATCAAGCCTCTGTATTACCAGCAACGGGGCGGCCGAATCGCATTCGCGTCGGAGCTCAAGGCGCTCCTCCAGCTCCCGGACATGGGGCGGCAGCTGGAGCCACAAGCCCTGGACCTGTACCTCACGTACGGGTACATCCCGAGCCCGCACACCGCGTTTTGCGGCGTCCGGAAGCTGCCGCCGGGTCACCGGCTGGTCTTGGAACGTTCCGGCCTCAGGCTGGAGCGCTACTGGGACTTCGTCCCCGCGGAGCGGCCGTCCAGGAGTCTGCGGGAGTACGTGGCGGAGCTGCGGGGACGGCTGCGGGAGGCGGTGCGTTCCCACCTGGTGAGCGACGTGCCCGTGGGGGCCTTCCTCAGCGGCGGGCTGGACAGCAGTACGGTGGTCGCCTTGATGAGCCTGGAGGGCGCTCACCCCGTGCGGACGTTCTCCATCGGCTTCCGGGAAGCTCAGTTCGACGAGCTCCCCTATGCACGTCAGGTGGCGGAGCGGTACGGAACGCAGCACCGCGAGCTGGTGGTGGAACCCGCGGTGGCCGGGCGGCTGCCGGAGCTGTTGACCCACTTCGACGAGCCCTTCGGAGACTCGTCCGCCATCCCGACCTACCTGGTCTCGGAACTCGCGCGGCAGGACGTCACGGTGGTCCTGACGGGGGACGGCGGGGACGAGGTCTTCTGCGGCTACGAGTGGCAGCGGCGGTACGAGATGCTGAAGCCCCTGTACCGCCTGCCGGCCGCGCTCCGGGCCCGGGCGCCCCGGCTGGCCGGGCTGCTGCCTGCGGGCCCGTGGCGGCAGCGTGTCCGCGGGCTACTCACGGACGTCAGCCTGAGCCCTTCGGAAGGGTACTTGCGTCGGATGACGCTGTTCGGCGCGTCGCAGCGGCGCGAGCTGTACCACGGCGACCTCCGCAGGACCCTCGACGGCCATGACAGCCTGGACGCCCTCCGGGCGTGGCTGGACGCTCTCCCTGAAACCGACTTCCGGAACCGGATGCTGTACGCGGACACGCACTTCTACTGCCCGGAGGACTGCCTCACGAAGGTGGACCGCATGACCATGGCCTGGTCGCTGGAAGCACGGGTCCCGCTGCTGGACCACGAAGTGGTGGAGTTCATGGCCACGGTGCCGCCGGAGTGGAAACTCCGCGGGTTCACCTCCAAGTACCTGCTTCGCAGGGCGCTCGCAGACCTCTTGCCCCCTGCCCTCGTGCGGAAGCGCAAGCAGGGGTTCAGTGTCCCCGTGGGCCCGTGGCTGCGAGGCCCCCTCTACGAGTTGGCGGGGGACCTGTTACTGGACGCGCGGGCCGCAGGACGCGGCTGGTTGCGGCCGGAGGCGGTGCGCCGGCTGTTGGACGAGCACCGGGATGGCCGCGCCGACCACGGACACCGTCTGTACGCCTTGTTGGGCCTCGAGGTCTGGGCGCGGCAGTACCTGGACCGCGTGCCCGGCTCCGCAGCCCCGGTCGGGGTGTGACCGTGCGCATGCTGCTGGTCACCGAGTACTTCGCTCCCCACCCGGGCGGCACGGCTGTCTACTACTACGAGCTCATCCGCCGCATGCCCGAGGTGCAGTGGACGGTGGTGACGCGACGGCACCCCCACGCCGCCGGGTTCGACCGAAGGCAACCCTTTCGGATCGTCCGGACCCCCTTCCTCCCCATCCCGAAGGTCCGGATGGTGGTGGAGTGGCTCACGCACCTGCTGGTGGCGCTGTGGATCACCGTGCGGGACCGGGTAGACGTCCTGCACGCCGGCCAGCTCTTCCCGGTCGGCCTGGCGGTGTACGTGGTCCACCGGCTGACGGGCGTGCCCTACGTCACGTACGTACACGGGGAGGAGCTCACCACCTTGGGCCGGAGGCCGGTGGCGGGGTGGGCCATCCGGAAGGTCCTGGCCCGCGCAGGGGCCGTCTTTGTGAACAGCCGGTTCACGTGGGGACAGGTGCGAGGGTTCGGGGTCCCGGAGACCCGGATCCGCCTCGCCCGGCCCGGTGTAGACCTGGTGCGGTTCCGACCCACGGACGCTGCGTGGCTGCGGGCGCGCTACGGAGCGGGCGACAACAGGGTGGTGCTGACCGTCGGCCGGCTGATCCCGCGCAAGGGCCAGGACACCGTCATCCGCATCCTGCCTGAGGTGGTGCGCCACGTCCCCGTAGTGTACTGGGTGGCAGGCGAAGGAACGCAGGCAGAACAGCGGCGCCTGGAGGCCATCGCGGAGGAACACGGCGTGCGAGACCGGGTCCGGTTTCTCGGGGCGGTGGCGGACTCGGAACTTCCGGCCCTGTACTCCGCCTGCGACGTCTTCGCCATGCTGAACCGCAAGACCCCAGACGGCGACGTGGAAGGGTTCGGGATGGTGTTCCTGGAGGCCGGGGCCTGCGGCAGGCCGGTGGTCGGCGGCGCCTCTGGGGGCGCCGTGGAAGCCGTGCGCCACGGCGTGACCGGGTACCTGGTCCCCGAAGGGGACGGCGCCGCCGCAGTCCGTGCTCTGGTGAGCCTCCTCCGAGACCCTGAGTCGAGGGAGCGGATGGGTGAGGCGGGACGGCGGTTCGCCGCCCGGCACGCGTGGGAGCGGCGTGCTCAACGCGTGCAGGCGATCTGCGCGCTGCTGCGCGCGAGGCACAGGAAGGCGACCGCCCCACGCGGGAGGCTGGTGGAATGGCCGCCGTAGTCTCGACGGTGTACGACCCGCAGGCTGCAGCGCGCAGGTTGTTGCGCAGCCTCGCGGGCTGCCAGGAGCCAAGCGGAAACCTGCGGGACCCGCTGACGGGAGAAGCGCTCGCGCCCTCCCACTACGCGGCGAGCCTGTTCGCCGGGGCGTGCGCGGTCTGTGGGGAAGCCGAGCTACAGGCGCCTGCAGAGCGGGCGGTGCGGTACTTCCTCGGATTGCACCCTTCCCAGCGGGGCGCGCACGAGCTGAACAACCTCGGGCTCCTGGCAGCGTACCGCGCGTGGGCCAGGCAAGGCGGCCGCGACGGCCTGTACGAGCGACTGCGCGAATACCTGATGCGGATGCCGTTCGCGTCGCTCGAAGGTCGGGCCACGAACAACTGGCACGCCATGCGAGCCGTGTGCCTCCTCCAACGAGGGATGGCCTGCAACCGGCCCACAGACGTGGAGGCGGCAGTCCGCTGCCTCCGCAGGGACGTTTTGCCGCTGCAGGACGAGGCGGGCCTGTGGGCCGACTACCCGCCGGGCGGCGGGCTGCGGCGGTGCACGCCGCTCACCTACCACGCCAAGTTCTGCGCCATGCTCGCCATGTTCCTGCGGGACTTGCAGGACGGACAGGCGGCGGACGCGCTGCGGAGAGGGGTCGTCGCCCTGGCCGACCTGTGTGCCCCCGACGGCGAGACGCTGTACTTCGGGAGGAGCTGCAACTCGTTGTACGGGTATGCCGCCGCCCTGTACGCCACGAGCGTGGCGCTCGCCCTGGGCGTGGCCCAGGAGGAAGAGCGAGCCGCGGTAGCCTGGGCGGCGGACAGGATCCGGGAGTTCCTCGCAAGCTTAGTGCGCCCCGACGGCAGTTTCCGCACGTACCCGACCCCCTTCGAGCGGGAGCGCTTGGGCTGGGACGACTACGTGCACCGGCTGGACTACGCGGCCTTCGCCGCCTTGCTCATGGTCCAGGCGCCCCCGGTCTCCGGCGGAGTTCCCGCGCGCCGGCGCAGGCGCTGGGAGGCGCGAGAAGCAGGGCTGTGGGCGGAGGAGGACGGGCACCGCTTTGCGGCGTTCGCGACCCGCGGGCAGTTCCACCCGGGCTCGTACCTGTTCGTGGACGGACGGTCGAGCGGGATGCAGGTCCTCGCGTGGAAAGACGCGGGGCGTACCGTGGTGCCGCCCCCTCCCCACGAAATGGGTAGTCCCGCCGACCCGGGCTGGGTCGGGTTCATGCCTGTCGTCGAAGTCGCCGCGAGGTCCTGGGCGGTCAGGACCTACGACGACGTGCGGACCTTCCCGTCTCCCGCGGGTGTGGGGTTCGTTGGCCGAGGAGTACCTTCAAGCCTGCACACCACTGCCACGCACCGGGCTGCCCGGCGGGCCGAGGGGAACTTCTGGTTGACTTGGGCGCTGCGGGGTGTCCGCGGAGTGGCGACACGGCTCCGGGTACAGCCACCCGGCGCGTACCGCGAGGTCGCCCTGGCGGGCGCCGAGGTCCGACGGGCCCTGGTATGGTTCCGCGAGGAGGGGTGCCTGGTGGCGGTGGACCGCTTCGACGGGCCGGCAGGGGCCACGTGGGGCACGGTGCGACTCGCCGTGCCAGCAGTCCCCCTCGACGGCGTCCTCCGCTTCGACCACCGAGGTCTCCGCGGGCAGGTGCGGTTTCTCCTCGGGGTCACCGGGCCGCCGGAGGTGAGAGAGGTCTTCACGAGCAACGGGTTGGCCTACGTCGTCCGCTATCGCCTCCGTCCGGGGACCCCGGCCGTCGTCGCGGTGGCCGTAGGAGACGCAGACCCGTGGTGCGAGGCTACGGACTCGGCGGTGCGGGTGGGTGTTCGAGACCGGGCCGCGGTGGTGGACCTGGAAGGGCTGGAGGTACGGTGGTGGTCAGCGTCGTGATCCCGTCCGCGGCCTCCGACCGGGAGGCGAACCTCAAGGCGCTGCTTTCCGACCTGAGCGGCCAGACCCTGCCTCCGGACGAGGTGCACGTGGTGCGGGGTTTGCGCCCCAGCGGTCGCGCTCGGAACGAGGGGGCTCGCCGCGCGAAGGGGACCGTGCTGGTGTTCCTGGACGACGACGTGCGGCTGGGGCACGAGGGCGTCCTGGAGGCCATGGTGCGCTGCCTCCAGACCGTGCCGAGGGCGGGGATGGCGGGGGCGGCCCAGCTGCTGCCTCCCCACGCGGGCTGGTTCCAGAAGGCCACGGCGCGCCAGGTCCCCCGCAGCTCCTCACCGGTGGTGCGGGTCCCCACGGACAGCGACATGGTGGTGACCGCGTGCTGCGCGGTCTGGCGCGACCTCTTCTGGGAGTTGGGAGGGTTCCACGAGGAGGTGCCGAGAGGCGTAGACCCGGAGTTCCGCCACCGCCTCAGAAAGGCCGGGTGGCGGACTGTGGTGGCGCCGGAGGCGTGGTTCTACCACCCCATGCCCGAAGGGCTCCTCGCCCTTTGCCGGACTTTCTTCCGCAACGGCCGGGAGAGCGCCTGGACCGTGCGCAGGTTCCCCGAACTCGCCCTTGAGAACCCCGACGGGCACGTGGCCGAGTTCGAGCCCCACCGCAGTCAAGCGTACCGGGCGGCCCGCCACCTGCTGCGCCTCGTGGAGGGGATCTTGACCCTGCGCTGGATCGGCGTGGCGGCGCGGCTGTCGTACCTCGCGGGGTACGCCAGCGGGTACGTCTCTTCAGGGGGTCGGAAGGGATGACCGCGGTGGGCTTCTCTTGGATGCTCGGCCGTCCCTTTTGGAACGAGCTGGCCCTGTTGCAGCAGACGGAGCGCTCGCCGGAGGAACTGGCCAAGCTGCGCCGAGAGCGGCTCCGTTCCGTCCTGCGGGCGGCGGGCTGGCGCGAGGGAGAAGGGGACCCGGAGGAGGCGCTCAAGATCTTTGAGCCCGCCGACCGGCGTCGCTTGGGGCCGGGTTTGGCCTGGCGGCGGCGCACCAGCGGTTCCTCGGGGAACGCGGTGGCGGTGTCCGTCGGGCGGGGCACGTACGCGCGCGTACTGGCGGGTTTCTGGCGCGGGATGGCCTGGTGGGGCGTGACGCCGGGTGAGCCCGGCCTCTCACTCCTCGGAGCGGAAGGTCCGGCCCTGCGCCGGCGGTTGCTGCGCGCGAAGGACCGACTGCTCGGGGCCCACAGAGTCCTGGTGGAGGAGGGTGAGGCGTGGGTGGCGGAGGCTCGGGATGCCCTCCGGAGCCGCACTTTCGCGTACGTGTACGGCTATCCTTCGGCACTCTACGAGCTCGCCCGGACCGGCTTCGACCTGCGCAGACCGCCGCGCGTGATCGTGACCACAGGGGAACCCCTATTTGCCTTCCAACGGAGGGCGATCGAGGAAGCCTTCGGATCACGAGTGGCCGAGGAGTTCGGGTGCACCGAGCTGGGCACGGTGGCTTTCCAGTGTCCGGCGGGCTCCCTGCACTTAGCGGCCGAACAGGTTTGGCTCGAGCAGGTGGACCGCCGGATCCTCGCCACCTCCCTCCTCCCGCGGCCGGTACCGGTGGTCCGGTACCGGCTGGACGAGCCCGTAGCCGAGGAGGGGGGACCCTGTCCCTGCGGGCTTGCCCTTCCCCGGGCTGTCCTCCTGCGGCGCCGGGCGGACGCCTGGCAGCGCTTCGAGGAGGCGGCCTCGCAGGCGGCGACGCGCGTAGGCCTGCCGACAAGGTTCACCGTGGACCTGCACGGACAGGCGGTGCGGGTCCCCGCGGGAACTCCGGCAGCGCAAACCCGACTGCTCGCCACCGCCTTAGGTCCTGGGGCAGGCGTGGAACAGACAGACCACCTGCCCCGCAGGGCCGCGGGCAAGTTCTCGTACCTGGAAGGAGCGAGGGAGTGAGCAAGGTCCTGCTGGTCACCAACGACTTCCCACCCATGCCCGGCGGCTGTGCCCGGTACTACGAGCGGCTGTGCGCACAGGCACCCCCGGACTCCCTTGAGGTGCTCGCGCCCGACCTGCCGGGCGCCGGCGAAGTGGATGTGCGACTCCCCGTCCCCGTACACCGGCGCCGCGTCCCCACGAGCCCTCGCGCCCCGGCGCGGTGCCTGCAGTGCCTCCTGCTCGCGTGGCACGCGGGGCGTTTGTTGCGCCGAGGCCGCTTCGTGGCCGTGCACCTCGGGCACCTGTACCAGCTCCCGGTGGGCGTGCTGCTGCGGCGGCTCTTCGGAGTGCGATACGCGGTCTACCTGCACGGTGGGGAGGTCCCCGGGTTGCTCCGCTGGGGACCTGTGCGCCGCCTGTTCTGGCGGTGGCTCCGCGGTGCTGCGGCGGTGGCGGTGAACAGCGAGTACACCCGCCGCCACTTCCTGGGGTTGGGATTCGAACTGCCCACCACGGTGGTCCTGCCTCCCACGGTGGACCCGGATCGGTTCCGGCCGCCTGAAGGTACGCGGGACAGGGTGCGGTGGGAGCTGGGACTGGACAGCCAGTTCGTGGCCCTGAGCGTCGGGCGCCTGGTCCCTCGGAAGGCGCACGACCTCTTGCTGCGCGCGGTGGCGCACCTCCGCCGCCAGGGGGTGCCCGTGGCGGCGGTGGTGGTGGGCGAAGGGCCGCAGCGGCCTACCCTTGAAGCCCTGGCCCGCGAGCTCGGGATCGAGGACGCGGTGCGCTTCGTCGGGTTCGTGCCGGATGAGGCCCTGCCCCAGTACTACGCTGTTGCGGACGCCTTCGTGTTGCCCAGCCGCCAGTTGCCGCAGCGGGACGGGGTGGAGGGCTTCGGCATCGTGTTCCTGGAAGCGGGGGCCGTGGGACTGCCGGTGGTGGGCACCTGGACCGGGGGAATTCCCGAGGCGGTGGAGCACGGGCGCACGGGACTCCTGGTCCCTCCGGACGACGTAGAGGCACTGGCCCAGGCGCTCCGCACCCTGGCCTGGGATTCAGAGCGAGCGCGCCGACTCGGGGACGAGGGGAAGCGCCGCGCCTCGCAGGGTGCCCAAGAGCAGGTCTTGCGCCTGTGGCACGCGTCTGGGTGGGCTCCCCCGATGCGGAAGGCCCCCCGGGTGCTGCACGTCATCACCCGCCTCGTCGTCGGTGGAGCGCAGGAAAACACCCTGCTGACGGTGCGTGGACTGCAGTCACTCGGATACGAGGTGGAGCTGGCGGTAGGGCCGGAGACGGGTCCGGAAGGCTCACTGGCAGTCCCCGAGGGCACCGTCGTCCACTGGATCCTGAGTTTGGTCCGCGAGATCCGCCCGCTGGCCGATGCGCGGGCGCTGTGGGTCCTGTACCGGATCATGCGCCGCGGCTACGATGTGGTACACACCCACACCTCCAAGGCCGGGGTTCTGGGCCGGATCGCCGCACGGTGGGCGTCCGTCCCTCTGGTGGTGCACACCCCTCACGGCCACGTGTACCACGGCTACGGCGGGAGGCTCCGGAGCCGGCTCTTCGTGTGGGTCGAACGCCTGCTGGCGGGGTGGACGGACGCGCTGGTGGCGCTGACCGAGTCCGAGAGGCAAGACCACCTGAGAGAGGGCGTAGGTCGCCCCGAGCGGTGGCATGTGATCCCGAGCGGGGTGGAGATCGAACGGTACCAGCGATCAAGCCCCCTCCGCCGGCGGGACGTCGGGCTTCCGGAGGATGCCTTCGTCGTGGGGTGCGTGGCGCGGCTGGTGCCCGTGAAGGGGATCGAAGACGCCATCGAGGCCACCGCGCGGCTCACCGACCTCAGTCCTCCGGTGCACCTCGTCCTGGTGGGAGACGGGCCGCAGCGGCCCGCGTTGGAACGGCGGGTGGAGGAGCGCGGGCTCGGGGGCCGTGTTCACTTCCTCGGACTGCGGAGGGACGTGCCGGACCTGCTGCCGCTCTTTGACCTGGTCGTGTTGCCGTCACGGAACGAAGGGATGGGACGCGCCATCGTGGAGGCTCAGGCCGCCGGGGTGCCCGTGGTTGCTACCAGGGTGGGTGGGATCCCTGACCTCGTCGCGCACGGAGAGACTGGCGTCCTCGTGCCACCCGCGGACCCTGCAGCGCTCGCGACGGCGATTCGGTCTCTGGCGGAGGACGGGGGCAGCTGGGCTCGGATGAAGGCTGCGGCCCGGGTGCGTGTGGCCAGAGACCTCAGTGCGGAAGCCATGGTGAGGGCTCTGGACGCCTTGTACCGGCACGCTGCGGGGCGAGAACGCCCGGGGGAGAGGCGTGGCGGGCGCAGACCACCTCCGGCGGAGCCGCAAGAAGCGGCGATCAACGCACCGCGTACACGCGAGCCGCGCGAGCCGGGAGGGTCACCGCGATCCGCCCTCCCGTCAGGGACAGGCTCTGGCCGGTGACGAGGTCCGTCGCGGTGCTGCCCGACACGGGGATGGAGACGGAGAGGGAGCTCTCCTCGGGGTTGACCGCGATCACAAAGGCCGTGCCGCCTACCGCTTTGCGGACCGCGTACACCCCCACGTAGCGGTCGAACTGCAGTTGGAAACGAGGCGTGGCGTCGGTGATCTGCGTGAAGTTCGCGGGGTCGGCGACGACCGAGTACAAGGGGCCCATGAGCAGGCGAAAGGCGTCGAGGGTGTCGGCCCACGCACGGTCGATGCTCGGCCGAAGCTGCTCCAGGTTCTGGAGGAGCTGCTGGCGCTCTTGCTCGTTGCTGTAGATGACCTGGTTGGCCCCCCACAGGACGTCGAAAGCTCTGTAGTTGAGGGCGGCCAGCAACAGGAAGGCGCGGAAAATCTCCTCCCGAGAGGGGATGAGAGGACGGCCACCGTTGATGTACGTGGCGAACTCGCTCACCACGGTCACCGACCCTGCCTTGACGAAGCGGGCCCCCCGCGCCCGGATGCGGTCCGCGTACTGGGACTCGTTCACGATGTGGAGGACCTGGGTGTAGGGCGCGAACTCTGAAATGGTGAACTCGGGCATGGGGTATTCCATCACCGCGTACGGGTTGGTGGTTTCGGACGGATAGCCTGCCTGATACATGACCAGGTCTCCCACCACGTGGTTGGGGTCGATGCTCTTGACCCGGTTCTTGGTGGTAGTCCAGTCCGAGTAACTGCTGGTCATTCCGTGGAACTCGCTGTGGAGGAACCACACCAGCATGGCGGGGTCGCGGGCGATGCGCGCGACCCGGTCCGGGTTGAACACCTCCTGGCTGCCCTGGAGGTCGTACGCGTTCGCGGTGGCCCACAGGGACCACGTGTTCCAGAAGTTGGATGGAGGCTCCCGGACCCAGAGGGTGTTGAACCCGGCGGCCTTCGCCTCCCTAAGCCGCTGTTCGTAGTCAGCTTGGTTGCGCAGCCACCCCAAGCCTGCCCAGCCGCCGAACTTGCTCAGACTTGCGGCAAGGACAGGGCTCCCGTTGACCAGGAGTGCCCCGGAGGAGGCCACGGCAGTACTTTGAACGGGGGGCCGAGTTGGAGGCCCCACAGAGGTGAGGGCGGAGGCCCCGCATGCGGACAAGGCGGCGACAAGGAAGGCCACGGGGGCCACCTGACGAGGCAAAAGCTGGAACATCTTCCACCCCTGGACATCGACCAGCGCCGCGGCGACCCGACGCTGAGACTACCGTCCCTCGTCCCCGCGGGTGTGTCAACGCCCTTCCGGTACGGATGTCGTGCCCAATCGGGTGAATGCGGGTAGCCTTCGGATCCCGGAGAGCGTCTGGGAGGGTGCCACTTTGTGTACGGGCGGGGGCTTGCTGGGTGGGGGCGGCGCGCTATACTGGCAGGCGGCCGACTCGAAAAAGAAACGGGGGGGCGGGCGGGCCCCCGGGGGGGACACCGGGGCCCCCCCCCCCCTAAGGATAGATGTATGACCCCCGCCTCTCCTGCAGGAACTCCACGTAGTCCATGGTGCCCGCCGCCGTCTGGAAGGGGTAGGGCAGCTCAGCCCTC
>Ga0079992_133873_pt1 | contig 12318 bp, 14 predicted proteins | sample FaiFalFF_MnMetaG_3_FD_69197 | JGI IMG/M metagenome (GOLD analysis project Ga0079992, IMG submission 69197) | Freshwater microbial communities from Yellowstone National Park, Wyoming, USA - Fairy Falls B (FF_Mn_B) MetaG (SPADES assembly) (version 2) | ecosystem: Environmental > Aquatic >... | reverse complement strand
ACAGGAAAAGAAAAGATCTTGGCGGTGGGAGAAAAGACAAAGGCAGAGGTGGAAAAGTATGGCTACAATGTTTGGGCAGTTCCCACCGAGTTTTACGCAGAGGAGGTTGCAAAGCTTTTGCAGGGCTACAGCGGAAGGGTTCTGATCCCAAGGTCCTCCGTAGGAAGGGAAGAGGCAATTGAAAGCTTAAGGAAGTTTGGCTTTGAGGTAGTTCCCCTTGATGTCTATGAAACCAGGCTTTTAGACTATCCACCGGAGGAATTTGAAGCCAAGGTCCAGCCCTCGGACTTTTTAGTCTTTGCCAGTCCATCCGCAGTTAAGGGCTTTTTTGCAAATTTGCAAAAGCTAAGGGACAAAAGCCTTTTAAAGGACAAAAAAGTCATATGCATTGGCAAAACTACCAAAGGAGAGTGGGGAAGGACCTTTGGTATCCCCTGCGAAACTCCAGAGAAACCAACAATGGAATATATTCTAAGGCTCCTAAAGAAATTGGCATAATTTTTGCACATAAAGATAAGGAGATGAAGAAGGCTACTATAAAGCAAGAGGTTAGCTTTGAGGGTGTGGGGCTTCATTCGGGTGAGTTTTCAAGGATTGTTTTACACCCAGATGATGGCGGTTCTGTTAGGTTTTTGATAAAGGGTGAGGTGATCCCCGCCCATTACCAGTATGTGGTAAATACCAACCACTCCACCGACCTGGGAAAAAGCGGTGTGGTAGTAAAAACGGTGGAGCATCTTCTGGCAGTCCTTTACATCCTCGGTATAGACAGCGTGGTGGTGGAGTTCTTAGAAGGTTTTGAAGTGCCCGCCATGGATGGTAGTGGTTATTACTTTTACAAGTCTCTGAAGGACTTGGTCTATGAGATTGACCAAGAGAAGGAGTTTTTAAAGATAGAAAAGCCCATAAGCGTTAAAAACTGCACCGCAAAGATTGACGCCCTACCGAGCAAGTGCTTTTCGGTGGAGTATATCGGAAGCGTGGAGGGTGCCCTCAAGGACCATCGGGTTAAGTTCAGAGGAAACGCTAAAGACATAGTCTTTGCCAGAACATTCTGCTACGATTATCAGGTGGAAGCCCTCAGAAGCATGGGCTTGGCAAAGGGGGGCAGTCTGAAGAACGCAGTGGTGCTAACCAAAGAGGGCAAGCCCTACAACCGAGAGGGTCTAAGATGCAAGGATGAACCCATAAGGCATAAGCTTTTGGACCTGATAGGAGACCTTTCCCTTTTGGGCAAAAGGCTAAAAGGCAAGGTTGTATCCCATTACGGAGGGCACAGTCTTAACTATCAACTGGTGAAAGCATTGGTTGAAAGATCTCACGTGTGATATATTTTTCATACAGGAGGTTCTGCTGTGGCACAGGAAGAAGTCATCAGACTTTTGGATTTGTTTGGATGTGATTTTTTAGGGTTGAGGGTTGAGGCAGAGATTGTCAGAGAAAAGATGGAAGAGATCATAATGAAAAATGGTAAGGTTGCGGTGTTAGATTTTGAAGGTGTGAGGGGAATAACTCATAGCTTTGGAGATGAGCTCGTGGGCATATTCGCAAGGGCTTTCGGAAAGGAATGGATAAAAAGAAATGTTAGAGTTATAAACGCTAATGAAAACGTAAGGTCCATTCTAAACTTATCTGTGAAGTTAGCCTCTAAATACAGTCAGAAAAGATCCTCTTCCAATGTATCTTCTGTAAATACTTTATAATTTAGCCAATTCGTAAATCCATAATTCAAAACTTTGTCTTTAAACTTATCCAATTTAAACCTCATTGCTACCGCGCTTCCCTTCCATTCTTCTTGCATTTTGTATGATGTGAGTTGTCTTCCGGATAGAGAAACTAAAGCATCTCCGGATACTATGAACATTTTACCTTCTGTTTCTTTGATTATGTTTGACATAACATACAAACCCATACCCGCATGCTTGGCTGAACTTCCATACATATTTTGCAGGCTTCCGCTTACCTCTCTCTCTAAAGCTTTCTTTATAGCCTCTTCATAAGTGCTTACTTTATGATTGCGTGCAACTGTATGCAAAAATCCGTATCCATAGTCAGAAACCACTATCTCTACCTCTCCCAAGTTTCTAAAGACCTGAGCACAGGCTATCGCAGGAGACCCTCCGTGTTCCAGGGCGTTGTCTATTAGCTCCCCAAGAATATATCTAAAGGCGTTCTCATCTTCCCAATCATCAAAGGATAAATCGGTAGATTTTAAAAGCTCATCTACAAACCTATTAACATAAAGTTTTCTATCCACTATTCTGATTGGGACTACTGTGCTTGCACTTCTTCCTTGCAAACCAAGAATATACTGAATGTAACTATAGGCAGGGCTAGCAACATCTACCATGATTTTTAGATCATCCCTTACTCCCTTTATTAAAGTTATAAGCATCGCTACGTAAAGTGGGTCTATAAAGCTGTAGCCTCTTATATCAATAATAGGGTTATCGCCTTTAACAATCTTGAGCCATTCTTGAAGAATACTTTTTGTTTGTTCCTCATCAAAGCTTAAACTTCCCAGCATCATTGTTGGATAGTATTATACCCTCAGCTACAAGTGTATGGTCATTAAGAAGTGTAGAAATCCGTGTTATAATTAAACCTCCATCCATGGCAAAGGAAGAGAGCCTCTTAGAAAAGGGTCTTTACTTTTTAACTGCGCTCGTTATAAACCTTATCCTTTTTACACTGCTTTCCGCCTACCTTTTGCTTGCAAGACTTAGCTACGAGGTAAGCAGACCCATTACCTTGCTTTTGAAGGAAATACCCAGAGAGGAGAAGGTAGCTTTTGAGAAGAGAGGACAGAGGGTGGGAGGAATTAAAGAAAACCTTAAAAAGGATAAAGGGGATAAGCCTGTTCCTTCCCTTCCCCCAGTGGCAACCAAAAGCGGAGATGTCCCAATAGCCTCAAAAGAAACCACCGAGGAGTCCATTCTCTCGGAGATAGAAAGGAAGGTCAAAAGCCAAAAAGCGGAAGCTACTCAGGGCAAACCTACTGTTAGCGAGAGCTTTGGTGAGCTCAGCGGGGTGGTTTCCGGAAGTGGGGTGGGCTTTACAAAAAGTGCCACGAGAAAAATTTTATACATTCCTCCCTTTCCACAGCTTAGGGCTACTGAACTACCCTCCACCTTTCAGGCTAAGCTCTGGGTGGAGCCTTCGGGTAGTATTTCTAAGGTTGATGTCCTAAAAAGGAGTGGCGTGCCGGAGATAGACAGTGCTTTGGTGCAACTTTTGAAAGGTGTAAAGTTTGAACCCATAGAAGGTAATATAATACAAACAGGCATTATAACCTTTAGGTTTAAAGGAGGCTGAGGATGATCGGTAAGTTGGTGAGGCTTGAGAGGATCATAAACAGGGAGACAGGTAGAACCATAATAGTGCCCATGGACCATGGGGTGAGCTCTGGTCCCATAGAGGGTATAGTGGATATTAAAAAGGCTGTGGAGGATGTGGCGGAAGGGGGTGCAGATGCGGTGGTCCTCCACAAGGGCATGGTAAAGGCAGGACACAGAGGGCGTGGCAGACACATAGGACTCATAGTGCATCTTTCCGCCTCCACCGACTGGGCTCCCACAAAAAATGACAAAACCTTGGTATGCACGGTGGAGGAAGCCATAAAGCTTGGGGCGGACGGAGTTTCCATACACATAAACATTGGGGCGGACTTAGAAAGGGAGATGCTCAGGGACTTTGGCATAGTCTCCAAAGCTTGTGAAGAGTGGGGTATGCCTCTCTTGGCAATGGTCTACGGCAGGGGGAAGGATATGAACCAGTATGACCCAAAGGTAGTTGCCCACTGTGCAAGGCTGGGGGCGGAGCTTGGGGCAGACATAGTGAAGGTTCCATATACGGGTTCTCCAGAAACCTTTGCCCCTGCGGTGGAGGGTTGCCCAGTGCCAGTGGTTATTGCGGGTGGTCCCAAGATGAAGACGGAAAGGGAGGTCCTTGAAATGGTTTACGGTGCCCTGCAGGCGGGTGCAAAGGGGCTTTCAATTGGTAGGAACGTCTTTCAAGCCAAGGACAGGGTCCAAATGGTAAAAGCTTTGTATAAGTTAGTTCATGAGAACGCCTCCGTGGAGGAGGCTCTTAGCCTGTTGGAAGGAGGTAGATGAATGGGTCTTTTGGAGGGCAAAAGGGCACTTATTACGGGCGTTGCCAACGAAAGGAGCATAGCCTACGGCATAGCTAAAGCCTTTCACAGGGAAGGTGCAGAGCTTGCCTTTACCTATGCCAACGAAAAGCTCAAAAAGAGGGTGGAGGAGGTTGCAGAGGAGTTTGGTTCAAACTTGACTTTTGAGTGCGATGTGTCCAAGGACGAGCATATCAAGGCTTTAAGGGAGTGGCTTGAAAAAAACTGGGGAAGCCTTGACATAATAGTCCATTCCATAGCATACGCACCAAAGGAGGAGTTCAAGGGTGGAGTAATAGACACCTCCAGGGAGGGCTTTAAAATTGCAATGGACATATCTGTTTACTCATTAATAGCCCTTACACGGGAACTTTTGCCCTTGATGGAAGGAAGAAACGGAAGTATCATAACTCTGTCCTACTACGGGGCGGAGAAGGTGGTGCCACACTACAATGTTATGGGTATAGCAAAGGCGGCTTTAGAATGCACAGTCCGATACTTGGCTTACGATATTGCCAAGCACGGGCACAGAATAAACGCCATATCTGCAGGACCAGTAAAGACCCTCGCTGCTTACAGTATTACCGGGTTTCACCTTTTGATGGAACACACCACAAAGGTTAATCCCTTTGGCAGGGCAATAACCATAGAGGAAGTGGGAGATACCGCAGTTTTTCTGTGCAGTGATTGGGCAAGGGCTATAACGGGAGAGGTAGTCCATGTGGATAATGGCTATCACATTATGGGCGTCTTTGGTAGAGAAGAAGAGATCAAAAAGGAAGTCTTCGGTAAAGGCGAATGAAAAAATTGTTTCTTGTTCCACTGTTGGCTTTGCCCTTGGTCTTTCTTGCCTGGTCCTATTTACATCGTGAGCCAAAAACCGCCGTTGCCCAAATAAAAGAAGTTAAAAAGTTCGTGTATGCGTCCGGATATGTGGAACCCGAGGACTTTGTGCTGGTAAAGGCAGAGGTCTCTGGGATAGTAGAGGTGGTTTATGTAAAAGAGGGAGACAAGGTAAAGAAGGGTCAGGTGCTTGCCAAAATGTCTGCCCAAGAGTTGGATAGCTCCATAAGGGACCTACAGGCAAGGCTCAGCTTGGTGGAAGAACGGCTGAGAGAAGACTCTCCTTACCTTAGGTCCCTGAAGGAGAAGGTGGAGGCGTCCGAGCTACAACTCAGGCAGGCGGAGAGGGAGTATGAGAGGAGAAGGGATTTGGCTGAGAGGGGGCTAATTCCAAAGGAACAACTTGAAAAGTTCAAAACCACATACGAAACCTACCGCAAGGAGTACGAAGCAAACCTAAGCCAATACAGGGATGCCATAAAGAGTTTGCAGGCGGAAAGCAAAAGCTTACGGGCACAGATGGAAAGGCTGAACGCCCAAAGGGAAAAGTATCTCATAAAAAGTCCAATTAACGGAGTGGTCCTGTCTAAGTTTGTAAAGGAGGGAAGCTATATAAACCACCTTTCCCAAGAGAATGTTCTCTTTGGTGTGGGAGACCCAAACAGGTTGGAAGTGGTCTTGGAAATAGACGAGGAGTATGTGGGGCTGATAAAGGAGGGGCAGAGGGTATTTCTCTCCATTGATGCCTTCCCAGGGCAGACCTTTGAGGGCACCATTTACTCCAAAGAGGGACAGTTGGACAGGACAAGGAAAACCCTGAAGGTGAAAGTCCGGGCAAACCTTCCACCCAACACGCCCGCCTTTGCTACAGTGGAAGGTAAGGTGTTGGTGGAAGAAAAGTCTGCCCTGCTGGTGCCAAAGGAGGCGGTCAAAGATGGAAAGGTGCTGAGATATGAAAGGGTTCGTTCAGTGGAGGTGCCCGTTAAGTTGGGTGGAGAGTACGATGGGTATGTGGAGGTCTTGGAGGGGCTCAAGGAGGGTGATAGGGTAATTTTGCGATGAACCATGTACTCTTTTTGGCACTAAAGTTCCTTTTGGAGAGAAAGCGTCAGACGGTAATATCCTTTTTGGGTGTTAGCATAGGAGTTTCTGCCTTTGTGGTGATGAGTTCTCTGATGCTGGGCTTTCAGTCTTACTTTATCCAACAGGTCATAGACTTGGAACCTCACATAAGGATAAAACCCAAGGAAAGTGCGGAGGATCGCCTAAGGCAGGATTTTTCTGTGGTCCTTGGGGCAAAGCCAAAGGAGGGGGAAAAAATTCTGGGCTGGAGGGACCTGATGCAGAGCTTAGACAAGCACCCAGAGGTGGTGGGCTCTGCACCGAGATTAGTAAGCAGGGGCATTGTCCAGTACGGCACCAAAGAAAAGCCCGTCAATTTGCTCGGCATAGACCCAACAAGAGAGCCCAAGGCATCTGTAATAGAGAGGTTCTTGGTGTATAAAAACCTTAAAAGCTTGGAAAACAGAAGGGATGGAGTTATCCTCGGAGTGTTAGTTGCCAAAAGCTTGGGTATAAAAGAGCTGGGCGGAAAGGTGGTGATCACCACGCCCAACGGCACCTCCTCCACCTTCCGTGTCATAGACATCTTTGACTCTGGCATTACAAATTTGGACGACACAAGGGTTTATATGCACATAAACACCTTGCAATCCATCTTGGGCAAAGAGGGGCAGGTAAACGAGATCGTCATAAAGCTAAAGGACCCAGAAAGGGCAGAAAGGTTAGCCAAAGTTTTCGGTGCGGGGCTCAACTACGAAGTGGAAAGCTGGCAGAGGGCATACAGGAACTTTTTGAGCATCTTTAAAATTCAGAACATAATAACTTACCTCATTGTCTTTGCAATACTGCTGGTTTCTGCCTTTGGAATCTTCAACATAATAATGATGACCGTGCTGGAAAAGAAAAGGGATATTGCCATTTTGATGGCTATGGGCTATTCAAGGAGAGACATACTTTTGATCTTTTTACTGCAGGGGGTTTTTGTGGGCTTGGTGGGTGCGGTGATTGGCTCCATAATAGGTTATGGCTTGCAAGAGTATTTGGAATCTGTAAGGTTAGATGTGGAGGGGCTCATAAGAACTCCGGGCTTTGTGCTATATAGGAGTTTTAGCCTTTACATCTACGGCGGAATCTTTTCTGTCCTCTTTGCGGTGCTTGCCAGCCTTTATCCCTCCTACAGGGCAAGCAGGCTAAACCCGGTGGATATATTCAGGAGTGCTTCTTAACAAAATCTTAACAATTCTTCTCTAAAATCTTAACCAACAAAACAGTTAGGAGGTGTTTGATATGAGAAAGCTTGCGTTGGGAGTTTTTGCCCTTTCCACCTTTGCCTTTGCGGGCACAGACCATCCTGCCCTTGACACGATCCTCTACATACTCATGGACAAGGGCTTGATAACACCCGAGGAAGCCCAAGAGTATGCCAAGGAGCTCAAAAGGAATATGGCCGAAAGAAACAGAGAAATTGAGTCCATGATAAACAAGGCTATGGAACAGATGAGAAAAGCTATGGAACAAAAATCCAATTAAGGAGGTGAAACCATGAAGAAAGTGCTTTTAGCCACTGCAGTTTTCAGCGGGACAGTTTTAGCCCTTGAGATCACCGGTGCCGGGTCCACATTTGTCTATCCAATCATGTCCAAGTGGGCCTTTGAGTACAACAAGGAGACGGGACACAAAGTAAATTACCAGTCCATAGGCTCCGGTGGTGGTATCAGGCAGGCCATCAACAGAACGGTGGATTTTGGGGCTACAGACGGACCCATAACACCCGAGGATGCGGAAAAGCATAAACTCCTCCAATTCCCCGTAGTTATAGGCGCGGTTGTGGTTACCTACAACGTGCCAGAGTTGGGGAGAACTGTGCTAAACATGGACCAAAAGGCGGTCTGCGACATCTACATGGGCAAGATCACAAGGTGGAACGACCCATACCTGCAACAGCTCAACCCCAACGTAAAGCTCCCCGACAGGCCCATAGTGGTGGTGCACAGGTCCGACGGCTCTGGAACCACATGGATCTTCACCAACTGGCTCTCTAAGGTATGCCCCGAGTGGAAGGAAAAGGTGGGATTTGGAACTTCCGTCAAGTGGCCCACGGGCGTTGGTGCAAAAGGAAATGAAGGCGTAACAAACTACGTGAGGAGATCCCAGGGCGGTATAGGATATGTGGAATACATCTACGCCAAGCAGAATAACCTACCCGCTGCAAGGATCAAAAACAGGGAAGGAAACTTTGTGGAACCAAACGTAAGAACCATGCAAGAGGCTGCAAAGAATGCCAGGTGGGATAAGTCCAAGCACTTCTACGAAGTCCTCACAGACCAACCCGGTAAAGATGCCTACCCAATAACGGGCGCAGTCTTTGTACTGACTCCTAAAGACCAACCCGAGAGGGCTAAGAAGGCACATACATTCTTCAAGTGGGTCTTTGAAAAGGGAGACAGGTATGCCCAAGAACTTGATTACATACCCATGCCCGAAAACGTCAAAAGGCTCGTCATGGAATACTGGAAGGAGCATGGCGTAGCACCATAAGGGTGGTATAATTATGGAGAACGTGGCGGAAGCACAAAAGAGCCTAAGGGAGATCAAAACCCGCGGAGAGTTCTTAGAGAGGTTTTTAAAGCTTAGCCTCGGTTTCTGGGCCCTCTTCGTGGGGCTCCTCTTTCCAATACTTGCGGGGCTTATCCTTCTCTACGAAGCAAGGCTCGCCATAGAGAAGTTTGGCTTTATACACTTTTTAACCTATACCAACTGGGACCCTGTGCAAGAGGACTTTGGCGCCGCCACCATGATCTTTGGCACGGTGGTTAGCACCATTCTCGCCATGCTCATCGCCGCACCCGTTGCCATAGGCATAGCCATCTTTATCACCGAGCTGGCACCCAGTTGGTTTAAACCCATAGTCTCCACTGCGGTGGAGCTCTTGGCAGCCATTCCAAGCATCATATACGGACTTTGGGGCTTTTTTATCCTTGCCCCCATAATGGCAACCAAAGTGGAGCCTTGGCTCCAAGACAAGCTGGGAGATGTGCCCCTCATAGGAAAGCTCTTTCAAGGTGCACCCACCGGCGTTGATGTATTGACCACCAGCCTTGTGCTCTCCATAATGATCATACCCTTTATGGCTGCGGTTGTGAGGGATGCCTTTAACATGGTCCCTCCCATAATGAAGGAGTCTGCCTACGGGCTTGGGGCTACCAAGTGGGAGGTTATAAGGCAGGTGGTAATTCCCTACACCGCATCGGGCATAGCGGGCGGTTTAATTCTGTCTGCAGGAAGGGCGCTGGGAGAGACCATGGCGGTGACCTTTTTGGCAGGAAATCGCCCAGAGATCCCCAAGTCCCTGTTGGAGCCCTTCACCACCATAACCGTTGCCCTGGCAAACCAATTCACCGAAGCAGACACGGATGTGTATCTCTCCGCCCTCTACTATGCGGGGCTCTTGCTCTACTTGGTCTCCTTTACCATGCTCGGTATTGCCAAGTTTATGGTGCTAAGGCTTGAAAAGAGGTGGAAGACATGAGCAGGAAAACCCGCAGAAAGCTCTTTAGCAATTTTATGCTCTTTGTATCCTTCCTTACCGCCGCCTATGGAATTTTTTGGCTCTTTTGGATCCTTGGCAGTCTTTTTATAAATGGCTTTAAGTATCTTAGCCCCGAGCTTGTTTATTTGGACCCCAACCCACCCGGAGAGGAGGGAGGAGGTCTAAGACCTGCCTTCGTGGGACACCTGATCATCACATCCCTTGCCACCGTAATAGGAGTTCCCATGGGCATAATGGCTGGTATATACTTTGCGGAATACGGAAGAAATAGCAAGTTCTTCATGACCCTCAGACAGATCACAGACATAATGGTTAGCACCCCCTCAATCTTGATGGGTGCGGTGGTTTATGCGGTGCTGGTAAAACCTGTAGGACACTTTAACGGCTTTTCTGGTGCGGTTGCCTTGGCACTCTTGATGCTACCCGTTATTGCCATCACCACCGACGAGATGCTAAAGTTGGTCCCAAAAGAAATGAGAGAAGCAGCATACGCTCTGGGAGCTTACAAATGGCAAGTTATAAAGAATGTGGTCATGAGGGCAGCAAAAGTGGGAATATTGACAGGTGTGATCCTTGGCGTTGCCCGTATTGCAGGAGAAACTGCACCCTTGCTCTTTACCTCCTTCAACAACAACGTTTTGACCTTTGACCTTAGGGACCCAATGGCATCCTTGACTGTAACCATGTTCAACTATGTGATGGGACCTTATCACTACTGGCACCAGCAAGCTTGGGCTGCGGCATTTATACTGACCATGGGTGTCCTGTTGCTTTCCATAATAGCAAGGGTTTTACTCCACAGAAACCTACTTGAACCTCTTTTCTATATAGTGCGTTCCATAACAGGTAAGAAAAGAGGATAAGCCATGGTAGAGACCCAGAACGCTTTAAAGACCCGCATGGAGGTTAAAAACCTCAACTTCTACTACGGCTCCAGTCAAGCCCTCAAAAACATAAACATGCCCATATGCGACAGAAAGGTAACCGCCCTCATCGGACCCTCGGGCTGTGGAAAGACCACCCTTTTGAGATGTCTTAATCGTATGCACGACCTGTATCCAAACAACAGATACGAGGGAGATATCCTCCTGGATGGTGAAAGCATATTCAACATGGATGTTATAGACCTCAGGAGCAAGGTGGGTATGGTCTTCCAAAAGCCCACACCATTTCCCATGTCTATCTTTGACAATGTAGCCTTTGGTCTAAGGCTAAAGGGTATAAAGGGCACCGAGCTAAAGGACAGAGTGGAAAAGGCTTTAAAAGACTCCGCCCTCTGGGACGAAGTTAAAGACAGGCTCAAAGACAGTGCCTTCTCCCTCTCGGGAGGACAACAGCAAAGGCTATGTATAGCCAGGGCTATCGCAGTGGAGCCAGAAGTATTACTCTTTGATGAACCTACCTCCGCCCTGGACCCCATATCCACCGCCAAAATAGAGGAGCTCATAGTGGAACTCAAAAAGAAGATCACCATAGTTATCGTCACCCACAACATGCAACAGGCTGCGAGGATATCTGACTATACGGGCTTTATGTATTTGGGTGAGCTCATAGAGTTCAACCCCACAGAAAAGATATTCACCAAGCCTGACAAAAAACTCACAGAGGACTATGTGACGGGAAGGTTTGGCTAAGCTTTAGCCTTCCCTCCAGATCTTTTATAAACTGATAAGCGGTCCTTCCGGAAAAACTGCCCCTTTCGGTAGCCCAAAGGAGTGCCCTCTCTTCCAACTCCTGCTGAGGAATAGATATTCCCCTCTCCTTTGCGTAAGCTTTCACGATCTGTAAATACTGTGCTTTGTCAAAGGAGAAAAAGCCAAGCCTAAGCCCAAACCTTTCTACCAACGATATCATCTCTCTGTGGTCTTCTTCTGGGAACTTTCCATCCCTTTCCCTGTTTGCTACGATGTTCCTGCGGTTGGAGGTGGCATACACAAGCATGTTTTCTGGTCTTTCTTCTAAGTCCCCATCCAGCATGGACTTTAAAAGCCTATACTCCTCTTCCTCAGGTTCAAAGGAAAGGTCATCAAAGAAGAGAATAAAGCGTTTTTTACTGTCCCTGAGCAGTTCATAGAGTTGTGATAGGTCTTCCACCTGAGCCTTATAAACTTGGATGAGCCTTAATCCTTCTTTGCCAAAGAGTGTGAGCATAGATTTCACAAGGGAGGACTTTCCGGTGCCCCTGTCTCCCCAGAGGAGTGCGTCGTTGGCAGGATATCCCTTTACAAACTGTAGGGTATTTCTTTTAAGCTCCTCCTTTTGCCTGTCTATGAAGAGAAGGCTTTCAAAGCTTGGCATGTGAGGATGTGCTATAGGCTGGAGTTTGCCCTCTTTGAACCTGAAGGCTAAAAAATCTTCAAACATAGTAAATTAGTTTAAAATAAAACTCTATACGTCGGGTGAGAAATTCAGAAAAGCTAGAAATCCCTTAAGAAAAAAGCCTTGGCAGGGAGAGGGCTTATAATACCCCCAAATCCCACCAAGGAGGCAGTAAAATGGAAAATTACCTCTATAGTTTATACCAAACGGTCTTAAAGTCCCTAACTTTCTACCTTGGAATTGATCAGGAAAAGAAAAGGGCAGGCAGACCTCCAAAAGTCTCTGACCTCCAACTCTGTGCCCTGTTTATCCTATCCTATATCACAAACACTCCCGTCTTCACACTGGCTAAATCCTTGATTGACCCCAATATCAAGTCCTATCATCTCTTCCGAAAAACAAGAACCCAAAA
>Ga0079992_132352_pt1 | contig 12324 bp, 14 predicted proteins | sample FaiFalFF_MnMetaG_3_FD_69197 | JGI IMG/M metagenome (GOLD analysis project Ga0079992, IMG submission 69197) | Freshwater microbial communities from Yellowstone National Park, Wyoming, USA - Fairy Falls B (FF_Mn_B) MetaG (SPADES assembly) (version 2) | ecosystem: Environmental > Aquatic >... | reverse complement strand
CGGCGGCGGGGCCCCAGATGCCCAGCCCCTGGCTCAGCAGGCGGGCGGTCAGGTAGAAGACCCGCCCCTCCCGGACCCGCTGGGAGGCCGCTCCGCGCAGCTGCCCGGCCAGATCCGGGGCGGCGGCCAGGGCCTCCCAGGCCTTGCGGTGCTGGGCCAGGGCCTCCACGGCCTCCCGGTGCAGGGGGATCTCCCGGTCCTTCATCCCCCTCGGCATCCCCGAAAGGCGCAGGATCCCGCCCTCCAGGTCCACATGGGCCCAGCGCAGGGCGTCCAGCTCCTGCCGGCGCAGCCCGCAGAAGGCCAGCTCCGCGAAGGCCCGGAGTTGAGGATCCGGGCGCTCCCGCAAGATCGCCCGCAGCCGCTCCAGGCCTTGCGGGGAGAGAACGACGATCGCCCGCTCCGGGGCGGCCGGCAGCATGAAGCGGGCGCTGGGGTCTTCCTCCACCAGCCCCTCCCGGAGGGCCCAGCCGAAAAAGGACTTCAGGGTGACCAGGTGGTCGTGCAGGCGGTAGTCGCTCTCCCGCCGCGCCAGATCGGCCACGAAGCGGCGCAGGTCCTCCACGGCGATGGACCGGAGGGATCGCTCGGCGCCCACCGCCGCCGCAAAGCGCAACAGGCGCAGGCGATACTCGCGCAGCGTGCGCGCGCTGTACGACCGATCGCCCCGCCCCCGGCCCGCCCGAAGGAAGGCCTCGATGGCCTCCCTCAGGGAAAGACCGGGCTCCGGCCGGGCCTCCGCCGGGGCAAGATCCGGGGGGAGATCCAGGGGCAGCCTTGCCTGGCGCGTCATCTGTTACCTCCAAGCCGGGAGAGGGATGGGGTTGGGTAAAGATTGGCGCAACACGAGCGGTTTTTGGAAACGATTATGGAGGCCCGCGCGGGGGATGTCAAGGCGCTTTCTCCCGGGCTTCCCGGCGGGGGGAGTCGAGGAGGAAAACCCGGCGCTCTCCATCGGCGGACCGGACCCAGGCGATCACGCCCGGGCCGTCGGGAAGGAGAGCCAGGACCTCTCCCGCAAAGGGGGGAAGCGGCTTTCTCAGGCGGAAGCGCAGCTCCCGGCCTTCCAGGATCAGGACCAGGCGGTCGGCCAGGGCGAAGAGCATGGGAGCCTCCCGGCGCGGGCGGTTCAGGCCTGGACGGTCAAAAGAAGCGCCACCCCCGACCCCTCCCAGGCATCGAAAACGAAGATCAAAATTTGAGAATCGCCTTCCGCTCATTGTCTCTTGAGGAGATCATCGCATCGCCCCTCAGTCCCTTTGAAGCCCTCGGGTAAGGATCATCTCCATCGTGATGGCCGTGTAAACCCGAATCATCTCCTCTTCCGAAACCTTCACCCGGAGGGCCCGACAGACCTCCAGATCGAATTCCAGCCGCGTCGGATGGGGATCGGCCAATTCCGTGAGGAGGGGCAATCCCATCTGTCCGGACCGCTTCTCTTGCCAGAACATCTTGTAGCGTGCATTGAAGTTCCGATCCAGCCCATCGCGGAGGGAGGGGAACTCCGTGTCGGAGAACCGATCGTAAATCCGGGCCAGGGCGCGGGCCCGGCGGCTGTCGGGAATCAGGGCGCACTCTTCCAGATCGTAGATTCGGAGATGCAGATAGCGGCCCGTTGTCTCTTCACGGATCAGGAAAACCTGGGCCAGGAAGATCGCCGAATTCAAAAGGACCACCAGGGCCTTCACATGCTCGGGATCCTCCAGGCGGATGACATGGAAAAGGTCAGACGGATAGACCGGCTTGTCGGAGAAGAACGCGATGAGGCGGGTGTTGGGCGAAAAGGGATTCAACCTCTGCGCGACCAGGCCATGCCCCCTGATCCTTTCCAGATCCCTGGCGAGGCTCTCCCAGAATTCCTTCCCCGGCATCTTGAGGCCCGCAGCGCGGCATACCCCGGAGAGGTCGGAATAGGGCCTCACGGCCAGGTAGTCCCATCGCCTGTCCAGGCCCATTGTTCGAAGGCCGACCGGAGTGCGCAGGGAAGGTAGAAGGACGCTTCGCTCGATCCGAAATGTAGCCCACTGACGGCGAGATCGGGCCTGAATCTCGTCTTTTTTCTCGTCCTCATCCCGAAATAAGAGAAAGGCCTCTTCGGTCCGGCCTTTCCCCTCCCGAGTGAGGAATAGAAACCCGGCCGCGCCGCCTTCCGGACGGTAGCCGGTAGCGAAATCCCACTGAGCGGGAGGCTTCAAGATGTCGAAAAATTTCTCCACGAACTCCACCAGAACGTCCCGCCGCCGGAAATCCCCGGTGCTGCAAAACCACATCATGTTGTTCATGCGCTGACGGAGATCCTCTATGGAAAACGATTCGATGTCGAGATCCTCCCGGCGCAGCCTCTTGTGGCGGCGGATGTCTTCAGCGATCCGATCGATCTGTTGCTCTCCGAGTTGGGTCAGATCCGTTTTGATCAGGGCAAAGCGGACCCGGTGATTCGGAGAAGGCTTCCGGCGGCGCGCGATGAGGATGATGTCCCGATATTCCGCCCACTCCGAGAATCCGTAATTCAGAACGGGCTTCAGAATGTAGAGCGGGGACCATTCGCTGAACACGAAATCCCGGATCTTCCGGCTCTCCCTTCCCCGAAGGAAGTTGATGGGAATGACCGCGCCGATAATGCCGTCCTCCTCCACAAAGTTGTGGGCCAGCGCCAGGAAGTGTCCCCACAGGCCCACTTCGCCCCCACAGATTTCCTTGAAGCGTTCCAGGGAGAAGTGCCGCCGGATTCCCCGCTCGATCTTTGTGAAAGGGGGATTCATCAGCAGGACCTTTACCGGCCTCAACTCGAACTCCGTCGGCTCCCCATGGGGTCCGCGTCCGGCGGCCCGGGACCCGACGCCCATCGTTTGCTCCCAGCCGGGCAGCAGAAGCATCCCTGCGCCGGCCTGGATGCGACCTTGCGGGCCTAACTCCAGGCTGTTGGCCACCCCGATGCGGACCTGAGCGAGGGTGGTCTCCGGCTCCATGGCCGCCAGGTTGGCCACGGCCAGGTGGGCGGCGAACGGCATGATATCGATCCCCGTCAGGTCCTCTTCGCAAAAGCGCCGATGGGGGGATGAGGGGCCGCTCCACAGCAGCCGCTTGCGCCGGTAGGCTTCGACCAGGATGGTTCCGGATCCGCAGGCCGGATCCATCACGGACGCCCCGGCGTCCTCGATGGCCAGCCATGCCAGGAGGCGCGCTGCCTGGGGTCGGGTGTAGAAGGCCGCCAGAAGCTTGCGGATGGTTGGGGGCATCAGCTCGTGGAAAAGACGGCCCGGCAGCTCATAGCGAACCCGCTCGATCCGGAGCCCGGTGATCAGATCGTAGGTTTGCCGGATATATTTCTCGTCCACAAAGTCCAGGACGTCCGTTTCGTAGATCGGGCGATAGTTGATATCCAGAATCCTCCGAAAGATTTCTCGCAGGCGGTCCCGATCCACCTCTCGCGGATCCGGCAGGGAGATCCGATCCTTCAGAGCCGGGGCTAAGAGCCTGAGGAAGAGAAGCTGGCTGAGCAGCAGGTAGGCGGACAGAAATCGGAGGACCTGATCCGCCTCATCCTCTCGGATCCTGCCCAGCCCCGCCAGCAGGTCCCGTCCGGCGATGATCTTCACCAGCCGCTCCTCGGAGAGCCGGATCTTCTGCATCATCTCCAGGACCTGCTCGCGCAACAGTTGAATAACCAGGGGAAGCGGGTAGCCCTGCTCGATCTTCTGGTGAATCTTGGGAGCGACGCCCGTCTTCAGGAAATTCAGGATGTCCGGGAATGGCGCCCGGATCTCGCTCTGAACGAAAGGGGTGTCGATCAGAGCGACCACGCTCGATGCAGACAGGAAGCGGCTGAGCGAATGGGGATCCAAGGAAAGGCGTCGGACCTCATCAGGCAAGAGCAGAATCAATCCATAATCCAGACCGCAGTGCCGCTTGTGGGCAAGATACTGAAGGAAGGCATCCTTGAGGATGGAGGCGGCTTCTCCGATCTTAACGGAAAGAAGCCATTGAGTGTCTGGAAGCTCGGGCAGCCGGAAGACCAGATCCGGCGTCGTATCGCATTTGATTTCAGCGGCCCCCTCTCCGCCATGCTTACGGATAAGATCCAGAAGATGCGGATAGAAAGTTCTCTCTGTAACCTTAGCGGGCATTGGTTCGTTCCCCCCACCGGGTTTGTCAAACCAAGCGCCCGCCGGGGCCGCTTGCCCGCGGCGGGCGCTTCGTGCTACACTTCCTCCCGCCGGGGCGCCCTGCCCGCCCCGCGACGCCGCCTCGCCGGTCCGGCCACCGGGCGAGGCGCTTTTTGTTTGGAAGCTATGGTAAATTCAGCGAGCCCGGGAGGCAAGGTCCCCCGGCTGCTGCCCGGATCCGCTCATATCCCCTCCACCGCCTCCGCCAGCCGCTCGCGGGAGGGGTGGAGGTAGCGCGAGGTGGCGGCGAGGCTCTCGTGGCCCAGGAGGGCCGACAGGGCCGCGATGTCCACCCCCTTCTCCACCGCCCGGGTGGCGAAGGTGTGGCGGAGGGTGTGGGGGGTGACTTTCCCCTCGATCCGCGCCTTCCGGGCCAGCGCCGCCACCAGGCGCTGCACGTCCCGGGCCGAGAGGGGCTGGCCGGTTCGGGAGACGAAGAGGCGCGGGGAGGGGAAGGGCGGGCGGGCCTCGAGATACGCGCGCAGCGCGGCGCGGACCTCGGCGTTGAGGGGGACCTCGCGCCGCTTGTTCCCCTTGCCGCTTCGGATGACGGCCCATCCGGAGCGCTCGCCCAGGCGAATGTCCTCCACCTCCAGAGCGATGACCTCGCCCACCCGCAGGCCGGCCCGGGCCATCAGCTGCAGGATCGCCGCGTTGCGGCGGGCGATCCAGTCCTCGCCCTCCGCGGCGGCCAGCAGCCGGCCCAGCTCGCGGGCGGACAGCGCCCGGACGGGCGACTTCTGCGTGCGGGGGCCTTTGACCCGGAGGGAGCGCCCCAGGGACCGCAAGAGGCCCCGGAGGGCCGACAGTCTCAGGTGGATGGAGGAGGGGGAGAGCTTTCTCGCGCCCTGGAGGAAGGCGACGTAATCGCGGACCTCCAGGTCGGTGAGCAGGGCCGGATCCGGCGCCTCCCCGAAGGTCCCGCGGTGCCAGGCGGCGAACTCCTCCAGGGCCGCCCGGTAGCGCTCCCGCGTCCGCGGGGAGAGGGGAGCGAGGAAGGATTCCATGGCCTCTCGCCAATCCATCCGAGCCTCCTGGAAAATTTTTTGCGACGCGGATTCCCCCCGCTGGCCAGCGGGGGAGAAGGGGCGTTTCGGGCCTTTCGGCGTCGCCCAAGAGCCATTGTGCGACATTTTTTCGCGACGCGCCAGAAGGAACGACGACCCGGCGGCTCCCTCATCGACTTTGTCCCCGGAGGCTGTGGGCCAATCCCTGCCCCAGAATCCTCAGGTTGGTCCAGAAGGATCGATGGGAGATATAAAGGAGGTCCATATGCAGGCGAGCGCGCGCCTTCTCCAGGCTGTCCACATACCCGACGTGCAGCATGGAGAGACTGAAGATGCCCGGCTTGACCTCATAGCGCCGCTCGTGGCCCGGTATGTGCTTTCGCAGCTCCGCCTCGATCTCCGGCCGCTCCGGACGGGGTCCTACCAGGCTCATCTCCCCCTTCAGCACGTTGAGGACCTGAGGCAGCTCGTCCAGCCGGTGGCGGCGCAGCCAGCGCCCGACCCGGGTCACCCGCGGATCTTCCGGAGCAGCCCATCGAGCCCGCCCATCCGCCTCCGCGTCCTTATACATCGTGCGGAGCTTCCAGATGCGAAAAGGCTGCCCCCGATGGCCCACGCGCCACTGGCGATAGAAAACGGGCCCGGGGGAATCCAGGCGGATGGCGATGGCCAGAACGGGAAGCATGGCGAAAAGCAGGGCCAGCCCGATTAGGGCGAGGCTCAGCTCCAGAAGACTCCAGAGCCCTTCCTCCAGCGACCGCTGAAGGAGGGCCGCCTTCTCCCTGGCCGGAAGAAGCCCTGATCGGAACGGATGCGCGCCGGATCGGAGCATGGCCGGAAGGCGCCCTTCCGCGAACGTGGGACGACGTCTATAATGATAAGCCCATGCGGAGGGGATCGGAGGAGTCGGGATGGAGAAGTGGCGTGTGGTCCGGATTGAGGAAAAGCGATCGTATGCCCCGGAGGATGTTGCGGCCAGGCTGATTTCCTCATGGGCGCCTCAGATGAGCGGGCCCAGCGGCCGGAGCTACTACCGGGCCGTTCTGGTGGATGAGGAAGGCCGCGAGGTGACGGCCTGGGGCTGGACTCCGGAGGAGGCCCTCCGAAACGCCGAGGCTCGCGCGGCTTCCCTTACCCGCGGCGAATCATAAGAAGGCTCTTCTCCTGAAGAAGGCCCCTCTCTTCCGCGAACCGCTGCAGCAGGGGCAGCCCGGCCGGGTCCTTCGCTTTTACCAAAACCATCCGGATCTCCCCTGCGATCTTGAGGCGCTGGCTGGTCAGACCGCTCTCCCCGGCGACCGCCAGGGCGCGATCTAGCACTTCCACACTCTCCCTCCAGCCCGGAGGGTCGCGATGCCACAGGTAATCCGCCCAGGCCCGATAGAAGGAGCACTTCAGCAGGGGCGAGGAGATCCGCGGTTCTAGGTCCCGGTTGATCCAGACCATGCGTTCGGCATCCCGGATCCAGTCCCCGCCGTAGCGGGCGTAGGCCATCAGCAGACCCCGGTTGGCGTAGAACTCCGTTTCGAGGCGCATCCGCTCCGCATCCGGCAGCCAGGGCTCCGATGGCCAGTCCCGCCCCAGGTCCCCCCGGATTTCATGGATCAGGCGCAGGGCTTCCCGGATGGAGAAGCGCGGAAGGCGGGGGAGCACCAGGAGCTGCCCCACGCGGGCTCCCAAACGGTGGTAGTGGATCAGGCTCGCCGGCCCCTTGAGCGGGCTCTCCAGGATTTCCGCCCGGATCTCCCATGCCCTCCGCCAGGCCCCCAGGTTCTGATAGAGCATAGCTTCGGCCCCTTTCAGACTGAGGAGCATGTGCTGGCGCAGGGTTTCCACATCCATCTCCGAGCCCGAGCGCTTCAGGTAGGCGGCGAACTCCTCCCTTGAGATGTCCCGGAAGGCGCGCCATGCCCATGTCTGAAAAAGGGACAGCGGGCCCAGGTCTCCCTTTTCCGCAAACAGTCCCTCCGTCGCCAGCACCGTCTCCACGAACAGCGGGCGGAACCAGGGCGCCAGCCTCCGGCCCTTCGCGATGATGAGGCCCCACATCTCCGGCAGAAGCCCATAGGCCATCCCCCAGGCCTCGCTGTGCCGGCCCAGCCGCAGCAGATCCATCAGGTCGTTGCGCTGATCCCACAGCTCCCCTTCCCCATCGAAGCTTCGATAGAAGTCACGCGCCCAATTGTATCGCTCCCGGACCTCCTCGATCCCCAGCCTCGCGATGCTCATGTCTAAGAGCTCCCGGGCGTCACGCCGGCCGTGCAGGAAGTGGCTGAGCCAGGCGAAGGAGATCGCCGCCTCCCTTGCCGCGCGCGCCTTGGCCCCGCGAGGGCTCAGATAGCGCTTCAGAGCCTCCCGGAGCCATTCTTCCCATTCCTTCTCCGGCGAATCCGCAGGAGGGCCAACAGGCTGCTCCACGCGCCCCATCTAATCGCTCCATTTTTCACCATCTTTTCATCAATTTTGACAAAAAGCCCGAAAGCCGTCAAGGCGGCGAAGATGGTGGGATGAAGGGGGTGGAGATGCGGCGGCGGATCCCTCCGGAGCTCATCGAGAAGGCCGGGAAGGTCGGGCCCGGGATGCCCCTCGCCTTCATCCTGGCTCTGGCCCTGGAGGTCAGCCTGCAGGGCCAGCGAATGGATCGTCGACGATGCGACACGCTGCGCCGCATCCTTTATGTCCTTGTGGGCTGGGAGAGCCCGAAGAGCGTCCCGGAGCGCACCTGGTCCCGGCGATATCCGGAGGTTCTGGAGCGGATCCGCCGGGGCCTGGAGCGGCTGGAGCAGGGGGATTGGGATGGGGAGCTGCCTGCGTGGATCCTTCCGCCCTCGGGGAGGCCGGCGCCGGATCGGGAGACGCTGGAGCGGCTGCGCCGGAGGGCTATCGCGCTGGCGCGGGCGGAGCTGCCGCTGGTTGTATGGTGGATGCTAAGCCCGTGGCAGGATGTGTTGCGCCCCGAATCGCTGCCCACGGATCCGGAGATCCGGACCGCCGCCTTCGACATCGGGCTGCTGGCCTCATTTGCGGCGGCGCACGCGTGGCTGCCGGAGCCGGCGTTTCGGATCGCCCGGCAGATCCGCCCTCTTCTTCCCGGCGTCCCGGACCCGGAGCGGCAGGCCCGCCGGCAGATGCTGGCCTCCCTGGAGGCCTTCCTGCTTTACCGCTGGCTTGCCGTCGCGCCGCCCTCTGCCGCCGAGAAGGCCTCCCGTGACCTCCAGGCCGCCTTCGCGGATCTCCCGAGGCATCCCCTGTGGGCCTCCGAGGCGGCCGCCTGGCTTCTTCTGCGATCCCTCGCCTTCGTGCCGAACGACGCCCTTCGGGAGACGCTTCAGGAGCTGTTCGAGGAGTGGATCGGGCGCCCTCATCCGCTCCTTCGGCTCGAAGGGTGGACAGCGCTGCTGCGCCTGCATCTGGATCAGGAGGGCCTCCTGGTCTGCAGCGCCCCCGTTCGTCGGGGGAAGCCGAAGCGGCGGGAGGCCGGGGAAGCCGCCCGCGCGCTCGAATCCATCCTGAAGCGCGCGCCGGATCGCGGAGCCCTGGCGTCCCTGCCGCTGACCCGGGCGGCCATCGCCCTGGCCATGGAGGCCGGAGCGCGCGGAGATGGAAGGAAAGCGCAGGTCTGGCTGGACGAGGCCGCCCGGCTCGCCGGGGAGCGTTGGGACGCCTATCACCTGCAGCAGATCCTTCGGCTTCGAACCTTCCTGGGACCGGAAGGGGGAGAGGCCTGGATTCTTCGGATCCCGACGCCGCTGGAGCCGGGCGACCAGGGCTTCTGGCCGGGAAGCGCCGGGTTTTGGCCGATTCGCATCCTCGAGGGCCACGCCCAAGCTCTGTAAATTGTGTGGTGAACAAATTCAGAACCGGGAGGACACCATGGAGCGCAAGTATCGTCAGGGAAGCCGGGAGCTCACCGTGACCGGGGTGACCGAGGAGCGACAGGACCACACGACGGCCGCGGACCTCCTCTTCTATGCGATCACCGGCGGGATCGGCTTCGTCGCGGACCAGCTCGCCGGATATGAGGGGTCCGGCCACTCCTATAAGGTCACCGTTCACACCGACAGGGGGGATTTCAGCGGCGTTGGGGACACCCCGGAGGAGGCGCGCCGCCGGGCCGAAGAGGAAGTGTATCGCAACACCGGCTTCCGGATCCAGATCTAAAGGGGGTCAGCCATGAAGAAAGAGCTCAAGGAAGCATTGCTGATGGGGGCAGTGGTTGTGTCGCTGTGGGTGGCCGCTCAGGATCCGGCCTGCCCCGCGAAGGAGGCCGTCGCCCGCGCGCAGGGCGGCGAGCGACCGCAGCCCCTCATTCGGGAATGCGTTTCCGATCATCTTGACGATTTAAGCAGGGCTCTCGAATGGAAGGCGGAGATCAACAGGCAGATGGAACAAGCCGCGATGGCCGAGCGCGAACGGCGGGCCGTCGAATTTCGGGAGAAGTGAAGCAAGGATCACGCTCAGGATGTCGCTCCCCGGATCTGAGCATGCGGAAAGAGGCTCGGACATGAAGTCCTGATGGCCGGCGTCCTGGCCCGTTCCTCGGCCCAGGGATGCCAGTGTCCGCCCGAGCAGCAACCCTGGTATGAGCCGATGCGGCAGGCCACTATACAGTACTGCCCTCAGCACAATCCCAATCTGGTGCTGGGGATGATCGCGGTCGAATCCTGCGGCCGGCAATATGCGCGCTCGAAGGCGGGAGCTCTTGGCTACATGCAGGTGATGCCCTTCCACTTTGCTACCAGCGAGAATCCTTATGCCACAAGCACAAACCTGACCAGGGGCTGCAGGTGGCTGGCTCGCTGCTGGAATTGGGCTGAGGGGAACACCACCACCGCCCTGATGTGCTATACCGGAGGCACGGATGTAAGCAATTGGGGCTACAATACTGTTACTTATCCGGACAAGGTGTTCGACTGCATGCCGCGGGCGAGTCCTCCGACCGTCGCGACCCGTCCTCCCTTTCCTCCTTCTCTACCACCGATCCCTAAGATGCCACCGATCCCTGGGACCGCGAATTCGACGCCCGCCTACTGGGATCCGTCGTGCGGATGGCGCTACACGGATGGCTCCTGCAGGCCCTAACCCGGATTCAGGAGGCGCATGATGCGAAGGACCATCTTCCTGGCGCTCTCGCTCGCTGTGGGGGTTCTGGGTGCCCTGGCTCTGGCCCGCACGGCTCAAGCCCTGACGGTGAGCGGATCCTTGAAGGTAGATCTTGGGGAGGTCGAGCCGGGTGTTCTGTATCGCGCCGGCTCCTTCTGGGTGACCAGCAACGAGCCCGGATACACATGCTATCGGGGAACGGTAAGTTACATCGGCGGGCAGGAGGAAAAGATCATTCCCCCCGAGTGGGTGATTTTCAGGCCGGAGCGCTTCTGTCTGAATACCGGGGAACGGGCTTACGTGGAAGCCGATCTCTTCATCGATCCAAACTATCCGGAGGATCAGATCGGAGGACGGTATCACGGTCTGGTTCTTTTCTGCACGGACGCCCCGCCGGGGGGTGGCATTTCCATCAGGGTCTGCGTTGGGGGCAGGCTGTTCTCCACCGTCCCCCTTCCCATTCGGATCGATATCCGGCCTGACAGCGATGAGAACCCTGTTCACATAGGAAGCGGGGGCAAGATCCCCGTGGCCATCCTTTCCGCTCCCGGATTCGATGCTCCCTCGCGGGTGAATCGGGAGAGCCTCACTTTTGGGCGGACGGGAAGCGAGCCCAGCCTGGCGTTCTGCAACAGCGAGGCGGAGGATGTGAATGGGGATGGGCTTCCGGATCTGATTTGTCACTTCTACACCTCGCTGACCGGCTTCATGCCGGGAGACAGTCAGGGAATCTTAAGGGGAAGGACTCTGGATAGCATCCCGCTGAAAGGCCGGGACACTGTTCGGATGATTCCATAGGCCAGGCCTCGGGAACATTATCCTGCGAAGGATTCGGAACATACATCCTCGCCCTTCCGGGTTTCAAAGGCCGGGAGGGCGAGGCTTTTGTCAAGTCAAGGGGCCTTGGCTTGCGAAATTATCTTGCGACCCAAGGCCCCCATCGCCGCTCACCCGATCACCCGATGATCCGGATCAGACGCTTTGTCCCCACGATGCTGCCCTTCTCGTCCCTCACCGCCCCCGATCCGGTGTCGGGGACGTAGACACCGGAGACCGCCCCGTGGATATGCGCCCACGCCTGAGCGACCGGGAGCGAGACGATGATGTCTCCTCCCTCCCGAGGCAGTTCGGGGACCTTGAAAAGGCGTAGGGTTACAGGAACTTCTACATCCCCGATCCAGACCGGATCCCCCTCCTCGTTGATCTCCTCCATCCGCAGGGGACCCGCCGGATCAGGCGGGATGATCAAGAGCGGCCGGATCTCCTCCCCGGTATCCGGATGGAAGAAGCGGTCTCTTTCCACCCGGACTCGAGGGGGAGCGTTGGGCGGAAAGATGACCAGGGGATGCGGTGTCAGGTTGCGCATGATCAGCGCCTCCGGGGCAGGATCAGGCTCAGGAAGAAAACGGCAAGCAGAAGCAGGAGAAGCGGCGTTCCCAGCAAAGCCTGAGAGACCTGAAACAGAGCGCCGAACCAGGGGATTGTGTCAGGGTAGAAGATCGCCACAAAGGCGGCGAAGAAGACAAGGACGATGAGGAGCAAAAGCGTTCGGAAGATCAGCTCGCGCAGCGTCCTCATTTCTGCCCCTCCCCGATGATCTCCTTCAAGACCTCCCGATCTCCCTGCCAGAACCGCTCCGCCGCATCCACCAGGGCGAAGCGGCCGGCCGGGGAGAGGGAGCGCACTTTCTGCGTCAGGGGATGCTGTTCCCCCAGCCGATCCGCCAGATCGGCCCACACCAGGTGGGCCGTCTGGGGCGTGTAAAGCACCCCGTTGAGGGCCTCCATTACCTTCATGACCTCGTCCTCCGTCAGCCCCAGCTCCTGGATCTCCCGGAGCCCATGGGCCAGGAGGGCGGCATATCGCTCCAGGCACTCCCGGGCCGCGGCTCCACGCGCCTCTCCTGGACGCCGCCGGGCGTCCAGGAAGGCCAGGAGCTCCGGGGAAGCCCGGAGGCCGACGAAGTTGGTGGCGCCGGTTTTCTTGCGCTCCGTCTTACGAGCCATCGCCCTCTCCACGTCGGGTGTTTTCTGTTGTTATACAACCGT
>Ga0079992_119410_pt1 | contig 12335 bp, 12 predicted proteins | sample FaiFalFF_MnMetaG_3_FD_69197 | JGI IMG/M metagenome (GOLD analysis project Ga0079992, IMG submission 69197) | Freshwater microbial communities from Yellowstone National Park, Wyoming, USA - Fairy Falls B (FF_Mn_B) MetaG (SPADES assembly) (version 2) | ecosystem: Environmental > Aquatic >... | reverse complement strand
CCCCGGCGGTGAAGGTTGTGTGCTTTCTGGCCCTGATGCTGGCGGCCGGGCTGAGCCGCAGTCTCCCGCCCCTTATCCTGATTTACGCAAGCTGTGTTCTCCTCACCCTTCTTGGGGGGCTCGACCTTCGGACCTTCCTCCTGCGGACCTGGCTGGTGGTGGCCGTGTTCACCGGGCTGGTCGTCCTGCCGGGCACGACCAGTCTGGTCACCCCCGGCGACCCGGTTTTGACTCTGCTCCGGTTCGGGTCCGACGCCCACCTCGGGCCCGTCAAACTCCCAGCTGACGTCAGCCTTACCCGACCGGGGCTGGCCGGCAGCCTTCTGGTGGTGTTGCGAGCTGCCGTGTCGGTTTCCCTGGCGACGATTCTGACCCTGACCACCAGCTGGTTCGAACTCCTGCGGGGCCTCGGCACCCTGGGCCTGCCGCCGGTCGTCGGGATGCTCCTCACCCTGACCTACCGGTATATCTTCGTGCTCCTGACGGTGGTCCGGGACATGTACTACGCCTGGCAGGCCCGGTTCCTGGGCTCGACTCCTGGCCGGGCCGGGCGTCTGCTGGGGGCGGCGGCAGCCTATGCCCTCTTCCTCCGGTCGGAAGTTTTGGCCCGGGAGGTCCACCAGGCGATGCTGGCCCGGGGTTTCGGGGGCCGAGCGGCCTTTGCCTCCCGGCCAGCCTACTCGGCCACGGCCTCGGGGGTGCTCGTTGCCCTGACCATTGCGGCGCTGGCAGGGGCCTATGTCTGGGGCTGACGGCCGGCCCGTTTTCGAGGTCGAAGAAGCCCGCCTGAGCTATCTCGGCCGCTTTCCGGCCCTGGCTGGGGTCACCCTCAGGGTGGAGGCCGGCGAGCAGATTGCCCTGCTTGGGCCCAACGGGTGCGGCAAGTCCACCCTCCTTAAGGTACTGGCTGGCCTGGTGTTTCCCGAGTCGGGAACTGTCAGGGCCTTCGGCCGGGACCTTACGCCGGCGGCCCTGACCCGGCCCGACTTCTTCGCCGAATTCCGGAGGCGGGTCGGCCTGCTTTTTCAGAATTCGGACGCCCAGCTTTTCAATCCCACGGTCTTCGAGGAGGTTGCCTTCGGGCCGAACCAGCTCGGATTTCCCCCGACCGAGGTCAAGCGCCGGGTCCAGGACATGCTTGCCCTGCTGGAGATTGATGGGCTTGCCGACCGTGCACCCTTTCAGCTGAGTGAGGGCCAGAAGCGGCGGGTGGCCCTGGCCGCCGTGCTGGCCGTGGACCCCGACGTCCTGTTACTGGATGAGCCAACCACCGGCCTCGACCCCCGGACTAATGACCGGCTGGTCGAAATTCTGTGGGGTCTGCGCCGCCTGGGAAAGACGGTGCTGGTCGCAACCCATGACCTGGAGCTGGCCCGGCTTGTCGCCGACCGGGCCGTCATCATCGGCGAAGACCACCGGGTCTGGGCGGATGGGCCGGTGGGCGAGGTTCTTGCCGACCGGACCCTCCTGTACCGGGCAAATCTGGTCGGCCGGGCCTGGGGCTCCCGGGCAGCAACTTAAAGCGCCTAGCAGGGCCGGACCTGAACCGGGTCGGTGATAACAACCTGGGGCGTGCCCCGGTAAAGTTCAACCTCGCCGCTGACGCACAGCCGCTGACCGGGAAGAAACCGGGCCTCAGGCACCGGGTCAAAACGAGGTCGGGCCTCGCCCCAGATAACGGCGACAAAGGTCGGGTTAGGGTAGGGCCGGCCGAAATTCAAAAACGTCGGCTGGCCGGCCGTTCCGGGCCGGTATGTCACCTCGGCCAGGTTCCCGCACACCGTCACTCGCCGGCCGGCCACGGCCGCGGCTTCACCGATGGGTACGCACTCACCCACCGCTGGCGACGCCCCCGCCGGAGCCCGGGTCTCGGCGGCAGGGACCAGCCCTGGCGTCCGGGCCGGTGGGACACCGCAGGCGGTCAGGAACAGCCCCAGGGTTGCAGCGATGAACAGGCGGGCCACTGAACCAGTGCCAGTATACCCGCCTCGCAACTCCGGGTCAACCCGACGGCCCGCCCGGGCTGTGGTATACTGTTTGTTCGTCGGAAGTCGGGCGGACCGGAGGCTAGCCATGGTCGCAACCATTGGGCCGGATGTCAGGCATTGGCGCGAGCAGTGGCAGGACGAAGGAGATGCCGCTTTTCTATATCAGGTGCTGGCCGACCTGGAGCGGGACCCCCACCGTCGGACGATTCTCCAGCGGCTGGCAGCGGTGGAGGCCGCCCACCAGGCCGAGTATGCCCGGCTTCTGCGGGAAGCCGGGCACGATCCCGGAGCCTTTCAGCCGAGCCTGCGGGCGAGGATTCTGGCCCGGATTGCCCGGCTTGGCGGCCGGGACGCCATAATGAATATCCGGCTCCTGGAGGAAGCCAGCGAGGTGAAGCAGTTCCTCCGGGCGCCGGCCGCCGCGGCCCCAGGCCTGGCCGAGCGGTTTGCCGTTGACGAGGCCCAGCATGCCCAGGTCCTTCGGGACCTGCTGGGCCGGACCGGCGAGCCCTGGCACCGGACCGAGTCGGGCGGGTTCCTCCGGAATATCGTCTACGGCTTTAATGATGGTCTCACGGCCAACTTCGGCCTGGTGATGGGCGTTGTGGGGGCCCAGGTGGGCGCCGGGGTTGTGGTGCTTGCCGGGGTGGCCGGCCTGGTGGCCGACGCCCTCTCCATGGGGTCAAGCGGCTACCTGGCGGCCAAAAGCGAGCAGGAGGTTTACCAGCACGAGATCGCCCTCGAGCAGGAAGAGATCCGCCTCATGCCCAAGCTCGAAACTGAGGAACTCGCCCTCATCTACGAGGCCAAGGGCCTGCCCCCGGCCCTTGCCCACCAGCTTGCCGAACAGATAATTTCCAACCCGGAAGTCGCCCTCCAGGAGAAGGTCCGGGAGGAGCTGGGGATCGGCTTCGAGCAGGCCTCACCCCTGCAACAGGGGCTCATGACCGGAATCGCAACGGCATTCGGGGCCTTCATCCCGATTTTCCCGTATCTCCTGCTGCCGGCCGACGTTGCCACCTACGTGTCCTTTGTAATCAGCATGCTCTCCCACTTCGTCGTCGGGGCGGCCCGGAGCGTCTTTACCGGCCGCAATGCCTTCCGAAGCGGGCTGGACATGTTCCTGGTCGGTCTCGGGGTGGCCATCGCCGGCTACATTATCGGCTTCTTAATCACCGGCCACGTGGCCGGTTGAATCCGGTACCGGTCGGTTCCCGCAGTATCCGCGTAGCCGCTCGGCCAGGGTCGTATACCGCCGGCGGGTCTGCTCCGCCCGCACCACCTCCGGAAGTACGCCCGACTGGGTGACGATAAAGCACCAGCGTCGGGCCCGGGTGATGGCCGTATAGAGAAGTTGCCGGTCCAGCATCGGCAGGTGGTCCCGGGCGGCGACAATGACCACGGCCGGGTAATCCGACCCCTGGCTCTTGTGAATCGTCAGGGCGTAAGCCAGGTCTAACTGATCAATTTCCGCGCCCCGGTAGGTGACAGTCCAGGGCCCGAAAGCCGTCTCAAACTGGACCTGAAGCTCCGGCCCGTCCGGGTCGACCCGGAGGACACGCCCGGTCTCACCGTTGGCCACCCCCCTGGCGTAGGCATTCACCTGCTGGACGACCCGGTCGCCCGGGCGGAATCGCCGGCCCTTCCAGACTACTTCCCGCATCCCCGGCCGCAGCGGGTTAACCAGAGCCTGAAGCCGCTCGTTCAGCCGGTCAACACCGGCGGGGCCGGCGTGCTTGGCCGCAAGCACCTGCACCCCGTGACCCGGGTTCAGGCCGACCAGGGCCGGAATCCGCTCCATCACCAGCCCGGCGGCCAGTTCGACCGCGTCGGCGGCTGAACTAGCCTCCAGGACCCCAAAATCGGGCGCGGCTTCGGCGGCCGGAACTTGGCCGGCCAGAACCCGGTACGCGTTGAAAATAATCGCCGAATCGGCCGCCTGCCGCTGCACCTCGGTCAGGCGGGCGACCGGAACCACGCCGGATGCCAGCAGGTCCCCCAGGAGATTGCCCGGCCCGACGCTGGGGATCTGGGCCGGGTCCCCGACGAGCACCAGCCTCGCCCCCGGACCGAGGGCACCCGCAAGTCTTTCCGCCAGGGGAAGGTCGAGCATGGAGACCTCATCGACAACCACCAGGTCGGCTTCCAGGGGGCTTTCGGCCCCCCGCCTGAAGCGCCCCGTCTCGGGCTGGTACTCCAGCAGACGGTGGACCGTGAAGGCCGGCCGGCGGGCCGCCGCCTCCAGGCGCCGGGCGGCCCGACCGGTCGGCGCGGCAAGCACCACCCGCCGACCCCGCAGGGCGGGCCGCCCCAGGAGCTCGGCGATAAGCCGCGTCTTGCCGACACCCGGTCCACCCGTTAAGACCGCAACCGGCGCCGCCGTAAGCAGCTCCAGAGCAGCCAACCAGCCGTCCGCTCGGACCAGTTCGATGCCCGCCAGCCGCGCCGCCAGGGCCCGGGCCGTGGTTTCTTCGGCGTCGTGGAGGGCGGTCAGGTAAAGCCGGCCGCCGCCCACCGCCTCGTACCGGATCCGGCCCGACGCGATCCCCTCCCTGACCGCCTCAACCAGCGCCTCCGACTTCAGCCGGCGGTCAAGACGGCGCAGGAGCTCGGAGAGGGGCAGATAGCAGTGGCCGTCTTCGTCGGCGGCCCGCTGGAGCAGGTGCACAACCCAGGCCGCTCGCCGGGACCGGGCCAGGTCGGCCCGACGACGGCCCAACCTTTCGGCCAGCTCGAAGCCGAAGCCGGGGACTAGACCGACCAGGCTGTAGGGGTCCCGGTCGAGCCGGACAGGTGCCTCCGGGCCGAGGGCCTCCAGCAGGGTGCGGGCCAGAACCGGGTCGGCCCCGACGGCCTGGAGCCGCTGGACCGTCGCCCAGGCCGCCTCGGTCTCGGCCAGGGCTGACCGGAGAGCCTCGACCGTTCCTGGACCAATACCGGCCGCCTTCAGGCGAGCGGGGTCAGCCCGAAGGGTATCCCAGAGGGCAGCCCCAAATCGGTCGGCTAAAAGCTCGGCCCGGCGGTGGCCGATCCCCCGGAACAGCCCGCTTGTCAAAAACCGGATGATTTCGGAGCGCTCGGTGGGAAGGCCGAGCTCGACCTGTTCCGCCAGGAAGTACCGACCGAGGTGGTCGTCCGAGTTCCACCTGCCCCGGAAGACCGTCCTGACACCGGGCGCCAGTCGGGTCCGGGGCGCGACCACCGTCTCGGTCCGGCTCCCGGCCCCCGCCGGCGAAACCCGCATCACCAGCCGCCCATCCTCAGGACGGACGGTCAAAAGCTCCTTAACGGTGCCCGCCAGGACCTCCACGCCCGACCGCGTCCCCCACCCTGAGCGTACCCGTCAGCGTGAGACTACCTGGTAACCTTCTTCTTCGATGGCGCGGTAAACCGCGTCCAGGTCGGTTGCCTGGGGGTCGTACTCAACGACCACCCGGTTTTCCCGGTAGTCGGCATCCACGAAGGCGACGCCCGCCACCCGGCTTACAGCCCGCTTGATGGCCTCGTTGCAGTGGTGGCAGGACATGCCGGAGACCTGAATCACGCGCCTTTCCATCGTTAAACTCTCCGAGGACAATTGCCCGAGGCGTCTGCTTATAGATTATAGGCTTTGGAGGCTTCCGGATACCACATTTCGTGTTAACTGGTCCGGGCCAGTACAATATGTTGGGGTGGGCCGTCCACTGTGTCCGGCTAGTTTGAACGATTTTCGGCTGGATTGCAGCAGAATTGCAGCACCCTGGCTGTCCCTATAAGCCCTTTTGCTCAGCTCTTCTGACCGACCCCCTCCTGCTGCTTGACCCCGAGCGGCGGCCCCGGCACATCTGCCAGGAGACCTTGCGGGCCTCCACCGAAGCCTGGACCCTGGAGGCCATGCCGCCTGTGCCGACCGGGTCCGATTTTCGGGTCTGGCAGGAGCTGGAATCCTGGCTTACTGCCTGGCCCCTGCCCATCGGCCGGCAGGTGATGCATCCCCTGGTCTGGAGCCTGGCCGTCACGCCGGGGGCGGAGGCGGCGGCCCTGGCCCTCAGGTGCAGTGTGGCCGGGGTCGCCGTCGACCTTTTCGGCCTGGTCCGGCCTCAGGATACGGGGCTGCCGGGGCGGTGGGACTGGGTGGTGGAGCCCGAAGTGGCCTGGGTCATCCGGGGCGCCGGCCGGCCCCCGCCGGACGCCGAGCGGCTGATCCGGGCGGCCCGGGCCTGGTGGGCCAGGTTTGCCGGCCAGAACCTGGGCCGGGGCCGGCCCGTGGGCACCGGGACCTTCGCCGACCGTGAGGCTTTCCTTCGGGCCCTGGCCCGGGCGGTTCGGGACCTGGAGCGGGCCGGCCGACCCGTCACCCAGGAGAACGTCGCCGACTGCCTGGTCGCCTCCTCCGCCCGCACCGTCCGCCAGTGGCTGAAGGCCTTCGGCCTCAGCTGGGCCGAAGCCCTCGAGCTCGCCCGAAAAATCTCCCCCTCCTGAATTTTTAGCCTTTTATTTTCCTCCGACCCCCCTTGATCATCAAGCTGGACGCCCAGATACGAGGGCGCACAGCGTAGCAAGGAGGATGCCGTGCAGGACGCGTTTCTGACTATACCGGAGGTGGCGCGCCGACTTCGCATCAGTCGGTCTACAGCTTACTTGCTGGCCGAGCGAGGCGAGCTGCCCGTGTTGCGGCTTGGGAAGCTTCTGCGAGTGCCGGAGTCGGCCCTGGAGGTTTGGGTCCGGGACCGAATGGGCCAGCGAACCGGCCGGGAAACCAGGTGAGGAGGCAAGCCGATGGAGCGGAGCGAAGGGCAAAACCCGCCGGCGGTCGGACCGGCGGGCCGGGGCGATGATGAGCGGAGGGTTCAAAATGGACCAGAACGTCCGTTCTGATTTTATCACAACCGAAGGGGCGGCCCGCCGCTACCTGGCCCTAGGCTGGCGAGTCATCCCGGTCCCGGCCGGCCGGAAGGGACCGGCCCAGCCCGGCTGGCGGGGCCTTAACCTGACCGAGGCCGACCTGCCCAGATTTTTTGGGGACGGACGGCCGGCAAACGTGGGGGTGGTGCTAGGTCACCGGTCCGGTGACCTCGTCGATATTGACTTGGACAGCCCGGAGACCCTGGCCCTGGCCGACCACTTTCTGCCCCCGACCCGGGCAGTCTTCGGCCGGCCCTCGGCCCCGGGGTCCCATCGACTCTACGTCGCCCCCGGGGCCGCCTACCGGAAGTTTCAGGACCCCGACGGGGCGACTTTGCTGGAGCTCCGGACCGATGGGGAGGACGGCGGGGCCCATCAAACCTTATTTCCCCCGAGCATCCACCCGAGCGGGGAGCGCTACGCCTGGCAGGTCTTCGAGGCCCCGGCCGAAATCGACCCGGCCGCGCTGGAGAACGCCGTCCGGAGGCTGGCGGCCGCGGCCCTGCTTGCACGATACTGGCCGAAGCCCGGCAGCCGCATCCGGCACGAGACGGCCCTAGCCCTGGCCGGCGCCCTGGTCCGGGCCGGCTGGGCTGAAGAGGAGGCCGCCAACTTCGTGGAGGCTGTGGCCGAGGCCGCCGGGGACGAGGAAACGAGGGACCGAATGCGGGCGGCGCGGGATACGGCCCGGCGGCATGAGCTGGGGGCAAGGACGACCGGGCTGCCCCGACTCCGGGAGCTCCTCGCCCCGGAGGTGGTGGACCGGGCGGCCGAATGGCTCGGCCTGAGCCGACCCCGGCCGCCGGTGACGGCCCGCTCACCGGTGCTGCTGGCCGAGGCGACTTTTCCAGAGCCTCCCGATGATGCCGCCTACTATGGGCTGGCCGGGGACTTCGTCCGGGCCGTCGAGCCCCACTCCGAGGCGGACCCGGTGGCCCTTCTGGGCCAGTTTTTGGCGGCCTTCGGCAGCGTGGTCGGCCGTGGACCCTACTTCCGGGTGGAGGGGGACCGCCACCATACCAACCTCTTTTTGACCCTGGTGGGGGAGACAGCCAAGGGGCGGAAGGGGTCGGCCTGGGGACATGTACTGGACTTCTGGGTCCGGGTCGACCCGTCCTGGGGCGAGCGGGTAATGAGCGGCCTTAGCTCCGGGGAGGGGCTCATCTGGCAGGTGCGGGACCCCATCTGCAAAATGGAGCGGCGTGAGGACAAAGAGAAACGTGTCTATTACGAGCAAGTTACGGTCGACGATGGGGTCGCGGACAAGCGTCTCCTGGTTTTCCAGGGTGAGTTTGGGGGCGTTCTGAAGGTCCTGAGCCGGGAAGGAAATACCCTGAGCGCCGTGATTCGGGACGCATGGGACCGGGGGGATTTGCGAACCCTCGTTAAGAACTCCCCCGCCAGGGCGACGGGCGCCCACATCAGCATCATTGCCCACATCACCCGGGAGGAGGTTCGCCGACACCTTCGGGAGACGGAGCTCGCCAACGGCTTCGCCAACCGCTTTATCTGGCTGGCCGTCCGCCGGTCCAAATGTCTGCCGGAGGGGGGCTCCCTGGACCCGGCGTCCCTTAACCACCTGGTCGAACGGGGCCGGAAGGCTGTCGAGTTCGCCCGGACTGTGGGAGAAATGCGCCGGGACGATGCGGCCCGGCGGGACTGGAGCGAGGTCTACTCGGAGTTATCTGAGGGCCGGCCCGGCCTAATGGGGGCCGTGCTGGCCCGGGCCGAGGCCCAGGTCCTACGGCTCTCCATGCTTTATGCCCTGCTCGACTGCTCGGCCGTCATTCGGCAGGCGCATCTGGAGGCGGCCCTGGCCTTGTGGGAGTACGCCGAGCGGTCGGCCTTGTGGATTTTCGGCGATCGAACAGGCGATGAGGTCGCCGACCGCATTTTGACTGCGCTTCGCGGGGCCGGTGAGGAGGGTCTGGTTCGCACCGATATTCACGACCTGTTTGGTCGCAATGCAAGCGAGGGGCGCATCGCCGAGGCCCTGGGGATCCTGGCCCGACTCGGTTTGGCCAGGGTGGAAAAGCGGTCAACCGGGGGCAGGCCGGCGGAGGTCTGGTTTGCGACCGGGTGACCTTTTTTCGTTTTTTCGTAACACAACCTCTGACTAAATCCGGACGCGGGGCCAGCGGTCTGGTTCACCCTTACGAAAAAACGAAAAAAGTCCGGAGGTTTTGAAAGATGGGCCGATACCTTGACCGGATAAGGCGACTACCCCCACCCGACTCGATGGGGCAGCCGTCGTACTTACGAAAAAACGAAAAAAGTCCGGGGCGGTCCGCCCAGGCTGTGGCTGTGGGTCCGGACCGGCCAGACCCCGCCCCCCTGGGCCGGGCCATGGGAAAGCTCAAGGCCGAGCTGGGCAGCCTGGAGGGGTACGAGCCCGACCTGGCCCGGGCCGTGCTGGAGGCTGCCGGTCGGGGCTGGCCCTGGCCCTTCGACGGGCTGGAGGAGGCCGAGCGGGCGGCCCTTTTGGTCTGGGCCGTAAGCCCCGATAAGGAGGCCTGCCCGTGAGAACGCTCCCCCGGCTGAGCCTGTCCGAAAAGGCCTTCAGCCAGCAGGTCGTGGACCTGGCCCGGCTCTTAGGCTTTAAGGTTTACCGGACCTGGCTGTCCGTCAGGAGCCCGAGCGGCTTTCCGGACCTGGTTCTGGTCCGGCCACCCCGGCTGATTTTCGCCGAGTTAAAAAGCGAGCGGGGCCGGCTGACGGAGGCGCAGGAGGCCTGGCTGGAGCTTCTCCGGCAGGTACCAGGGGTTGAGGTCTACGTCTGGAAGCCGTCGGAGTGGGAGGCGATTGTGGCCGTGCTGAGCCGGGACGGTCAGGGCGCAGCCGTGTCTTCGAGGTGAGACGATGGTCGGTGAGATAGCTATCGAACAAATTGTCTGGGACCCTTCCATCTACCCCCGGTCGAAGTGGTCGAGTTCCACGGTGGAGCGCTACGCCGAGGCCCTGGAAGCCGGGGCCAGGTTCCCACCCGTCGTGCTGGAGGCCGGGACCAACCGGCTTCTGGACGGCAAGCACCGGCTCGAAGCCTACAAGCTTGCCGGCCGAACGACCATCCTGGCCGAGTGGCATAAGGTGCCCGAGGGGATGTCGCCCAAGTACTACGCCGCGACCCTTTCGGCTGCCCACGGGGACCGGCTCAGCTACGCCGACCTCAAGGCCCTGGCCGAGGAGGAGTTCCAGCGCAACCCGAGCCTGAGCGCAGCCGAGTGGGGCCGCCGGCTCGGGGTGCCGGAGAGGACGGTGCGCCGGTGGGTTTCCCACATCATCCAGGCCTGGCGAAACAGTCGCCAGATGCAGGCCTGGCATCTTTACCGGCTTGGCTGGACGCAACGGGAAATTGGCGAGAAGCTGGGCGTGACGCAAAGCGTTATCTCGGAAATTATCGGAAACGGCAAAATTGCCGATTTCGATAAAGTCCTGCCGCCTGACTGGAACGACCGGCTCCTTGCTCAGGAGGCCGAGCGTCTGGGGCTGCCGCTGGTGGACGCCTGGGCACTGGCGCTGGAGGGCCTCTCCGACGAGGAGCGCCTGAGTCGGCTTGGCATAAGGCTGCAGCCCTACGACGTGTGGCTCTTCGGCGACTGCCATGAGCTCATGGGCCGGGACCATCCCGGCCGGATACCGGGCCAGCTGGTCTGCCACGTCCTCTATTTCTTCACCCAGCCCGGCGACCTGGTGGTGGACCCGATGGCCGGGGGAGGGACCACCGTGGACGCTTGTCTTCTGATGGGCCGGCGCTGCCGGGCCTACGACATCGACCTGCGCCACAACCGGATGGACATCGAGTACCACGACCTGAGCCACGGCTGGCCGGCGACGGTGAAGAAGGCTTCCCTGGTTTTCTGGGACCCGCCCTACTTCCGGAAAAGGGACGGCGACTACATCGAGGGGTCGATATCGGGCCTGGACCGGGAAGGCTATCTGGCGTGGCTGGGCAAGGCCCTCGCCGACCTTCACCGTCTGGCGAGACCGGGCACAAGACTCGCATTTTTGATGGGCGACTGGACCGATGACGAGAGGCCCGAGACCGGGATTTTCGTCTGGGACTACGCCCGACTGCTTCAAGAGGCCGGGTGGCGTCTGATCCGGCAGATTCAGTGTCCGCTTTCGAGTCAGCAGGTGCACCCGGATATCGTCAAGAGGTTTCGCCAGGAGCGCCGGCTGGCCCGGCTGTGCCGGTACCTGCTGGTGGGGGTCCGGGTGTAAAGTCTAATCGGGAGGGAGAGGCCATGTCCTTAAAGCGGAGCGTTGAGCGGCTAGACAAGCTTCTGGCCCGAAAGCGTCCCAGGCGCTGGGAGCCCAGGGGCTGCCTGGTGGTGCTGGATATAGTCGAGCGTACCCCGGACGGCCCCCGGTCGAGGTGCGAGCTGCTTTTGGGCCGGCCCTTCGCCGACGCCTGGCCGGACGTCTGGCCGCAGGTGAAGCCCGAGCCCGGCCAACCCCTGACCATCAAGGTCATCGGCTGCCCGTTCTGCCAGGCGGCCGGGGGCGGGGAGCTGGACCCCGAGGGGCTGGCGATTCTTAAGGCGGCCGGCCTAGAGCCGGAAGGTATCCGGGCGGCTTTTGCGGCCTGGCGCCGGGGGGATACCCCGGTGGTTTTAACCGAAAGTCGCCGGGAGTAACCGAAGATGCGGCCGACGGCCCGAGCCCGGACCGAGCGGGCCTTAGAGCTTCTTATATCCGGCCGGCCCAGGGCCGAGGTTGCCAGGGAGCTGGGCATCCGGCCCCAGTCCCTGAGCCGGCTGCTTGCCCGGCCCGAGGCCCAGGCGGAGCTGGCCCGGCTCCGGACCGAGCGGCTTAAGGTCCTGGCCGACCTGACGGCCGAGGCGGCCCTTCAGGCCGTGGGGGTTCTTAAGCAGGTGGCCGAGGACCCCCTGGCCCCGGCGCCGGTGCGGGTTGGGGCGGCCGGCCGGCTGGTGGAGCTGGCCTTAAAGCTTTTCGAGCTTATGGACCTGGCCGGGCGGATTGAGAGGTTGGAGGCCGAGGTTGCCGGGCTTAAGGGGCCGGCCTAAGGCTTGCGCCGGCGCGGGCTCAGGGTCGGCCGGCGCGGGGACGTCCGTCAGCCCGTGGTCAGATTTTCCAGGCTGGCTAACCAAGTTGTCATAAAGTAGTAGGCTTGGGTAGGTCAGGTATGACGTCGGTGCGACCCCTCACTGAACGGGAGCGCGTCGCCTTCGGCGACCCAACCGGCCCGACGGGAGGTCGGCCGGGTTTCGGAAAGGACTTACATGGTCCTGCTTGCGGCCCGAGGCTACCCGGTCAATGGGCCGGACTTTTCGTTACTTCCTGCCAGTGTCCCTCTTCCGCCGGCCGGGCGAGGGGCAGAGGCCCCTCCCAAAGCCAGGGCGGGGCCCTCGTGGCCCCGCCCTGCTGATGCCCAGGTCCCGCGTCGGCGGTTAGCTCACGACGACCATCAGGCTGTTGGTGTAGGGCGACTTCTCGCAGAAG
>Ga0079992_120682_pt1 | contig 12345 bp, 12 predicted proteins | sample FaiFalFF_MnMetaG_3_FD_69197 | JGI IMG/M metagenome (GOLD analysis project Ga0079992, IMG submission 69197) | Freshwater microbial communities from Yellowstone National Park, Wyoming, USA - Fairy Falls B (FF_Mn_B) MetaG (SPADES assembly) (version 2) | ecosystem: Environmental > Aquatic >... | reverse complement strand
CCCTGCGGCATCGTGACCGAAGGCGAGGCGAGGTCAATGGGCGTCATCATCAAGGACATTGAAGTGGAAGGCGACAAAGGCAAGGCAGTGCTGAGGACGCTTTTTGACACTGGCGCTTCGCATTCGCTGGTGAGAAGAGACAAAGCCGAGGCAATCGCAACTCTTGTGCCATTGGCGTCGCCTTTGCGATTCCGTTTGGGCAACGGTCAGATTGGTTTGGAAGTCCGGGAAGCATGCCACTTGTTCTTTGAGGTCAAAGGTTGCCGCTACTACTTCGTTTTCTATGTCGCCGATAACCTTGCTCACGAACTTATCGTCGGTGCCGACGCAATGCAAGTCTGGAAGATTAAGCCTGTCCCAGAGGCAGACGATTTGGAAGTTGACCCGTCGGCGTTGGAACTCTGGCTGGTTTGAAGGTGACGGCGATGAACCCTGAAGATGTGGAGCAGGCGTTGGCGAAAGCATCACGGCTCTTGCAATTAGCCGAATGGGCGATTGAGCATGAACTTTACGATAGCGCCGCTTTATGTTGCTATGCGGCATTGTTTTGGGCAGCCATCGCAGCATTGGCACATCAAGGCATTAGACGAGAAGAATGGGCTCACGGCTTTCTCTGGAAAACTTTCAGGGAAGAACTCATTCGCAAACGGCGACTTTATCCACCTGTCTTCGTAGAGTGGTTGGAGCGTGCATATGCCCTAAGAGATGAGGCACATTACGGTTTGGGAATGCCGGGCGCGAAGGAGACACGCCGCATAGTTCGTCACGCGCAGGAATTCATCACAAAAGTGCAGGAGGTGACTAAGCGATGAAGCGAATGACGCCTGCCAAGCGCTACTCACGGCGCCGCTTGGAGCGATTTGTCGCCGAGGTGGTGTCGTTGGCGAAGGATTTGTGCCCTGAGGCGGAAATTCGGATAAAAATCCCCGGCTACGAGGAATTGGACGCGTTCATTGAGGTTGTCGTGCCCGACGAGATGGTTGAAGAGGTCAGCGACCGACTTTATGAACGGACTACGCAAATCTTTGACGAGGAGAATTACTGGATTGGCGTCCATGTCGTGGAGCGTTCCCTTCGCCAGCCCAAAGAGAGCAAGGCAACGGAGTGAGGGACAATGGCAGTGCAAAGTTTGCGGGCGATCCGACGAAAGATTCGGGCTGTCCGAAACTTGCAAAAAATCATGACGGCGATGAAGATGGTAGCGGCTGCGAGGTTAAGGCGGGTGCAAGACCGGGTTTTGGCGGGTAAGCCTTACACCGAAAAGATGCGTTGGCTCATAGAAACCCTTGCGCCGCATTTGCCAGCCATTGAACACCCACTCCTGCAAGTTCGTCCTGTTCAAAACCGAGGCTTAGTCGTCATAACCGGCGACAAGGGTTTGTGTGGCGCTTACAACAGCAACATCATCCGAACAGCCCAAGCCTTCATGAGCCAAAACGGTGCGGCGCCCTTTTCGCTCTATTGCATAGGTCGCAAGGGCTATGACTTTTTCTCCCGGAGAGGCTTTCATGTCGCCCGTTTCCGACCACAGTTGCCCGTCACCGCTCCCTTTTCCGATTTCCGTGCAATCGCCCAAGACATTGCCCAGTGGTTCACAAGTGGCGAGGTTGACGAGGTTCACATCGTTTATGGCGAGTTCGTCAACGCCCTCGTTCAACGACCCAAAATTGTCCAACTGTTGCCAATCAAACCTGATGAGGCGGGAGGCGAGGGGCGAAGGACGGAAAGAGGGGAGCGGGAATACATCTTCGAGCCGAAAGCGCCAGAGTTGTTGGCGCTTTTGCTGCCGCGATATGTGGAGCATCAGGTTTACCACATTCTGCTTGAAAGCCTTGCCAGCGAAAACGCCGCCCGCATGAACGCAATGAGCCAAGCAGCCGACAACGCAGAAGAACTCATCAGGCAACTTACTTTGCAAGCCAACAAAATTCGCCAGTGGAACATCACGAAGGAGTTGCTGGAGATTACGACGGCAGTAGAAGCGATGCGACGGGCACGGGATTAATGGAGGAGTTTAAGATGCAGCGTGTCGGACTGATCGGTTTGGGCAACATGGGACGGTTTTACTTGCAGCGGTTGAAGGGTGCAGGCTATCGTGTCACCGTCTTGGATGTTGATCGCCAGAAAATGGCATGGGCGAGAGAACAAGGGGCTGACGACGCCAATTCCCCGAAAGAACTTGCGGAGCGATCGGACATCGTGTTGCTCGCCGTGCCCGGCAGCAAAGAAGTGGCAGCGGTGATGGAAGGCGAAGAGGGTATCTTAAACGGTCTTAGGGCAGGGCACTTGGTTATCAACACGAGCACAACCCATCCCGACACCGATGCGCATTATGCTGACGAATGCGCCAAGCGGAAGGCAGGCTATGTGGATGCCCCTGTCACTTGGCGACCGCAAGGGCTCATCATCATGGTGGGCGGTGAGCCTGAGCACTTCGCCCAAGCCCGTCCCATACTTGAAACCATCGGTTACAAAGTCGTTCATGTTGGTTCTGTCGGCAACGGTCAGCGGTTGAAGGCTGTCAACCAACTCATCGGTGCGTGCCAACTGGCTGTCTGGTGCGAAGCGGCGGAGTTTGCCAAAGGGTTAGGGCTTGACCCAAACCTAATTCGGACTGTCTTAGAACTGCCTATGCCTGACAATGTTTTGAAGGACGATTTCAGCGGTGGCGGTCAGTTGGCGTTGCACTACAAAGACTTGGGCTACATCCTTTCTCTTGCCCATGAGCATGCCATCGCCATCCCGCTGACGAACCTGGTGCACGAAATCTTTAAGGCGACGAAAATTTATGGGCATCCTGATTGGACACAAGCGGGCATCGTCACTTTCTGGCGACGCTTAAATGCAAGACAGGAAAGTGACGGTTGAAAGGAGGTTACAGACCAAAACACCTGTGACGGGATGCGCAAAATTGGGTGACAAATCGTGCGGACGGTGGCGATGGATTTCATGAATAGCTTGCGGCGCGGAACGCTTGTTTACGACACGGGCGGACCGATCAAAGTGCCCGTTAGTGAAAAAACTTTGGGTTGGGGATGCTTTTTTGATGTCTGCGGGAATGCCTTTGACGAACTCAGTTCAGGGATTAGGTGCCAAAGTCGGACTGATTGGGAAGGGAGGGGATGAAAGGTGCGTTGGCTGTTGGGAGTTTTGGTTCTGGTGGTCGGGGTAGCGGTCGGGCAAGCACCGCAGATTTGTCGCATCCAAGGTGGAAACACCAAAACTATCTGGGGCGTTGGGTTCGCCAATGGGCAAGTTGAAGTCTATGCTTGGGATGTGCCGTTCGACGAAAAATCGGTCATCTCAGCACTTCAGAAAACTCCCTATCGCCCCGAAAACTTTCTCCCAAAAACTCCACCACCGAACGCCCGCAAAGTCCCCGTCATAGCCGTTGACCCTCGCGGGTTCGTGATAGCCGTTGAGTGGCACCCGCATTACGATGCGAGTGGCTTTTTCGACGCCCTGAACGGAGGGCATGTTTGTTGGGTTCGTAACTCACATGGTTTTTCGCAGCCCTATCTTGTCAGGTCTGCTCAGCCGTGGTTCGTCTATCCTGAACGAGCCTGTCCCGGGGAGAAAATTCGTATCTTCGGGCGAAACATCGCAGCGAGATTAGTCGCTTTGAAATCGCGCAAAGACGGGAAGGTGATTTTACTGCAACGGTTCGGCAACGGTCGTCACCCAGTTTATGAGTGTTGGGCAGTTTTGCCAGAGAATTTGCCAGCAGGCGAATACGATGTTTATGTCCACAACGGCGCTGGCGGTGAGGCAGGTTGGGGTGGTCCCATTCCCTTGACAGTTGAACTGAAACCGGAACCGCCAAAGGTCGTTTTGAATGCCCGAGACTTCGGCGCAAAGGGCAACGGAGTCGACGATGACACCGAAGCGTTAAGGAAGGCGCTTGTCAAAGCGGGAGAATTAGGCGGAGGTATCGTCCTTTTGCCACCGGGGCTTTACCCAATCAGCGCACCGATTTGGGTTCCTTCGGGTGTGACCTTGCAAGGCGCGGGCTCTCGCAATTCAATCCTCACTGTCCTGCCGACGAAACCGATGCGATTTGATGTCCCACCGGAAATCGCTAACGCAATGCCGACACATTTCCGTGCCCGGCAACAAGAAAGCGGTCGTGGGGCAATGGTGTGGCTGAGGGACAGAAGCGCAATTTGCGATCTCGGCTTGATTGACGGACCTGGAACGCTTCAAGCCGTGTTCGCATCGCACACCAATTGCCGAATTGAGCGATGCTACATCCGGCAAACTCACGGAACAGAGCCAGCAGTTATGGTTGAATGGGGCTCGTATGGCTTCGTGCTCAAAGACTGCGAAATTGAATCGGCAAGCGACGGTGTCTTTCTCGTTCACGGTCCACACAGGCAAGCGTATATCGGTGGCAATGTCATCCGCAACATTGTGCCCGGCACCGCTAACAACCTCTTCGTTCGCTCGTTCGTTGATTCGGTGATTGAAAACAATTTGCTCCTTGACGGCGACCGAAACTTTGTCTCGCAGTTGAGTTTCAGCAGCGCATACCATTCGGCGATTATCGGCAACATTTGGCGAAACAACATCCCGCGCCGACACAATTCAGGCGAAAACATGTATGAGTCATCCCACGCCGTTTGGCACGGTCGGGTTTTGAGAGCCGACCGAAAGACCGTCTGGGTTGAGGGCAAGCCTTTTGCGCCCGATGAATTGCGCAAGCGCCACCCGCAGTTGAGCGATTTGAAGCCCACATTTGCTCTCGTCCTTGACGGTCGCGGGCTCGGTCAGTATTGGCGCATCGTGAGCAACACCGAAAATTCGTTCACCGTCGAGCCCGAATGGGAAATTGTCCCAGACAGTTCCACACACATCATGGTCGGCATGGCTTATGTTGAGACCCTTTGGATTGACAACACCGAAGAGCACACTGCTAACTGGACGGGCTTTTGGGGCAACTGTTTCGGCAATGTGATTGATGGGCACATTTTGCGCGACGGGGAAGGGCTTTACTTGTGGGCGTGGCACGATAGACTCCCATCGCCGCTTGCCTTTAATGACATCATCGGTTCACGGGTCATTGGGCGGGGCAATATAGTCTTTCGCGGTCCATTGGTTTTCGGCAACACCGTTCGTTTCTGCGAGGTCATTGATTTCCGCTACAGACCGAGCATGCACATTCAGCCGGTTTGGTTGCAAGGCATGGAGCCAAACCAGCGGGCGGGAATTGCCCTTGAGCCCGTTTGGCAACGCATTGAAGGTTTGCCTGAAACGGCTCCGCTCAAAGATTGGAACATCATTGAAGGCACGCACATTTACGACGGACCAATCGGCATCTTCATCGCTCCCGAGGCAAAATTCACCATCCTCCGCCGCAATGCCATCACCGTTGACGGCGAAAAAATTGTCAACAAGTCGGTGACGACAGTAGTGCAATAAGGGTTGAAGGGTTTCAGCCGAAAACTTTCTTTGCTTGGCGGAGCAAGAAAAGGAAGAAGGGGACGCCCAAGAAGGCGGTGAAGATGCCAACGGGAAGTTCTGCTGGGCGGACGATTGTCCGTGAAACGGTGTCGCAGCAAAGCAAAAGCCATGCCCCAAACAATGCCGCACCAGGGACAAGGGTTCGGTGATGGGGACCGAGAAGGAGCCGAACGAGGTGGGGCGCCATCAAACCGACGAAGCCAATAATCCCAGCGACGGAAACAGCAGCGCCACAACTTAGCGCCGCAGCGGCAAGCAACCATCTCTTGACGACCTCAACCTCAACCCCCGCATAGTGTGCCCACTCTTCTCCGAAAAGCAAAGCATTAAGCGCCCGTGCGTGGTAAATGGGCAGAAGTAATCCGAGCAAAGCGTAAGGCAACATCATCCAAACTTCATGCCAAGTCGCCATCTGGAAACCGCCCATCAGCCAAAAATAGACGGCGCTGACAAGCAACCTGTGAGCGTTGAGGTAAAGCAGCAATGTCAGCATGCTTGACAAAAATGCGTTCACGGCTACACCTGCAAGGAGCAATGTGTCCATCCTCACGACACCGTTGACACGACCGAGCCAGTAAACGAGCCAAGATGTCCCCAAGGCAGCGAGAAAGGCTGCGAACGGTATCGCAAAAGATGGTGCTCCGAAGAGCAGCGCTGCTGCCGCCCCTAAAGCGCCACCTGCCGAAATGCCCAGAATGAACGGGTCAGCGAGAGGGTTGCGAAAAAGTGCCTGCAGACAAGTCCCCGAACTTGCCAACGATGCTCCCACGAGGATAGCCAGCAAAATTCTCGGTAGCCTGAGGGCAAAAATTTGCTCAGCCGTCAAAGTCGCAGCACCGACAAAAGATGCTGCGAGAGCCGTTATGCCCAGCAACACCGCTGCAGCCAACAAAACTTGCCAGCGTTGAAATCTCAACCTTTTAGCGGTCAAAACGAACATTCCCGTCACTCCATTGCTTGCTTTGTTTATCCGCATTCTAACCTGAAACTCCATCCCGTCACATTGCAATTTTGGCATAGGAGGCAAATCCGTCGTTTCCGGCAGCGAAGGCACAGTAAAATCGCCCATCACGCATTACAAATTACGCACCACGAATAGCGCCTTCCTACTATTGCCATCGTAGGAACGATGTGACAAAGAAAAAGGCGGTGATGAGAGATGTTCAGTCCGCTTGAAGCGGAAATCGTGCGAATCATCTGGGCGAAGAAATCGGCGACTGTTCGGGAAGTTTGGCTGGAACTGAGAAGCGAGGGCAAGCGGCTTGCTTACACGACGGTCATGACCGTCATGGTTCGGCTTTACGAGAAAGGGGTTTTAAGCCGAACGAAGGAAGGGAAGGGATACCGCTACTTCCCGAACCAGCCACGAGAAACGCTCTTGAAGCGGTTCGTGGATTCATTCGTTGACAGGCTCATAGCCATTTTCGGCGAACCTGCCATCTCATACTTGGCGGAAGTCAGCCGTCGCCGCAGGCGGTGATGAGTTGATGAAGTTGCTGCTCGTCGGGTTTGCCCTTTGGCTCATCTCAAGCGCTTTTTTGGTTTTGTTCGTCGGCAGCATGCTGTGGCTGTCAAGGAAATTCTCATCGCTGCGAGACGCCGACGGTTTGGAATGGTCTCGGCTGACAGCGTTTGGTTTGCTTGCCCCACCGAGTTTAGGAATCGTTTTGGCAATTGCTGGCTTGAGTTCAGCAATTTCATGCCCGGCAACCTCCGTTCGCAACTATCACCTCTGCCTTCATTTAGCAAAGCATCTGTGCGGACACGCATCGGCAACGGCAATTGGGAAAAGTCATTCCTTGCTTTTGGCAGCATTGGTGTGGCTTGGGTTGACAGGAGCAACAACAGTGGTTTTGTCAAGACGAGCAAAGTTGGTGAAGCGTTTTAGACCTTCGCCGAAACTGAAGCGTGCTATCGCTCTCGCTCAACTTCCGCCAAACCTGCCCGTTTGGGAATCGGATAACGAAGTGCCGGCAGGGCTTGTAGGTGTCCTTTCGCCGTCTATTTTCGTCTCCCGAGAAACGGTTCAGCGATTGCCTTTATCTGCCTTGACAACTGTCTTGCGCCACGAATACGCCCATTTCGCTCGCAAGGAGCATTGGCTTCGTTGGCTGCTTTTCGTCGTCGCCCTCATTTTCGCTCCCGTTCCCTTTACTGTTTGGCTTCAAAGGGAATGGCGGTATGCTTGTGAGAGAGCAGCCGATGACTTCGCTGCGCCCGACTCCAAATCGGCTCGTTCGCTGGCTGATGCATTGAGCGCCGTTCAAAACTTTGTGGGGCTTAGTGATGGACAATTGCGACATCGCATTGAACGCCTCAAAGCGAAACGCACAAATAGCAAGCACGCAATTTTGTTTGGTGTCGGGGCAATCCTTGCGGGTTTGGTCTTAGGCGTTTTCGCCTTTTCGTTGCCATCCATCTGGCTCACCTTCCACTGCCTCGCCGAAGCATTGATTTTAAGGTGAGAATGCTCTTCCGTTAACCTTTCTCAATCTTGACATCGCCCCTTTTTTGTGCGTTATCATGAAAGCAGCCTAAAGCGAAAAAGGAGGGAGCATCAATGTGGCGAAAGGCTCTCTCTCGGTCGTGGTGTGTCTGATTGGAATAGCAAAAGTCCAAGAAGAGCCTATACCAGAGCCTCCGCCAATACCAGAGCCGCCACCTACACAAGAGCCTCCGCCATACTGTGAACACCCTAATCCAGAACCAGGTCCTCCTCCCGTTCCTGCTGTTTACATTCCCGACGAATACAAATATGTCCGACGAGGTGACAATTTTATTCCTGTCTTCGCTCAAATCGCTGTCCCAGAAGCAGGAACAGATAATGACTGGTGTCCTTTATGCTTTACCATCCTTTATGACGGATGGTATGTTGTTCGTTGGGATGATCATGGTGCAGGAGGTGAGTTTGGATACTTTGACGAAGAAGGAAGGTGGATTCCTCACAATGGTGACAAAACAACGCATTATCGCACTGCTTATTGGGATAAGAAGAGTGGAGGATATGTTCCGATAGAGGCGAAGGTGGTGAGAATTTCGGTAGAAGTAGATGATTGGGCCCTTTATGCTGATGACCAAAAGCAAAGTAGCAGCACTTACGGCTATGACGGCTACTTCACTGTTTGGGAATTCTGGATTACACCCTGCCCTTACAATTGGAGACCTATGCCAAACGCAACAGGACCAAGTTTCACTGCTTGGATTGAACCAGAAGTAGACCACTTAGGTCAATCTATGGCAAGATTCATTGCTTTTGAAATTTTTCCTTCTGCAGAACCTGGTGAATGTCTGAATTCACGCTTTCTTTGTCCTTATACTGGTCGTTTCCATGACAATGATGCTGACTTACAGTTTCCACCAGATTTGGAAGGGATGGATGTTTATGGGTTTTACCAGCATAACTTTGTTCTTGCCATTACTCAACAACCGACAACGGTGGCGACAGTGAGAGTATTGTGTTTTGATGGAGGCGCATATGGACTTTTGCTTGCTTACACCTACATATCGGGAATTGCTTACGCTCGCCGAACAGATACGGGGTTTATTGAACCTGTGGAGATACCTTATGACGAAAATGGCAACTTCATTGCGGATATGTGGGAGTGGAACATGGGGATTTACCCAGCCGATGCTTTAGGAGATTTTGACAACTACCCGGTTGGAGATAGGACACCCGGGGACGGTTTGTCAGTTTATGAGGAATATCGTGGTTTAAGGGTGCGCTATCTTTGGACTGTCTTTAACCCTTGGATCAAAGACATGTTCGTCATGAACTTCGGGGCAATTCCTTCCAACGACCCAAATTGGCCATTTGATTTCGTTATCCCTAATGAAGCCATCACTTCTGATATGGGTTTTCCCGGCACAGGTGTTCCTGGAGAAAATGGCAAAGGCTTTTGGCTCTTGAACGCAAATGAGGGAGAAACAGTTTATCAAGTAAGGCAGTATAGGGATGCTCAAGGAAACATTCACAACATCTTGCTAACAGGTAAGCGTGTGAATTATCTTCACGGTTATGCTCATCTTCGGGATGTTTACTCGGCTGTGGTTGTCCCAGGGACGCAACTATTGGGGCAAAACTCCCTCGCTGAGACATTTGGTCCAATCTGGGATGTTGACGGTCTCCCTGTCATTGAGATTAATGCCCGTGCTGTGGGAGCAAGTGTAAATGGATGGAACAGTGTTGGATACAACTATGACCTTCTTCACGCCCTTGCTTGTGTAATTGCCCACGAATTAGGGCACACAATCCTTTGGGATGTTGACCATAACCCTACTGTTCAAGATGGACAAGATCCGATAAGTGTCCTTACGAATGGCGACAGTGGTCATCATGTCTATCAACAGCATCGCATGCATTGCTTCATGTGGCCTTATTTCCCGCCCGGCTATGTCCCCGATCTAAATGGGGACGGAAACCCTGAATCGCTTCCTTTCCCTAACTTGCCGACAGATTTCTGCGATAGTCACCCAGGGTGCCAGTCACTGTGGCACCTTAATCCGAAGTAAAGGGGTGAGGGGAAATGATCAAAGTGAAACTTGGGCAAAAGATTGCGGCGTTAACGGCTGTCACTACTTTGATATCCTTCACTTTAGCATCCCCACCTGGGGGCAGCATTTACCCCAAAGCAAATGAGGAAGCTACAGAGAGATTGAAGGAGGCTTATGCTGCCTACTACCAGGGTTGGTATGATCGGGCGATATCTTTAGCGATGGATGTATATCGCAAGTATGGTGATGTTCATGCTTGTTGGTGGCCGACATGGGCAAAAAAATTGATGAAGGGAAAACTTCCTGACCCTTACGATCGTGGTGCTATTTTGAAAATGACTGTTGAAGGGAGAGCACCTTTAACGATGATACTAAGTGGGACGACAACTGTTTCGTTGTTAAGTTACGCTTATTTGGAAGCAGGGCGGTATCAAGAGTTAATGAAGGCACCTTGGGGAGATCCAATCCTTCAGGGTATCGCATCGCTCAGACTTAGGCAAGGAAAATTTCCTCCCCAACCCCCACCAAAGAACACATGGAGACCGTTACCTTTGAAGTTTCGTGAGGAAGACTACTTCATCTTAGTCCCTGTTGAAGAAGCCTGTATAGTTCTGGGACTTCCTTACCGCTTACAATTTGACCAAAAGGCAAAGAAGCCAATTGGAGCGTATGTTGGCGAATATGTTGGAAAGAAGCGTCCGCTTTTGACGATTCAGGAGGTTTTGCGAAAGGGAGGAACAAACATGATGGCATATCCAGCCTATGAAGAAGACGGGATTATTTGGGTTCCATTTTACTGGTTGGCGAAGCAGGCAGGGATAAGATGGTGGGAGGTGAGAGATGGCAAAATTTATGTTGCGCCAAAGCAGGGAACAAAATAGAGGTTGTTCGTCGTCAAAACTTTCGGGTGTTTGGTGATGTTGGAAAAGGTCAAAGACATGTTCGTCATGAACTTCGGGGCGGGTTATTACGACCCCATCAATGACCGTTGGGTAGAAGCCGTCATCCCCAATGATGCCATAGAGTCTCAGGATGGCTTCCCAGGACAAGGGATGCCTCTTCTTTGGCTCTTGAACGCAAATGAAGGGTCAGGTTATCCTTTTAGGGTCGTGAACTTCCTTTGTGGATATGCCCATAGAAGGGATGTCTATGCTGCAGTTATAGTTCCAGGGGACATTGAAGGCTTTCGAGACGCCAACAATGATGGGCAACCTGACGATGTGAATGGAGATGGGGTAATAGACGACAATGACCTTGTGGTAGATGTTGATGCCTATGGCTTCACATATGGTCCAATTTGGGATAACGCTGGAGGACCCATTGACCCTCCAGGAGATTGGGGTTACATACCGCAATTCTGGGGACCACCTGTGATTGAAATTGATGTTGGCTATATAAGGTTTGACCGACAAGATCAACGAAGAAATCTTGGCGGCTTAACAGAATTACAAGCCTTAACATGGATCATAGGTCATGAGTTGGGGCATACGGTTCTGTGGCACCAACCTGCCTATGGACATCACGCAGGAAACACAACCTTTGACTGCCTTATTTGGCAATGGATGGATTGGCGTGCCAATCCACCAACAGAATTTTGTGCCGTTAACCCGGGTTGTCAGATAAGATGGAAGGTAAATCCCTGAAGGGAGGTGTTAGTTGCATGAAACCTCAACGGTTAGTTATGTTCGTTGTTGTCACCGCTACCATTTGTGCCGTCATAACGGCAGTGAGTGGTCAAAAGTTCAAAGCCACTCCTGAGGTTACCGAAAAACTCAAAGAAGCATATGCCCTTCTTGAGCAAGGACAGCCGGAAAGAGCACTTGCAGTAGCCTTACCCATTTACCGGAAAGATCCTGAAATTTGGGTGGCATGGTGGCCAAAGTGGGTTTTTCGGGTGGTAAAAGAACTTCCTCCAGACCCTTACGCTAAAAGCGAAATTATGCGTAGAGGAATTGAAGGTGGACAGACCCTTTTGCTCATAGCGCGTAAAACAACGAATGCTCGTCGAATAGTTGCTTACGCACTTTTTGACCTTGGGCGGTATCAAGAGGCGCTTCCAATTTTTGAAGAGATGCAGAGAAGGATAGCGAACGCTCCTGCAATAGGTCCAGATATGGCAGGAAGATGTCGGCAACTAATTGCCCAAGGTTACCGCCCTCCTCAACCTCCACCAAAGAACACATGGAGACCGTTGCCTTTGAAGTTTCGTGAAGAAGACTACTTCATCTTAGTCCCCCTTAACGAAGCCTGCAAAATCTTGGGGCTCCCTTGCACCATCACCACCAACCCAAAGATGGCAGGAGGTAAAGGTATTCGAATTGTCAAACCTGATGCCCCTAACATTGTCTATCGGCTCTTTTTGGGGCGACCGATGGTGGAGCGGTTGGAGAATGG
>Ga0079992_137898_pt1 | contig 12399 bp, 9 predicted proteins | sample FaiFalFF_MnMetaG_3_FD_69197 | JGI IMG/M metagenome (GOLD analysis project Ga0079992, IMG submission 69197) | Freshwater microbial communities from Yellowstone National Park, Wyoming, USA - Fairy Falls B (FF_Mn_B) MetaG (SPADES assembly) (version 2) | ecosystem: Environmental > Aquatic > Freshwater... | reverse complement strand
CCAACGGAACAGGACCCATTTTCTTGCTAATAGCCCACCCCACCACAGCTAAAGTTACCATTTCGACTCTACAGGGGGAGGCAAGGATCACAGACATACAAAAAGTCAGGAACGACATAACGTTGGTAGCCATGACAGTTTCCCAAGGAACGATAAAGTTGGGGATAACCGCTAATCCCGAGTTAAGCGTCAACCCGGCCTACATAACGGTTCTAGCGAGCCAAGCAGTAATACCTGAATTTCCATCATCAGCCCCCCTAACTCTCATCATAGCCCTCTCCATTGCTTTATTAATACTACAACGTTTGAAGAGTCGAGGCGGCCATATCGCACCGGGCAAAAACCCTTAACTAAATCTGGTCGGATGACCTAATTCTCGTAATAGACTGCTCTGGACGTTGTGGGAGAGCTGTCTATATAACCCAGACTTTAACTAAACTTTGGCAAGGGATTAGCCTTCTCCGTTATAGCTTCGATGAGCCTTTGGCGAAATAGTAGCGCACCACTATAATCGAGACAGAGGCGATAAGCACTGTTATCAGTAATAGATTACCTAGTACGAAAACTGAACCTGATGTCCGGAGAGTGCTGAATCCCGGTCTATTGACCTCAACGTGGTATGTTGCGTAGGGGCTTAAGGTGGGTATGCGGACTTCATATAATCCATCGCCCAAATTTATAGCGTCGATGCCATTGATTGTTACGGATGCGTCCAGTACGGGTGCGCCGTCAAATTGGTAGGTTAGTCTAACGAGGGGCTTGATGCTTCCAGGGATTATAGTTTCTGTTTGGATGTCAACGGCGATTCTATCAAAGATCACGTGAACGGTGTTAGAGACGAAACTTTTTATGCCATATAAGGGGTCATGGACGTCCTTAACGGTGTAGCTGACTTTTCCCACAGACCGCTTGACTAATTCTTCGCTTAAAGTTACCTCTCCCCTAAAGACCGCTCCATCATACTCGTAGCTAGCTGTCCACGTTAATGGAGCCTTAGTCCCGACCTCAACCCTCTCTTGCAGTGCGGTTATTACTATCTGAATCCGGTCGAAAATACACTGCACGACATTGGTCGTGAACGCCGTTAGCCCGTAGGTCGGGTCACTAATGCGCAAGGCTCTGTAACTGTATCTTCCCACTGTTCCCTTCGTCTCGGTATCATTGAGGCTGATGCTTCCCCTGAAAACTGCCCCGTCGTACTCATATATTCCGGATTTGATTATAGAACAGGGCGTGCCGACACCAATTCTGGGGTTGGGAACACTTAAAGTTACAATCACCCTATCCCATATAATGGACGGTGGGGTCGCGGCCTCTATGAACACATTTATGCCGAAGCTGGCTTGTGAGGCTGATGAGACAGCAAACACTTTCTTACCGACCATCGATTGAGCATAGGTTATGTAGAACCATCCATTGATGGCATCAAAGGAAGCTAGAGTACCGTTAATGTAAACGGTGTCCCCAAAGCCCAGAGGTGTATTATCATATTCAAGAACCAGCTTTACCCTGATTTGTTGCGGTGTACCTACATCTTCCCTGATATTGCTCACCCCATACCAAGTGGTTTTAATCCTGTCCCAAATTACACTCTGGGTTACTGAGCCCGTTATGGCTGTCAGTCCGTAAGTGTTATCTGTAAAGGATGAAGGGGACAGATAGCTGACTTTCTGGACACTGTTTCTTGACTGTGTGATATACCAGCGGAGGTTTATAGGATCCCACCTTGCCGGCACCCCTCCTATACTTACACTCCCCCTAGTATTATCAAACACTACATCGTCATAGTCGTATCGAAGTTTAACCCATATTATAGCAAATTCTCCGACGTTTAATCGGTTGTCCGAAACACCGTAATCGAAGACCTCTAACCTGTCCGCTATGACCGACTGGCTCGTTATTCCTATAACAACGGTTAAGCCGTAGGTTTTGTCCACAAGACCAAGACTTCTAGTAATGAGTTGGGGTGTGGAAGGGAGGACAACAGCGAGTTCCCATCTTAAGTTCGCTGAGTTCCATATAGCGGCTGAGCCACCTATTGTAACGCTGCCTTTCGAAGGATCGAAAACCACACCGTCATACTTATATCGCAACTGCCACCAGAACGTAACAGAAGAACCAACATCTGCCCTGCTCTTGGAAACGCCGTAGCCGAAGGCTTCGATCGCATCCCAGATTATCGATGGCAAGGTTTGGGTTTCTATGAAGGCTGTTATCCCGTAAGATGATTGGAAGGCGAAGGACACCGCGAAAACCTTCTTTCCAACAACGCTCTGTGCATAGTTTATGTAAAACCACCCGTTGATGGGATCGAAGGAAGCTGGGGTTCCGTTGATTCGCACAATATCAAGGGGGCCGAGGGGTGTGTTATCGAAGTCGAGCACAAGCCTAACCCTGACCTGTTGCGTCGTCCCCACATCGGCCCTATCGTCGCTTACTCCGTAGAATGTAGTCTTGATTCTGTCCCAGATTATGGATGTTGCATTCATAGTAACAGCAGGGTTTAGTGCTGTAATGCCATATGCAGCCCAGTGGGCCGAGGATATGACGAAGTTTCTTTTGCCAACGGCGTTAAGGGTGAAGGTGATCTTCCACCAACTGTTGATGGGGTCCCAGTTGGCCAAGGTGCCATTTATGCGAACCAAACCACTTTGCACCAATGCTCCGTCATATTCAGAGCGAAGCCTAAAGCGGATCTCTCCTATCGTGCCGATATCCCGTCTGTCATCGTCCACACCTTTGAAGTTCACCACCAGCCTGTCCCATATGATAGTGGGGCTTGGCGCTGTCTGCCTAAATCTAGCTATGTCGCCAACCCTCACGCCCGTAACCGTCCATATTTGCCTCCCGACTTGAGAGGAAGAGACGAAGAGATTTACCCACCCGTCGCTTCCCGTCATATATGCAGTGCCATTAATGAAGATCATGCCGCTTCTTACGGGAGAAAGGTCATGGGCCCAGAGGGCGCGGAAGCTCACCTTCTGAACTGAACCTACATCAACCCTCCAACCGCTGACTACGGATTGGTCGATTATGATTAGAGTGACTGTAAACGTGTGCTTAACCCAGGGGGCCTCGATATTATTGACGGAGTTTACCGAGTAGACCTCTACCGTGTGCAACCCAACGGGCAGATTCGTGGCCATAAAGCTAAATTCCTCATGCACGTCATCGAAAGAGCCATCGGTGGGCGTAGCGGTGAGCCAGGGGCCGCCATCAACCCTAAATTTCACGCTCCTTATCGTGTTGATCGTCACACTTCTGCCTGTTCCGAACGGATTTCTGTTTGGATATGGGATCTCTTCTACCTCGCCTCTATAGGTATGCACGGTGGCGTCCGTAAGGTATGGTGGCACTGATATCAGTGTAGTCTTTGGAAAAGTGTCCACGATGTCAAGGATCCCGTCCCCATCCGTATCCCGCCATCCCACCTGCAGCTTAGTGCATTCGGAGAGCCTCCATACAGGGATGAAGCCTAGAATGGGACGGCCCATGAGACTATACGAGCCCTCACAGTCGGGAGCGTTAAGATAACCGCTGTACTCCGTGATGCCATTGTATTCGTCCGTGGCATAAAAAATATGTCCAATCTCATGTGCTGCGACAAAGTCCATGTTATCTATGCCCCATCCACCGTTGTCATAAGTCAATACAAGGAACGGTCCTCCCAAGTAAGCGTAAGCGGACTTCCCGTCGGCAAATTTCCCGTCGGGATCTCTTGAGCTGTCGACGACGAAGATGACGAAGGACCAATCCGCACGTATGCTTACAGTTCCGCTGTCAGTTCTCATGGGTACCCCCCTTCTCAGATCGTTGTTGTAGTCTCTCACTTGTTGTTTGTAATCTGCCCCTGGGTAGCCAAGGTAGGCCATCGCTTCACTTATCCATAGGCCTTCGTGTGTACTGGGGCGAAGTATGGGCTCATAGCTGGTAGGGACGCGTACAGTTAAACCAGTAAAAGATACTTGTGCTGAGGGATTTTGGGCTTCCCACCACCTTAAAGCCACCGATATTTCGTAGATAACCCTACTTATTTCATCTGCTGTCCAATCTTCAAAGTTGGGGTCGACCGCTCCGTTGCTTTCGAGGAAGATCACAGCGACGGCGACCTTGCCTATCAGATATTCACTCGTCTCATAATAACCCGGTTTGCTACCCGAGCTAAGGCGAGGCACATCGGGTGCTAAAAATAGGTCATCAGAGAGCTGGATCCGATGCTGTGGCGATGCGGACGCAGGTGGCATCAACCATTGAGGACTTAATACTAAGAGACATATAGATAACAAGATACACGAATACCTGTGAGACGGCAAAAGGCCTAGGCACCCCCTTCTTGGTTAAATTTGGATGCAAGCAATAAATGTTTTTCGTCAACAGAAGCTCATGAAGGTGAAATGATTTGTGTGTAAGATTGCGATTAACGCCCACTTCCTCTTCGAATCCCCTTTCGCATACGCATACCTGCGGGGGTTTTGCGTCACTCAATTCGCAACATTTAAACTCGTGCAGCGTTATCTCCTACCTGAAACGGGCTATCCACCTCTCATTTATGACGCAGCTACAATTAAATATTTATGCATAAGCTGGGCTAGAAAGCTGCAGACGTTTTGCATCAAGTAAGCCGCAATTGGATTTTCAGGGCAAACCGTCTCCAGCCCTAGCGGACAAGGGCACGGCGAAGGAGGGGCTGATATTTGGAGTTAGAAGAGGCCGGCCTCAGAAGCATTGGGACCAGCGACCGGTTGTGTGCTTTTTACAGCCCATCTCGCAATCAGAATTGCCAAGCGCCGGGGAGAGAATTCTAAATATAACTAAGAGGGAATTCTGAGCCGGGAGAACCTCCGGTGACACTCCTACGGCAGGGTCAGATGATTGCCAACCGTTATCGGATCAGAAGCTTGATAGGAGAAGGGGGCATGGGGTCGGTTTGGCTTGCTGAGGATTTATCTAGCGGCAAGCTGGTTGTTGTCAAGCAACCCAGGATAACAGGCAAGCCAGATATTGATGGCATTAATATAGGAAAGTTGCGAGTCGAAGGCGAAATTCTTCAACTACTCTCCCACAAAAATGTAGTTAAGCTCCTAGATTTCGTGAACATCGGCGCGATGCCCATACTTGTTCTCGAGTTCGTGCAAGGTGAGGTTTTGGAGAGGATTGCCGCCGGGCATCCCCTTGAAGAGAAGTTGGCGGTTGAATACACGCTGCAGCTCCTAGACGCGCTCCAGTACATTCACTCACTCAATATTATCCATAGGGACATCAGACCGAAAAATATGATGGCACAAAATACGAGATCTCATCATCTCAAGCTGATAGACTTCGGTACGGCCAAGCTCTTCTACCGCCAACTCGACATCCCGGAAGCGATTATATCGCCTGGGGGCTACTCTCCACCTGAACACTATAAGTTGGGCTATTCACCTCAAGGCGATATTTGGGGGGCTGGCGCGACCCTTTTTTATCTTCTGACTGGGCAGCATCCTTTGATTGTGATGGGACACTATCCCCACCAGCCTCAACCAGCGGACCCCCGAAGGATTCGGCCCGACGTTTCAGACCGTATTGCGGAGGTGGTTATCAGGGCGACAATGCCCGCGCCACACCAAAGGTTCTCGACGGCCCTCGAAATGAAACAGGCTTTAGTAGGGGAAAGGCCTTCTGCTTATCGTTTGCGGCCCAGGATCATCGTAAGAAACCACGAAATACCGATAACGAGTGGTCGCGTGATCCTGGGCAGGGACGACAGATTCGACTTCCTCTTTGGCGGAGAGACGGCTGAGAACCCTATGATGAGGATGGAGCTCTTGGAAGAGAAACCCACTGTGGAGGAGAAAACGGATAAACTATTGATTAAGCTGGTAGACCCTGGCTGTTACATTAGCAGAATGCATGCCGAGATTTTCGAAGAGTCGGGCCGGTGGTACCTCAAGGATCTGGGCTCCCTGAACCGGACGGCGATACTCACAGAGAAAGGATGGATTATAATCCATAGAGGGCACCGCTTAGAGTCTCAGCCTTACCCCCTCAAAGGTAAAGACATAATATCTTTGGCCTATGATCCTAAGAAAGGCCCCTATCTTGTCATAACCTTCCTACTCTATCAAGAGAATATCCCTATCCATTCTCCAAGCTAGCGCCGCAATAGTTATGTTGTCGTGTCCTCCCCGCGCCTTAGCTAACCTTGTTAGATCAAGGCAGGAACTCCTTAACGTACGGCCCTGTGAGAGGAGCTGAGCGATCTCTAGGTCATTAACCAACTCATACAGGCCATCGGTGCATGCCAGGACAAGAAAGTTATCTTGAAGGTGATATGGACCTGCCGTATCTGGCAGGGGGTTGCGGGAACCTAATGCACGTGTGATCACATGGCTCTCATACCCCTTGCCGGCCGGATCCAGCCTGTGCTCTGATGTAATCTTCTGCATGAGCGGCTCCTGCCTTATTTTGCTCAAATCTGTAATGTAGATCCTCGTGTCACCCGCGTACCCGACGTATAGCTCGTTGTTATGAACGATAGCAATGCTCAGCGTAGACGCTAATGACTTGTTCATGAAGGATGAAATTCTCTCTATCCTACTATGCGCTGCTGCGAAACCTGAACGAATAGCTTCAAAGGGGCTCGGTCGAAGTGAGATCAATTCCTTTACAGCGGTTGACGATGAAGCCGAAACGGCCACTTTACTAGCTATCTCTCCGGCTGCAAGGCCGCCGAGGCCATCGGCAACAGCCATTACATAGATTTGCGTCACCAAACCCTTGGAGGATAAAGCAACCTTCGAAATAGACGCACTATCCTCGTTTACCTCCCTGACTAAGCCGCGGTCAGAGACCAAGCTGCACTCTGTATAGTGGCGGTTTCTAGACCTCTTAGCCGGAGTAAGGGAGAACATGCCAAGGGGGTTTGTGCACGAAAATTCTTGGATGATTTCCTCGATCAAAGCATCGCATGCCATCTCATACTTCTCTAGCAATCGGGACAACGGGCGTGCTTTGGCATGAAGTGGTTCTGCGCTAACGAGAAGGTAGAACTCATAATCTTTTGGACGCGTAAAACGCAACAGAAGCCGGTCTTTTGTCTCCAGTCTTTCTACGACACGCCCGCTTCCCTCTATAAGATAGATCCAAAAGCCTGGAGAAAATAGTCCATATAAGCCGCTGGCTGTCCACAGAATCAGTGAAGATGAACCTGATCTGACCACACGCTGTGCGTGTCGCAGGACAGCCGAAATGCCTTCTTCATATGGGACCACTTCAGACATTAGCTGCGAAGCGAAATCCACCCCCTCACCCGTTGCGTCTCTCGACAATAAGATGAACCTAAGGCGCTTCTCTTGGTCACCAAAAGCGCTGATCAAACATCCAGAGACGGCTTCACCTTCTAAAGGACACCGAGCGGCCTGAGACTTCATAAGCAGGGATGCTCCGGCGTACTTCAATCTCGCACTGGACTCCTTGTTTTGGCCGGCCGTTTTCTTAGCACTGGGAAGAATAAGGCTCGACAATGTATACCTACATACATGTGACCTGGACGCTTCGCTTCCATCATATATAAATACGGGTGTCATCATCACATCCTATGCGAAGAAGCGGGTACGCCGTTCTTTGTTTACTCATTGGAATTACCCTGCTCAGTGGTACTTCGTATGGCACAGCTCCAACACTGACTCTGCAACCAAAGGAGGGTAAAGTTGGCGAACGGATCAAGGCTGAAGGCACCGCCACACCAGGGGCCAGAGTCTACATATATTTCGAAGGGATGCTCGTAGCGACGACAAGAGCTCAGAGCAACGGGACATATGTGACGGAGTTCTTCGTCCCGATGGTGCGTGCTGGAAGATACCATGTAGTCGCCGAAGACGATGAAACAAGGGAGCGTACCGAGGTTCAGGTCTTTAATGTAACCCGGGGACTTGAGATAATAGACGAGTTAAGTACGCAACTAACTCAACTTTCCACAGCTGTAGGAAGCCTTCAACGAGATTTCACACGGTTACAGAGCTTAACAATGAATTTCGACGGACTACTCTCACAGCTGAACGCCTTGTCCCATGAGATTCGAATAATTAAGGACAACATGACTAGTTTGCAGGCAAGCGTAAGGAATGGTCTGGAAGCTCGAATCCCGCCACCCATTTATGTGGTCGTGGCCTTGGCCACCTCTGTTACCTCAGCCCTCCTTTCCCTCTATATTCTGATGAGACGAAGGAAATTCGTTGCGGAGGAATTGGAAATACTGGAAGCCAGCTGAGCCAGGTCTGAAAACGGGTACTTGGTTTGTCGAGCATATCGTTACTCAGCACGTATCGAAAACACCATGAGAGAACCTGAAAACTATAGCAAAAGTTTATTAGGAGAATGGAAACACCCTTTCTTATTGGTTCGTGCTAAAACCCTAGCTACATTCTTCGCCATCATGGTGCTCCTCCTCTTGTCTACAACGGCCATCAGCGGTCAAAAACCCATCGAGCGAACTGCACTGATTACGAAGGAATCAAGGGTATGGTCGGGCGTATTTGACCTAATGCAGAGTGTGGACGCAGATAGTCCACCAAACAATTTACGAGACGCGTTTGTCTTCATAAATTTGGCTGGTGAAACTAGCTGGAGGGAGCTTAAGGTTCTCGTTGAAGTAGAACCCGATGACGATATCGAAATAATTATGATAAATCCAGACGGTTTTTCCGCCGGTAGATCAAACCGTCTGGGCCCGGGGCTCTCAGAAGAACTTATTGTCAGGGAGCCGAAACCCGGCCAATGGGCGTTGAAAATCCAAGAGGTGGAACTACACGGCCTTACCGCAATAGTCCGGGTTACTGTAGAGGCTACGGTTGCGTTCGTGCCTCCTCCTCCGCCTCCTCCGCCCCCTCCCGTGCTGCCCTTTGAAGGGGCTTTGATGATCGTGGGGGTCGCAGCGGCTGCAATCATCGCAGGCGTCGTGGTTTATGCCGCTATGTTTAGAAAAGAAAGGGAGGTTCAGCCGCCACCTACACCACCATCAATCATACCATCCGAACGGGTTCCAGGAGGGGAAACCACAGTAATTCCGGCTGGCACCCAGCAGTACTTCGGTGCTTTGGAGTTGCCAGGCGGACAAATACTACCCATTACCGGTACCACTAAGGAGTTTGGGAGAGCCGATTTTGAACCCTATATTCCCAAGGAAGTTGCCTCCCTGATTTCGCGGAGGCATTTCCTGATCACCTTCTCGCCTCGTGACAAAACCTTCTATATAGAAGATGTGGGGAGCACCAATGGAACCCTCTTAAACGGATCTGAAATACGAGGGAAGGGAAAGATGCCGCTTAAGGAAGGGGATGTGATCAGCCCGGCGGGAGTCTTGAACCTCCGCTTCAAAGGGTAGGAGTTTACGCGTAGACGCGGGTACCAGTCTCAGCTGCCGCCAGTTTCTTTTCTAATTCATCCTTCAATTTAGCGTATGCTTGGTCACTTATCTGTCCTTTCTGCTTAAGGACCTCGAGCTCCCAGAGCTGGGCCTTTATCTTAACCGGTTCGTCCAACGAGACATCAGGTTTAACGACACTCGCATATGGTGGAGCGGCGGCTGGGCTTGAAGGCGGTGGGGAAGCTTGTGCCGGAGGCGCTTCTCTGTAGATGGTTTGCCCCTGTAGGTCGATTGTATAGCCTTTGAGAACACCCTTAGACACCAGTCGAGCCACGAGGTCTGCGGCCTCCCTCTGGGTAAGGTTAAGGACACGTGCTAGGATGTCCAGGCCAACGGCCCGGTTAGCGATTAAATACCCCACCGCCTTCTCTTCGAGGCTCCTCTGTTGCTCACTCGCCCGGGAGAAGAGCCATCCAGCAAACGTTTGAGTAACTATTATGCCTACCACATATGGTAGGAGCCGCTGTACTGCCGGATACCAGTCTCCGGCCCGGGCGAGGAGGGGGTACACGCTGACCACATCTACAAGAAATGAAAGAGCTAGAATAAGCGTGACGAATTGTATAATCCATCCAACACCCCTGACTACACGTATTCCCTGAAGAGTAGAGGGCATCAAGACGCCGAAAAGAGTGTTTTTATTTAAGACTTTTGGGCGAATCGAGATAAGGCCCCCATCTTGTCGATCTAATCAAGTTAATAGAAGACGTTAGAGTGAGGGGCCCCTCTTTGCATATATGCATTCATCGCTTATGGGAGGCGTGCCTCCCGCAAACTCCTTTGAAAGAAGTAAGTCAAGTAAGTTAAGACGAGCACAAGCCCAAACAGTGCGTAGCCTATGTAAGTGAGCAACAGTACACGTTCAGGGATCTGTTCAGCGTCGGTCACCCTCAGGAAGGGTGGAAGCGCCTTATCCGTGCTAGAGAGTAGAAGAGCTAGCCTGTCTCTCTCAGCCACAGTCTCTGAGAGTTTCCGTTGCAAGTCTCCGAACTTCTTCTCCATCTCCCTGAGGGCCGATGTTGCTTTCTCTAGCTCTGCCTTTGTCTTAGATAGCTCAGCCTTAGCCTTCTCAAGCTCAGCCCTAATATCATCGACATCACCCCGGGTCTGAAAGTCAATAACGGGCCCACTAATATCGGAACTCCACACAAGTTGCTTTGTTGACCCGCTTGCATATTGAGCTGGGAGTAATAGACTGGCGCTCAATATCACCAGCAAGACTAGCTTGAGCCATTTACTGAACATTCCTTAACCTTGCTCACACAGCCTACATTAATAGCTTATCTTACATCGGCCAAGCTGATTTTAACCCTCGCACTCCTACTTCCCAAATAATTAGAAAAGGCCCTCAACTTCTTACGCTCATGCACCCTCACCATGTGTAGGGCGATTATGAATAGGGATTTGCTTGTGGTGTTGAGGGCCTCGGCCAACATGTTAAACTCCTGCCTACCGGATAGGACGAGCCGGGCGTCGTTGGCGTAGAAGCCGGTCGATACCCAGACGATGGTGGCTATACCGGAGGCTACGAGCAGCACTTTCGACATTGTTGTTTGGGTTGTGAGGAGGAGCCACAGGGGAGCTATCGTGAACATAAGGGCATACCCTATCACCACGGGGTCCACGTTGGTTACGGGCACATCTCCATTCAATGTCCAGCCCCAGTATAGCAGATACAGGCTGCCGATAACGGCCTCGTAGGAGGCCAGAGAGAGGACTCCCCAGAGTGGGGCCAGTAGGATGCCCCTCCTCCTGTTAAGCAGAGCGTAGATCGTCATGCCCGCTCCTAAAGAGGCGAGAGTGGTCGCCCTGACATGGCCAAGCAGAGGAAGCTCAACCCAGACCATGGACATCCAGCATTGAGAGGTGTCTTTTTACCCCCTCGACCAGCCGACTCACTCGTTTTCCAGATTCGCTCTATATTAAAAAGATTGGCCAAAAACATTTAAGGCAAGGGGGCATGTTGGAGGCATATGAGAAAAAAGACTCTTCAAGCATTATCCATACCACTGCTTGCAATTCTGATGTTCTCAACAATATCAGTTTTACGTACCTATTCACTCCAATCAGAATGGCTATCTTTGGAGAATGAGTACTTCATAGTCTATTATAGGTCTGGTTATGAGGCCGACGCTAGCAAAACCCTTGAGTGGGCAATGCTAGGGAGGAGCGCCACACTGAAGGTCATACCCCACACCCTAGAGACTAGAGTGAAGATATTTCTCTGGGATGCTGAGAGCTGGAAGAGGCCTCCGTGGCAAGCGCATGCCGATACCGCTAGATATGAAATCCACGTGCTAACACCATCTGACCAGGACAAATATAAGGGGACACAATGGTATTGTGGCGAATACTGCAAAGATCCCAAGTGGTACATATACGCTGTAACACATGAGTATGTCCACATAGTTATCAACCATATTGCGAGGGAACCCGGCAAGCCTTATGCCGATGTCCCGGGATGGCTACACGAAGGTTTTGCCTCATACATTCCAGACTATCACACGGTTCCGGGGATGATCGAGAAGCATATGTGGTATTACGAGCCGGCCCTCAAGGCAATAAGGTCTGGGGATGGATATCTTCTCGTAATGGCTGGCATCCAGTATGGGGGGCAAACCCTCATAGCTAGATATATGTATGAGGTCTATGGAAGCGCCTCCATCGTGTGCTTCTTCAGCTCACTGTGGAGGTTGGGGTTCATAGGTTCTATGAAAAGCTGTATGAATGTTCCGATGGCAGGCTTCGAGGACCGATGGTTCGACTGGATATCTGAGACATTCAACATAAGCAGAGATCTTTATCCACGCTATACGGTTGGCTTCCCAGTCTTCACCTAAGCCCTCTGTAGCGCTCTAGTGTCTTTTTACCTGAAGTTCAAAGCTCCCCCGGGGCTGTATATCTGTTCACAAAGGCTGGGTGATAATCTAACGAAGATACTTCTAGAGACCTTATTAAAGAGGACCTGAACCATAAAGAATGCGAAGGACCTATCC
>Ga0079992_131269_pt1 | contig 12400 bp, 11 predicted proteins | sample FaiFalFF_MnMetaG_3_FD_69197 | JGI IMG/M metagenome (GOLD analysis project Ga0079992, IMG submission 69197) | Freshwater microbial communities from Yellowstone National Park, Wyoming, USA - Fairy Falls B (FF_Mn_B) MetaG (SPADES assembly) (version 2) | ecosystem: Environmental > Aquatic >... | reverse complement strand
TCCCTGGGAGCCTTCCGCCAGGGGTTGACCGCCCTGGCCCGGCGCGTCCCGTTCCCGCCGAACTTCGGCGGCGTCGGCTTTATATGTCGTTACCCATCGCCCACGGCCGTTCAGGGTTTCCTGAAGGCGGGCCGGAAGGCCTTTGGGGACCTCGTCCAGAAGTGGGGCATTCGGGGACCTATCAGCCAGCCGTTCTTCCCCTTCCCGCCGACGAAGGCAGGGACCCGACTGCAACTGCCCCGACTTGCCGACGTTCGGCCCCGGCTTCCGTCCCTCCCCTCCCTTCGGCCCTCCCTGCCCAAGGGAATAATGGATAGATTCAACAATTTCATTAACAAATTCCGAATCAAACCTATGGACGTGGGTAAGATTTGGAAGGACTTTCAGGCGGAACTGGGCCGTCACGTCGGCGGGACCGGCCGTCGGCCCGCCGGAGACGTGGCCCTGCCGCCGAGTGTCTGGCAGGACCCCAATGTCGTGCGGGATGAGCAGGGTCAGCCGGTCCTCCTGGCCGCAACCTCGTCACCGCAGGCATCGCCGGTTTCGGGGACTACCGAGACGACGAAGACCCAGGCCCCTTCGAAGACTGCTCCCGTAGACCCGAAGCTCGCTGAAAAACTCAAAAAAATAGACTGGGAAAAACTCACAGAGTTGAAAGATAAGCTTGAAAAGATAAAGGACATTTCAGATAAGGCTCGTGCTCTTTATGATATTGTAAAAACTCTCAGCGAGTCCCATAGCACGATGAGCCCTGGAGAGCAGATTCGGGCGTTTCAAAAACTCTTCGATGCAGTGCGAACACTCCTGCCAAACATCCCGGGAGTCAGTCAATTCCTGGACCAGTATAGTCAAGCTATGGACAAGATTGCTACAAAGGTAGACGAGATAGCCAAAAGGATTCGAACATCGGAGCAGGGACTGGCGGTGCTTCATCCCGGTGCATATCCGGGAGGGTGGGACCTCTACAATTACATGTGCAAGGTAGATGCCGCGCGAGGCAAACGCGGGGGAAGCCTTGATCCGGTCCCAGACGCAGTAGTGGCATGGGTGAAAGACAATTACTGGGCTTTATCCCTGATGACGGGAGAGGCCCCACCGGTAAAGCGCGAAGTGGGGCCCCTGGGCCTCGATATATTAGCCCGTGATGTGGACAGTCCGGAACTGCGGGAGAAACTGAAGGAATGGTTTGTTAAACATTTTAATAAAATTAAAGATTATGTATATGGGCCGGGAACGAGCCTATATCCAGAGGACCTGGCGTCCCCGTGAGGCGGAACGAGGTCCATGACGGGAAAGCGGTGGTTTGTCGTTTCGGTGGCGTTGCTCCTTGGGGCGGGCGGGGGCCTGTATCTGCTGGTTCGGGACTTGCCTCCGCCGGAGGATAGCGACCTGCGGCCTCGGATGAGGCGTCCGGCAGGGGAGGCAGATGGGCCCTTGCCGGAAGCGGTCTGCCGCCGGGTGCCGGAATCGGCGGATTCGGTGGATGTGGAGTGGGCCGCGCGGATGATGGCGGCGGCGCTGGAGCGGCCGGTGCTTCTTCCGGCGGAGGAGATGGCCCGGTGGGTGAGCCTGCGCTGTCTGGTGCGGGTGGCTCGGCTTTTGACGGCCCGGGCCGATGAAACCGGGGATGGGGACGTCTATGGGCTTCTTGTGCGTCTGGGTCGGCGTGTACAGGCGGAAGCCCGGGACCTCACGGAGTGGGTTGTAGGTCAGAGAGTCATTCTGTCCGTGTTGGAAAGGGAGGAGCGTCGGCGGAGGGCCGGGCCGGAGCGGTTGCTCCGGGAGCTGGAGGGGCCGCCGGACCCTCGGGCGAGCCTGGCCGAGGCCGTGCGGCGCGAGTATGTCCGGGACGTCGGCCTGCTCGAGGAGGTTCGGCGGGACATGGAGGGCACGCCGTGGCCGCTCCGCCTGACGTACCGGCACGGGCGGACCCGGCGGCTTCTGGCCGATTTGTTTCGGGCGATGCTCCGGGACCTTGAGCGGGGTTCCGTATCGGAGGGGGAGCGGGCCGGGTGGGAGGCCCGGTGCAGGCCCCGGTGGCCCGTGGGGGGAGTTTTGAACTTTTCCGGGCGGAGTCTCATCGGCGCTCTGTGTCCGAAGTGGGAGGTGGTATCGGATCTCCTCCGTCGGCAGGAGGCGTGGATGGCCCGACTGCCGGCGGAGGTAGCCGAGGGAGGAAAGCCGTGACCGAGGCGGCTCGTCCGCATCCGGGCTCCCGACGAAGTCCTTCGGACTTCGTCGGGGACCCAAGGTCCCGCCGGCTCGTTACGTTTCTCTTCTGCGTCCTTCTCCTCGGGAGCCCCGGGGGTTCTCGGGAAGAGAAGGACCCCATCGACCGACGGTGGGACGCCTGTGTGGAGCGGGACCCGACGACGGCCGGGATGGTCCGCTGTGCCGAAGAAGCCCTCCGGGCCTGGGACGAGGAGATGAACCGGGTCTACCGGGAGCTTCAGGGCCGCCTGGACCCCGGGGGCCGGGAAGCCCTGCGGACGGCCCAGCGGGCGTGGCCGGCCTGGCGGGACGCCGAGTTCCGTTTCATCGGTCGGCTCTACGGGAGCCGAGCGGGTACGATGTACCTTCCGATGGAGGTCGGCCGGCGGGTCGACCTGGTGCGTCGGCGGACGCTGGAACTTCGGGCCTACCGGGCGCTGGCGGCGGGCCCATGAAGTGGCGGACGAGTGGTGACGGGTGACGGGGCTCGGTTCTCGGTCCTCGGCCCGACCACCTCTCTTTACTCCATCACTTCGTCACTTCGTCACTCCGTCACTTCCTATTGCCCCACTGCCAAAGTTATTACCCATTACCCGTCACTCCATCCCTTTCTACGCCGCCGGCCCGACGGAGGCGGAGGGAGTTCGTCACGACGCTGACGGAGCTCATCGCCATGGCGGCCGCCGCCACGCTCGGATGGAGCCGTAAGCCGAACCAGGGATACAGGACGCCCGCCGCCAGGGGAATCGCCAGGACGTTATAGATAAACGACAGGAACAGATTCTGCCGGATCGTCCGGACCGTCGCCCGAGCCAGGCGGATGGCCTCCACGACCCCCCGCAGGTCGTTTCGGAGGAGAACGATCTCGGCCGACTCGACGGCGATGTCCGTGCCCCGACCCATGGCGATCCCAACGTCGGCCTGTGCCAGGGCCGGCGCATCGTTGATCCCGTCGCCGACCATCCCGACGACGGACCCCGTCGCCTGAAGCTCCCGGATGTGGGTCGCTTTCTCCTGGGGGAGGACCCGGGCCCGATACTCGTCGATCCCGAGCTCCCGAGCGATGGCCGCCGCCGTCGCCGGGATGTCACCCGTCAGCATGACGGTCCGGATCCCCATCGCCCGGAGGTCCTGCAGGACGGCTCGGGCCTCGGGCCGGACCCGGTCGGCGACCGTGACGATGCCCAGGGGCCGACCGTCGACGACGACCCCGATGGGTGTCTCGCCCCGCTGACCCAGGGCCTCCATGCGGGCCCGAGCTCTGGCGGCGGCGTCTGCCGGGACGGCTTCCCGGTCGAAGACAGAGGCCGTGCCGACGACGACCCGTCGGCCCTCGACGATGCCCCGGACGCCGACGCCGGCTTCAGCCCGGAAGTCCTCAACGGCTACCGGCTCCACGCCCCGTGTCCGAGCCGCCTCGACGATGGCCCGAGCGATGGGATGCTCGCTGGCCTGCTCGACCGAAGCGGCCAGCCGCAGGACTTCCGCTTCGGATACCGAGGGCTCGAGGGTCTCGACCGTGCGGACCCAAAGCTCGCCCGTCGTCAGCGTGCCCGTCTTGTCGAAGACGACAATCCGGAGACGGGCCGCCTTTTCGAAGGTCTCCGCGTTCTTGACGAGGATCCCCCGGGTCGCGCCTCGCCCGATGCCGACGACGACGGCCGTCGGCGTCGCCAGGCCCAGGGCGCACGGACAGGCGATGATCAGGACGGCAATGGCGCGGACCATCGCGTTCACCCACCGGGGCTCCGGTCCCACCAGCCCCCAGACCAAGAATGTCAGGACGGCCACGCCGAGGACGGCCGGGACGAATCGAGCGCTCCAGCGGTCGGCCAACCGTTGGACGGGTGCCTTCGAGGCCTGAGCCCGCTCGACGAGCCGAATCATCTGCTGAAGGACCGTCGCCTCCCCGACCTGAGTCGCCCGAAACACGAGCCGACCCGTCTGGTTCAGCGTCCCCGATACGACCCGGTCGCCGGGTCTCTTGTCGACCGGGACGCTTTCCCCCGTGACGGACGACTCGTCCACGGTCGAGAAGCCCTCGACGACCTCACCGTCGACGGGTACCCGGTCGCCGGGTCGCAGGACGACGAGGTCACCGACTTGCACGTCCTCGACGGGAACCTCCACTTCCGACCCGTTCCGAAGGACTCGGGCCACCGTCGGCTGAAGGGCCATCAGCCGCTCGAGGGCCTCACCCGTCCGAGCGCGGGCGCGAGTCTCCAGGAGACGTCCAAGGAGGATCCAGGTGATGATCGTCGCCGACGTGTCGAAGTACGTATGATGGCCCCAGGCACCGGGTCCCGCGTGGCCGATCGCCGCCATGACCGTTACGGCCAGGCTGTATAGGAAGGCCGTCAGCGTCGAGAGGGCGACCAGGGTGTTCATGTCGGCCGAGCCCCGGCGAACGGTCGCCCAAGCTCCTCGCAGGAAGGGGGCGCCGCCCCAGAACTGGACGGGGAGCGCCAAGGCCAGGAGAAGCCCAGGGGTCCGCGGACCGGCCGCGAGGCCCAGCATCGAAGGCAATTCAAGGAAGACGATGCCCGCCGTCAGGACGGCGCTGACCCAGAAGCGCCGGCGGTAGTCTCGATACTCCCGGTGGACCCAGGTCTCCCGAAGGGGCCGGGCCTCGACGGCCAGGACCCGATAGCCGACGTTGGCGACGGCCTGTGCCAGGGCTTTTCGCTGGGCGACGCCCGGGATGACTCGCACGTGGGCCGTCCCCCTCGCCAGGTCGACGGTCGCTTCCAAGACACCCGGCTGGCGGCGGAGGGTTCGTTCGATACGTTCGACGCAGGAGGCGCAGTGCATCCCTTCGATGAGGAGCCGCCACTCTGCCGTCTCGACGTCGTATCCCCGCCGACGGACGGCCTCGACGAGGGCCGCCGCCGGGACCGCCGCGTCGGCCTCGACCCGGGCCGTCTGCGTCGCCAGCTGGACCTCGACCCGGCGGACCCCCGGCAGGGCCTGGAGGGCTTCCTCAACCGTCAGGACGCAGGAGGCGCAGTGCATGCCCCGGATGGGGACCGTCCAGGCCTCGGACGAGGGTGCCGGCTCGGGAGAAGTCACCGTCGGGTTCGGCTCGTCGGCCGCACCGGTCCCGTCTGTGACAAATCGGGCCAAGCAATCCGGCGAGCAGAAGTAATGGGTCCGGCCCCCCCGGGTGAGGGCATAGCGGGCCGTCTGGGGGTCGACCTCTTTCCCGCACACGGGGTCCCGAACGATGGCTTGGACCGTCATCCCGAGGTCTTCTCTTGCAGAAAGCGTCGCATACAGTGCTCGCAACAAAAGTAGTACGTCTGGCCTTCCCACTGAAGGGACACCGGGGCTTTCTCGGGGTCGACTTCCATCCCGCACACGGGGTCCCGGACGACGACTCGGTCTGTCATAGAAGCCTCCCAAACCCCCTCGTCGGAAAGGGATGGGGCAGGAAGGCAGTTGGGCAATAAGGCAATACGCCAGCAGGGAAATGATCCGGGTGCAGGACCCGTGGAATCGCCGCAGGCAGTCGGCATGGGTTCCCACGGATGGTCTTCAGGTGCCGGGTACCGGGTATCCGGTATCCAGACCCGGTACCTGGAACCCGATACCCGGTACCTTCCTACCCTACTGCCGTATTGCCGGACTGCCGTATCGCCCTACTGCCCAATTGCCGGATTGTCCGATGGCCGTTCCCCTGAAAGTTAACCCCCCTATCCCCCAAAGACAAGCCTGCCCGACTCGGTGCGGGGTGCCTCCACACCCCGACACCGTAAGCCTCATCACCAGCCCATCCGCTGGCGGAAGGTCGTGATCTGGGCGACGTGGTGGCGACCGTGCCAGGCGAACTGGGCCAGGAGGTACTCCAGGGTAAAGGTCTTCTGATGTTGGGGATGATAATAGGTGCGTTGAAAGTCCTCGGGCCGCAGGCTTCGCAGAAGGGTCACCCAACGGGCGTGGAGTGCTTCCAGCAGGGTGGCCGAGACTTCGACCGGCATGAGTCGGGCATCGACGAGTTCAGCCCACCGATCCTGGTCGAAGGGCTTGATGGTCGGACAGTCCTCCGTAAGAGCCAGTCGGAACCGCACATAGGCGTTCATATGGCTGTCTGCGAGGTGATGGGCGACCTGACGGAGCGTCCACCCGCCGGGCCGGTACGGTGTGTCGAGTTGCTCCGGCATGAGACCGGCGACGGCCGCCCGCAGGCGGGCGGGCGTCTCGTCGAGGTCTTCGATCCAGGCCTGACGTTGCTCTTCCGTGGCCGGTCCCGTCCATTGAAACCGTCCGATGGGGTACCGAATGTCTTCCATAGTCGACCTCCCGGGTCAAGCAATGGATGCAGGACAAGAAAAGTTCAGTATCCCATGTCGAATCTTAACAGGTTCGTAGGGCAGAAACGAAGGATCCTATGGGGTTTCACGAGGGGCCGAAGCGATTCGGCAGTAAGATGTCCGTCACCCATCTTTATCTCCCAGCCCTACGCCGTCCCCGGCGGCAGGAGGTCCACGGACGTGCGTTGCAGACGGGCCAGGGTCGCCTCGTCCGTCCAGTCGATGGTCAGAGGGGTGATGGAGATAAAGCCCTCCATCACGGCGTGGACGTCGACGTCGGCCCCTTCCTCCCACTCGGGTTCGCCCCGGGAAATCCAGTAGTAGGTCTCGCCCCGGGGATCCGTCCGAGCCAAGACCTGATTCGGATGCAGACGGCTCCCCAAGCGCGTCCACCGAATCCCCCGGGGCGGATGGACCCGTGGCCAGTTGATGTTCAGAAACACACGGGGATTCCAGTCTATCGTTCGCAGGACCGGCAGGGCCGCCTTGAGCCAGCGGGCCACTGCTTGGAAGCGCTCCCATGTCGCCCCTTCGGGGGCCAGCGAGACGGCGACAGAGAAGACCTTGTGGATGGTTCCCTCCATCGCCCCGGCCACCGTCCCCGAGTAGGTCACGTCCTCGGCCAGATTCCAGCCGGCGTTGATGCCGGAGATGACGACGTCGGGTCGGTCCGGGAGGATCTGCCACAGGGCCAGGTTCACGCAGTCCGTCGGGTTGCCCTCGACGGCAAAGCAGTGTTCGTGAATCCGGTATACGCGAAGGACGTGCCGGAGGGTGATGGCATGGCCGACGGCGCTGACTTCCCGGTCCGGGGCCACGATCCAGACCTCATGTCCATCCTGGAGAACCTCGTAGAGGGCCTGAATCCCGGGGGCTCGGTAGCCGTCGTCGTTGACCAACAGGATCCGCACGGTTGCGCACTCCTCTGTATTCAGGTACCAGGTACCGGGTTCCGGGGTCGGGTACCGAGTACCTGGTCCCCGAGGGTATGCAAGACTCAGCGAGGGGTCCCCCATTATAGCCCAAGCCAAGCCTCCGACACCGGTTCCCCCAGGGGGACTGGTCAGGGGATCGCCGAAGGCGCATAATGTCCCTAAGACGTCGGAGGCGTCCATGCGGGTCCGGGTTCGGTGGATGGCCGTCTTACGGGAACGAATGGGCGAGCCCGTCACGGTCGTCGAACTCCCGGACGGCGCCACGGTCCGGGACCTTCGGGCGTATTGGGAGGAGCGGCGGCCGGACCTGCATCTTTACTGGTCGAGCATCCGCTGGGCTCGAGAGGACGTTTACATCGACCGAGACGATGAACCCTTACAGGACGGAGAAGTCCTCTATGCAATTCCGCCGGTCAGCGGAGGCCTATGACTTGTACTTGACCGAGGAGGCCCTGTCGTTGGACGCCGTGTTCGACCAGCTTCGGATGGCTGAGGTCGGCGGCATCGCCCTCTTTGTCGGCACGGTGCGGTGCTTTGCCGAGGGCCGGACCGTCGAGGGTCTTCACTATGAGGCGCATGCGTCCTTGGCCCTGAATGAACTCGAGCGGATCGTGCAAACGGCCCTCCGCCGTTGGCCGGTCCGACGTCTGGCAGTCCACCACCGGCTCGGGGACCTGCGGGTCGGGGACGTGGCCGTCATCGTCGGGGCGGCCGCCGCCCACCGGGCGCCTGCCTTTGAGGCCTGCCGTTACGTCATGGACGGGCTCAAGCAGACCGTGCCCATCTGGAAGAAGGAATACTTCGCGACCGGCTATCGCTGGGTAGCCGACCCGGCCGAGGGCTCGACGGCGGGGAGCGGGGAGGGGTAAAAGTGTCACCGCTCCAAGACCCGCTCTGCCTTTGTGGGGGATGGGATGGACGACGTGCGGCCTGACATTCATGAACCGGAGACTTCGCCCGGTTTCGAGGAGGAGCCCCTGACGGGGCCCGAAGAACCGACCGAACGGCTGACCCCACCGCGGGTCATCGTCCGCTTTTTTGGGATCCCCCTCCTCCTGGTCCTGGCCGTGGTGGGTCTTTACGCCTTCTTCGGCTGGCTCCTGGGGACCCAGAAGTCCCCGGAGGACCTCCTGAAGGACCTGCGGAGCGCCTACCCCTCGACCCGAGAGCACGCCCTATACGATCTGACGTACACCCTCCAGACCCATCCCGAGCTCCGGAACGACGACCGCTTCCTCCAGGCTCTCATGGAGCAGTATCGGCGGCGGCAAGAATTCCGGCCGGAGATTCGAGTCTATCTGGCCCTGGCCCTCGGGCATCTGGCCCGACCTGAGAGTCTGACCGTCCTGCGGGAGGGCTTGGCCGATTCGGACCCCCGGATGGTCTTCTACACGATCTGGGCCATCGGGCGTATCGGCCAGCCCGAGGCCGGCGCCTGGTTGGTCCCCTTCGCCGAACATCCCGACGACGGCATCCGTGAGATGGCCGTCTACGCCCTGGGCAACCTGCGGTACGCGCCGGCCCGGGACGTCCTGATCCGGCGACTGGACGATACGAATCCCTCGGTCCGGATGAACGCCGTCCTGGCCCTGGCCCAACTTCAGGCTCCGGAGGCCCTCTCCGGCCTGCGTCAGCTTTCCCGCCGGGACTATCTGCGCGGACTCCCCCGGATGGACGCCGTTAAGGCCGAAGGCATCCTGCTGAACGTGATCCAGGTGGCCGACGCCTATGCGGCCGACCCCGAGCTTCGGCAGAACATCGAGCGACTCGCCCAGTCCGATGAAAGCCTGAAGGTCCGGAACGCGGCCCTGGACTGGCTTCGGCGCCACGGATCGGGCAAGGAGGGCAATAGGGCAGGAGGGCAGTAAGGCAGTAAGGCAATAAGGCAACAAGGCAACCTGGGACCCATGGCGGATTCCCTTATCCCTTTTGCCCTTCTGCCGGATTGTCCCATGGTCGTACCTTAGCGAGCGGGTCGGGGGATGAGTATCCCACTTCTGCCGTATTGCCCTACTACCCTACCGCCGTATCATCGAGGTTACGGATGCGAGATGCCCTCTTACGGGCCTGTCGTCGGGAACCCGTACCGTACACGCCCGTCTGGTTCATGCGGCAGGCCGGCCGGGCCCTGCCGGAGTATCGGCGCCTGCGGGAGAAGTACAGCTTTGCCCAACTCCTCCAGAACCCCGACTTGGCCGTCGAGGTGACCGTCCTGCCCGTTCGGAAGCTGGGGGTCGACGCCGCCATCCTGTTTGCGGACCTGGCCACGCCGCTGACGGGGACGGGGGTCCGATTCTCCGTTCGAGATACCGAGGGCCTCGTTATCGAGACCCCCGTCCGGGCTTGGGACGACCTACGACGCCTGGGGGTTCCCGAGCCGGCCGAGAGTGTGCCCTATGTCCTCGAGACGGTCCGTCGGTGCCGGCAGGTCCTGGACGTGCCCCTCATCGGCTTCGTCGGAGCCCCCTTCACGGTCGCCACGTACCTCATCGAGGGCCGTACGGGCCGGGACTATCATGCCACGCGGGCCTTCATGTATCGGGACCCGGACCGATGGCAGGCCCTGATGACGTGGCTGACGGACGTTCTGACGAAGTATGCCGTCGCCCTCGTGGAGGCCGGCGTCCAGGTCGTGCAGGTCTTCGACAGCTGGGTCGGTGCCCTATCGCCGTCGGCGTATCGAGCCTTCGTCTTGCCATACGTCCGTCGGCTCATTCAAGCCCTTCAGGCCCGAGGCGTCCCGGTCATCCACTTCGCGACCGGCACGGCCGGAATCCTGCCCCTCCTGCGGGAGGCCGGGGGCGACGTCATCGGCGTGGACTGGCGGGTCGCCATCGACTGGGCCTGGGCACAGGTCGGGCCGAACGTCGGGATTCAGGGGAACCTCGACCCGGCCGTCTTGCTGGCCGACGTCCCGACGATCCGGGCGGCGGCCCAAGAGGTCCTCGAGCGGGTCGGCGGACGTCCCGGACATATCTTCAACCTCGGCCACGGCGTCCTGCCCCAAACGCCCGTCGAGCACCTCCAGGCCCTCGTCGATTGGGTCCACGAGCGGACACGGGTTTGACAGAGTCCTTCGGATATCCGAAGCTTGCAGGCTTGTCCACTATGGACCTTCGTTTTGAAAAGGTTCTGGATTTCTCCACGGTAAATGGGGGAATGGGGCATGGGTGTCAGGTACCAGGTTCCGGGTGCCAGGTAATCCGAATCCGGGCCACTTCTATCCTGCATCGTGCATCCTGTATCCTGCATCCATAACAAAGGGGTATCCGACCTCCTCATCGTCACCCCGTCACTTCGTACGACTTGCACCCTGCCCGCTACGTCCTGTATCCTGAACCCGGAGGCGGTGGCCCATGGAGCATCGGATCTTGGCCATCGTCGTGACCGACCTTCAGGGATTCACGGAGGCCGCCGCCCGGGCCGATCGGGAGGACCTCGAAGCCTTCATTACCCGGCATCATGCGGAGGTCGGGGCCGTCATCCGGGAACATGGGGGCCGCCTGGTCAAAACCCTGGGGGACGGTACGCTCAGCGTGTTCGCCACGGTCACCGATGCCGTTCAGGCCGCCGAGACCCTGCGGCGGCAATGTGACGTAACTCTACCCGGGGTCGGAACCCTCCCGATCCGAGTTGCCCTCCACGTCGGCGAGGTCGGCGTGGATGCCGAGGGGGACGTGCACGGCGACGCCGTAAACGTGGCCTTCCGTCTGGCCGAGGGCGTTCGGGGAGGCGCCGTGTGTCTGACTGAAGCGGCTTACCAGTTGGGCCGCTGGGAGGGTGCACCGATCGAACGGGTCGGCGCCTTTGTGTTTAAGGGCATTCCCCAGCCGATAACCGTTTACGCCCTTCGGTCTCCGACGGGGGACGCGGATCCGCCCATGCAGGCCTCGCCAGACGTGCGGCCCTTCTATCGGCCCAGTCCCTGGTGGCGTCGGCTCATCAGTTTTTACATGGACGTCCTGATCTTCAGCACGAGTTTTGGCCTTCTGGTCGGCTGGCTCCTGCGGCCCTGGTTCGTGTACTGGCACCCGCCGACGGCGGTGCCGGGGAGTGTATCGACCGAATCCGTCGCGTCGGTGTCCCCGTCCCCCTTCGTTCAAATGGAGACCCCCCTCGCGAAGGTCGAAGCCCAGGGCTCGCACGTCACCGTCGAGACACCCATCGGTCGGGTCCGGGCCGAACCCGGGACGGTCCTCGTAGAGTCGCCGTATCGGACGCTCCTGCGGATTAACTACCTGCGGCTCAGCGGCCTGGAGGTCTTTGTGTTTGCCCTCTACTTGAGCCTCTTCTGGACACTGGGCCGGGGTCGCACACCGGGGAACTGGCTGACCCAGACGGCCGTCGTCGACGCCGAGACGGGCGCTCCGCCGTCGTTTTTCCGGAGCCTGATCCGGGCCGTCCTGCTGGTCCTCCTCGTCCTGCCCGTCGGTCTGGGCCTCATCATCCCCTTCCTGTGGGGCCGTCGGCTTCCCCACGACCGCTGGACCCAGACCGTCGTCGTCCTCCAGCGGTAGGCGGTGACCGGATAGGCGTGCAGGCATTCCGCCAAGTATCTGGTACCAGGTACCGGGTTCCAGGTCCCAGGTACCTGGCATCTGGGACCCGATACCCGGGACCGGATCGACGCCGAGGGCCGGATGCCGAGCGCCGAGGACCGAGCCGGAAACGCGCCCATCGGGTTTGCATCCTGCATCTTGCATCCTGCATCCCGATTTGAGTGGGGCCGATGGCGGACGAAAAGAAAGTCTGTTCAGCCCTGTGGGACCTTGTCCAGACGGTCGCCTTCTTGCGGGGCCCGACGGGTTGTCCCTGGGACCGGGCCCAGCGGCCGGAGGACCTGCGGGCCTCGGTCATCGAGGAGGCTTACGAGGTCGTTCATGCCCTGACGGAGGGCTCACCGGAGGCCGTCGTCGAGGAGCTGGGGGACCTCCTCCTGCAGGT
>Ga0079992_135865_pt1 | contig 12409 bp, 16 predicted proteins | sample FaiFalFF_MnMetaG_3_FD_69197 | JGI IMG/M metagenome (GOLD analysis project Ga0079992, IMG submission 69197) | Freshwater microbial communities from Yellowstone National Park, Wyoming, USA - Fairy Falls B (FF_Mn_B) MetaG (SPADES assembly) (version 2) | ecosystem: Environmental > Aquatic >... | reverse complement strand
ACCTTCGGCCGCGTCCGCGCCCGCCCCCTCCTGCTCTTCTTCACCCGCAAGCCCCCCAGCACCTCCTCAAACCGACGGCGATCGTGCTCATTCCTAGGCCCCACCACCACCCTCCATGGGAGCCCGTCTTCATTCACCCAAAGAGGAATGCTTGACCTTCCCACATCACCAATACCTTAGGGGGTGACTACCGAGGCAATGAGTTTCAGATTCTTCAAAGACGCATACCAACTATCCATCAGCACATACTCGGGTGTAAAACCCCGCTCCCGGGCTTTCCGCCGCATCGCTTGAAAGGGCTCGTTTGGGGTCTTCCCGCCCTGGGGCTGGTCCTCCACCCGAAAGTCACAGGGAATGAGGGCCTTCCCCTCCGTCCAGAGCAAGGTCCAAAGCGCCATCCCCTGGACCACCCGCGGATGCTAGCCGCTCCAAGGATCTGTCACCCGATCCATCTTCCGGGCATCGGGCTGGTCCAGCGGGGGTGGATTCATCGGCCTGGCCTCCCCGGGCCGGAGTGGGGTTCGACCGGCTATCATGATGGCACGGAAAGGAAGACACGGCCAACTGCGTAACTCCTACTCCATCAACCCCACCTGGACGAGGAGGTTTCTGGACGATGAGCTCAATGCCTACGAGGGCTTGTTCGCAACACAAAGATATCCTATAGTTTCATCTCTAATTTGATCTAATTTGTCTAAATAGTATAAAATAATTGGAAATATGATCTGAAAAAGCAACACTAGAAGAGCTCTGATGGGCCAATTAAGTGGTCGTTTTTTGTTATTCCTTGAGAAAATCCAATAATCAATGTTTTGCAGTTGAAAAGAAAGAAACCAGAAATATCCCCCGATTGGCCTTATAGAACAAACGTTAAAACCCGCTTTTTCTAATAAATAGTGCAATCCGAACGATGTATAACGATAAAAATCAAAAGGCTTTTGATGTTTTGGCCAACTCTGAGGTACTGAAAGAAACAATAACCCATTTGGCTGAAGAACACGCTTAAATTCCCTCAGAACTTCCAAAGGATCCTGGATGTGCTCTAACACTTGGATACACAATATAGCATTAAACATCTCTGAAGGAAATGGTAAGTTCCTTAAGTCACAAATAGCATCAAGATTACTATAGTCCCAAGAAGGGTCACCAACAGCAAGATCAACGCCCACATAACGTGTATGCACAAAGTCTGGCTTAAACCGCCCTTGACCAGCCCCAGCATCCAACACCCAAGAACCCGGGGCAATTGACCGGGAAGCTTCTTTAACAAAGTCGTAAATTGCAAAAGTGTCTGGTTCAATCCGCTTTCTAAACCATTCAGGGATAATCAGAGGTGATCTTTCGCCACTTTTTCTTGTCAAGCGGAACCTAAAGTTCATTTCTTCCTCGCAAATACAAAAATGGTAGAACCTTTCTTCAGCCAGTTGAGCAACATGAACATGGGTTCAAACGGTAAACGCATGCCTGGTATGTTAACTAACTCTCTCAAAATATGCGCGAGATGCCGATTTTTAGACCCTATCATTCTTTCTAGACTAAGGACAAAAGAAAAGTATCCAGACACTTCACATCTCCAGTCCACAATGTGAAAGCCTGTGTGGTCAAGCAAATCGATAAGCGTCTTGCGTGTAAAGACAAAGAAGTGCCTTGGAGGATCTAGACCTTGCCAATAAGGGCCGAAGAGTCTTCGCTCCAAGCTATCCCAGTTAGGTATACTTATAGCCAACAAACCGTTACTGCGCAAAAGAACAGACGCCCTTGTCAAAGTACTTTTAGGCGAGAATGTATGTTCTAAAACATCCCAAAAAGTTATCACATCAAATGATTCTGGGATAAATGGGGCTTCTTCCAAGAAGCCATTAAAGACATTGAGGCCAAAGTGTTGACGAGCGAAATCAGCTACAAACTTAACAGGCTCTACTCCCCTTACTTCCCAGCCCGCTCTTGACATCTCATTTAAGAAAAGACCCGTTGAACAACCCACATCCAACAAGACGCCTCTTTTAAGACCGCTATAATGTTCTATAAGACGACGCCGTTTAGCTATCTTGCGCTGGCGCATCCAACTCATAATAGGGATATCCTCTCGATTGATTGGCAAAAGAAATGAATTATAGTAAGCAGGAGGATATAAAAATTCTATAGATTTTGAAGAAGGACGAGGATTAAGATAAATCAAGCCACAACCTTCACAGAGATGGAAGGTAAATTTACCAGGTATATGATATAATGTATCTTCTAAAGTATAAAAGATTATTGAATTATTGGAGCCACATAAATCGCAATTAACTACTTCTAATTGAATATTCACGGACATATTTCAGGCTCTATTATTGGAATTTACTGACTTAGTCGGGTAGTGGTCAAGAATTCAGTGATAAAGCAAACAAAACTCCCCATCTCATCCGACCCCAATCCATCATCCGGATATGCCGCCGCCGGAGTCTCGCTCAACGCAGGGAAACTCTGAACTTTTTTAATCCAAGCCATCAGAGTAGAGCAGGAGACGCTGAAAAGGTGTTGAATCGACCTTACGCAGGCTCTTTCCGGGTAAATGCGTAAGATAAGCTATTTTTGTTCTCCTGTGTAGCGCCCTTTGGTTTCAAGATCCAACTACTTCTTAGTCTTAAAGTCTGCCTCTTGCTATATTTTTTGAAATACTATTAATAAAGAATTGCCTGAAGATGGCTTACTGAGAATCTCTAAATACCCAATCGTCACAGTAATAGGATAAGTAAGGAGCGCCCAGAGATAGCGCAAGATCGGATACTTCCAAAACAGCTGATTCAATTCAAAAGAGATTTCTCCCCAGACCCCTATTGTTTCTTCAATGTCTACAATACTTGCCTCTGCTATATCTGCTAATTCACATAAATCCTTATATCTATATCCTTCGCGCACATGACCGGATATTCTTACTTGTCGATGAGCGCCTTTGCTACGGACTATATCCAGCACATCATGGAACCGAAATGCAGGTAGGAACCGCCATTGCTCCTGACGCGGTTTAGGAACATGAAGCACTAAATACCCTCCCGATTTGAGGGCGCATATCAGGCGCTTTACTAATTTTACATCGTCTTTTATGTGTTCCAAGACATCTACAAGAATTATCAAATCATAAGAATTATTGGCCTCCAAGTTCTCTATCGAATCTTCTACAATTACAACATTAGTTATCTTCTTATCTCGTTCAATTATCCTGCGGGCACTTTCGGCCATAATGGGATCCAACTCGAACCCTACCAAATGCCAATCTGGATGACGTTTTGCCAACCCCAAGAGCACAATTCCCCGTCCAAACCCTCCTTCTAATACTTTAGCCCCGAATGGTATATCTAAGCTTTCGATTTTATTCAATACGTAAGCAGATCTTAAACGAGTATGAACGTCAGGTGTTCCAAAAAGTAGGAAAAAGGCCATCTTTGCAAGTGATCTCTGTCCGCGCCATTGGAAACTTCCCATGCGTATGAATTCACAAAAGCTGATCACGTTCAGAGCCTTGCGACTATTAACTATGAATTTTTTATTACTTTTCATCGCTTTTATTACCTCCTTTTCTTAATGACAAATACCAATCGATCGTTCTCTGTAGACCTTCCTTGAAATCTGTCTTGGCACGGAAGCCAAACAACCTTTCCGCTTTTGAAGTATCTAGCCTACGCCTTGGCTGTCCATTAGGTTTACTAGTATCCCATCGAACTCGTCCTTTGAAGCCAGTTAACTCTTTGATTATCTCTACTAGCTCCTTAATACTAATCTCAAAACCAGAGCCCAGGTTTACCGGCTCCTCACCATCATATCGTTCAGCGGCCAGCACGATTCCCTCAGCGGCATCAGCAACATATAGAAACTCTCTTGTAGGAGACCCATCTCCCCACACAACGATTTCATCAGCTCCTGCTTCTTTAGCATCAACACACTTACGGATAAGAGCAGGAATGACATGGGATGTTTCTAAATCAAATTTATCTCCAGGACCATACAAGTTTGTCGGTATTAAGTAAATGGCATTAAAACCATATTGAGCTCTATATGCTTGACCTTGCACCAACAGCATTTTTTTTGCCAGACCATAAGGAGCGTTAGTTTCCTCGGGGTAGCCATTCCACAAATCCTCCTCCCGGAAAGGAATAGGAGTAAATTTGGGGTAAGAGCAAACAGTACCAACCGTTATAAACTTTTCTACTCCCCTCTTTCGCGCCTCCTCCATTAGCAGAATCCCCATTATTAAATTGTCATAGAAAAAGGTGCCAGGACGAGCACGATTAGCTCCAATGCCTCCAACAACAGCAGCTAAGTGGAAAACCACTTCTGCCTTTGAGTCATCGAAGGCACGTTTTACACCATCTGGTGTTCGGAGGTCATACTGGGCGCTGCGAGGGATAAAAATGTCCGAACATCCCCTCGCGCGCAATTCCTGAACTACATACTGTCCCAGAAAACCCGCGCCACCAGTGACCATAATTCGTTTACGTGTTAAATCCATAACGCCTCCTGACTTTGTTGTAAAAGAGCAGAAGCTTAGCAGCAATAAAGTCCCATGCAAATTCAGATTCAGCCAAGTATCGAGCCCTTCTGCCCATTTCCTTGCACAAAATTGGATCTTTTAATAGCCGGAAAACTGCTTTAGCCAGGTCCTCTGGATTGTCATCGACAACCAGACCAAAGTTCCCCTTTGCTACCAATTTGGCCACATCACCCACATTAGTGATCACAACAGGACGTCCAGCTGCCATATAATCGTTGAGTTTAAGGGGTGAACGTCCCCAGTTTGCTCCACTATTTCTCATCGGCAACCAACACACATCACAAGCTCCTAAATAAAGGTTAAGATCTCGATAATCAACCCATCCGGTCCGCCAAACAACTCCAGAGGCTTTCACCATAGTTTCTACAGCAATATTACAATATCCGATTATTAATAAACGAGACCTTGGCTCCATACGATATAATATTTCAAATGATTGTGCCATAAGTTCCGCATCAGCTCGAAAAATGGTGCCAATATATCCCAAAATATAAATATCTTCTGGCCATCCCAATGTTTTTCGCGCCTCCAATTGGGACACAGGGAAAATCTCATCAATGTTACAGCCGTTAGGCAAAAGAAGAATATAATTAGGGTCAATCCTCAAATTAACAGCTCTTTGATACAAAAAACTGTTAATTACTGTCGTTCCATCAGCCCAAGCTCGGAAATATTCTTCAAAGAAAGTTTCCACAGGCCTTAGAAAGGCACGTAGTAGTTGATTAGGACGCTCTTCCACTGCCCCCCCACGTCCGAACCAATCACTCCAATCCATAACCAAGGGCACCCTTTGCCAGCGCTGCCAGAAGAGTGCAGGCAGAATGACCACCGGTCTAGACTCAAAAGCATGTACTAGGTCAACCTTGAGTCTATAAGTTTGTATAATGCGTGATAATGAATTCCACAAATCCCATCCTGATCGTAAGGGGCCTTTAAATAAATCCGGAGACTCTATAATTCTTACACCGGTTTGACTATCAAAGGAAATCCTAGTTCTGAAATGATGGTCCCGAGAAGTAGCCACAATAGTGATTTCATGTTCTCTTTTGGCCAATGCTCTTGCCAAATGTAGAGCACGCCAGTAAGTGCCTTTACCAACCACGTTGTGGACTATCATCAAGAAGTGCATTGGGAAACCCTCCGCCATACATCGATCAACCCATCTCGCAATCCCCGGCAATAAGCGAGGGCAGCATCCCATCGTTTCCGCCAGAGTAGTCGAATTAACGTCTTGATAGCACTCCCAACCCGGTAAGGCACTATGACCAGCCAACGGAGTCCTTTCACATGTTTGTAAAAGAATAAAATACTGCTGCGAGCCATCCAGTATCGTTCGTTTGGAGTATCACTCCCTCCGCTACTTAGAGCCACTTTATGCCAAACATGAGCATTGGGAACGAATAGTAGCTTGAATCCCTGGCGCCTTGCTCGTAATGATAGATCTGAGTCCTCATAGTACATAAAGAAACTTTCGTCAAACAGACCAACAGTTTCTAACAACTTGCGGGAAATTAACACCGCACATCCGACTAAATAGTCACGTTCTAAAACTTGGTTCCACTGCCCTCTGTCTATCTGACCACGAGCATCACCTATTTTCTCAAGAGTCACAGGATGACACTTACCACCTATTGACCAGATAATAGGTTGTGAAGCATGTGCATAATAAATCTTCGGAGCAGCCATACCTATACCAGGTCCCATCGCTGCGATCAAATGATCAAGTGCATCAGAAGACACCTCAGTATCATTGTTCAGGAGAAAAACAAACTCAGCTCCATTTTCCAGCGCATACCGCAGTCCCACATTACAGCCTGCTGCGAAGCCAAGATTCTCATTGTTAACAATTATTTCAATATTAGGGAAGATTGCGGCGACGGTCTGAGGCGTCCCATCTTGAGAACCGTTGTCCACTAATAAAATGCGCTTATTAGGATAGCTTAATTTATTCACAGAATTCAAACAATTTATTGTCTCCGAACAGTTATTCCAAGAAAGTACTATCACATAAACCAAAGGCAAATTCGTAGAATTCATGAGCATGGAACTAGCATTCCCCTATTAAATGATCAAAATACACATATTGGCCAAAATTTATTATTTATAACCCAAATTGCTACTTTAAAAGACAGGACAAAAGATACGGTGCAAATTGTAACTGATCATCGCCATCCTGATCTTCAGCAAAAACCCTCTCGATGTCACCGCTTGAACCCTTTTGCCCAAGTAAAGCCTAAGCATTTCCAATACCTTCTTGGCTCTCCTCTTCCAAGCCTCCATTTCTTCCCCCGGATCCCTTCGACTTCCCCTCCGCCGGATAGGTTCCCACCCTATCCCTTCCCTTCTCATCTCTTCCTCCCATTCGTCGCATGGGTACGCCTGGTCTGCGATCACTTTGTCCCCCTCTGAAAGATTAAAAGGAATTATTTGCCCGTCCTTCCAAATCATGAGACCTTCCATCTATGATGACGAACTCGTCAATAAATCTCTCCTCATTGCGAACCCTGATCATTCTCACCGCCATATATGGGGCGTTTTGGCTGATCACTCGCCATATGTGAGGCTCCCTTCCTGCCAACTGCGTAAGTCCTAGTTGTTTTAGGCAGATAATCGTCCCAGCCAGAAAAAGTCCAAAACCTGTCACTTACCAGATCTGCCCCAAGCTTAGCGTTAATATAAAAGATAACTCAAGCCAACCCAAACCAAGAGCAATCACTTTCCAAACCGAAACCCCACCTCATAAAAGCGGATGATTAAACCTTTGATGAGCTTCGAAGTATACATAACCAGGGACAAGAGCCACAAAAACAATAGCAAGACTCATCAGAAATCGAATACCAACCCCAAAATTACGTCCACATCGGAAATGGACGCTGGTAAGCGCAAAACAAATTCATTAAGACTTATCTTAGTGACAAGACGAATTATGAGATAATCTAAGAGCATCGCCATTGCATGTGAGCGAACTGCTTCTATAGTGCCCTGGATAGTTGAGGAAAGTGCAACCAGAACGATGCATGCCCCATCATTCCAAAGAATATCACGACCAAATTGTAAAAATTGGAGGCCAAATCCTAAAGAAAGTACAGGAGCTGTTAGGCAAACTCTCTTTTCTGTGATGATAACAAATCTTCTAAATAACACTTGAATTGAAAGCCAAGCACGCGTGGTGTGAACCTTTCAAGGTATAAATGATGTCCTTTTTGAGAGATGTATTGGCGCAACTTTTGGTCCCTTTTTAACGTGCGTATGGCCTCTGCTAAGGCTAAAGGATTCTCCCTTTCGCACAGATAAACATGCTCACCATGAATCAACACCCGCCGCACAGCTGGAGAATCGCCCGTGATAACAGGTTTTCCCATTGCTAGCCCTTCATAGATTTTATTCTGCACTGTCATAAGAGATTGTGGTGTGGTGCCGAAACTACCGAGGATTACATCAGCTCTAGCAGCCCGACTTACCAGTTCCTCCTGATCCATCCAATCATCAAAGGTCACATTGGTGAGATTATATTGACGTGCCAGGGCTACTGCCGCTGCCTTTTCTGGACCATCACCAATTAATTCAAAGTAGATGTCAGTTTCGTTGCATAAGATTCTTGCCGCTTCAATAATATATTTTATTCCATGATTAGGAATGAAAGAACCATAATAGAGGACTCGAAATAGACCATCATCCCTCTCGATAGATGCCGGCTGGAACACCCTGTCGTCTGCTCCGAGAGGTATTAAACGGAACCGAGAGGAATCGACTTTATATTTTTTCTGAAACCATGCCACATAGTCCTCTGTATCCAGAATTAACAAATCTGGCAACAGACAGGATATCTTCTCCAAGCCATAAATCAGCCAGCTGGTGCATGGACTATGTGCAGTGAGTCCTCGTTCTTGAGCAATGAGGTAAATAGACATCAGCACATCCAATACAAGGGGCTTTCTATTTAACCAAGTCAGCACTCTGGCTAAAGGGACATCCAACTGCCCCGGATAACCGAGCACCATTACATCGTAAACGCCAACACTCCAATACTTACGCAGAAGACGGCAATAAACTTTCATAATTCGCAACCAAAAAGAGGGACGTATCCACCCCCCGCTGGCAGCTTGCACTCGATCATCAGTACCAAACCATAAGGGCTCGTGGCACTCAATGACCTCTACCTCGTTGCGCCGCAGCCCTTCTATCATCTTTCGATTGCGAGTATAGCTGGCCTGGTATGTCCCAAAATAACAAACCCGCAAGTCACCTCCAGGAAGTTCACCACGATGGTATGGACAAAAATGCGATTGAGTTATCAGTCTATCTCAATTCCAACCCGCTACTGCCGTTCTTCACTTCCGCCCCCACCCAGGTAGTTGCTCCCCTGAGTAGTGCTCGGTGGTATCATCGGAGCCAGATTCCGACGGAGGTGGGCCCGATGAATCGAAAGCCCCATTCTCAGAACCCTCCCTGTCCTCGCTGTGGGGCCACCCACGTGATCCAGAACGGCAGCCAGGGTGGGCGGCCCCGTTGGGTGTGCCGGAACGGCGGACGCTCCTTTGGTCCCACCCTGGGCACGGCGATGGATCGCTGGCGCGCCACCCCGACGGAAGTGGCGCGCCCCCTGTTGGTAGTGATGCGCCGGGGGAGTCGGAGCGCCGCTGAAGCGATCACCGGCCACCAGGTGGAGACCATCCGGCGGTGGCGGCGGGCGGCGGCCCGACACGCCGAGGCCCTCACCGAGGTCCGGGTCCACGACCGGCATCGGAGCGAGGAATGCTTGACCTTCCCACATCACCAATACCTTAGGAGGTGACTACCCCCACCCACGGCCCAGCCAGAAATACCACTGCTACATGCACAGATGCGCCACATTCAGACCGGACAAGTCAGTAGTGCATCCCAGAACCTCTACCTGACTATCGCCACCTAAAGGGAGCAAGAGGACCTCTACCGAACCGCTGCTTTCACCCAGATGGAAGCGATGCACCCCTGCCTCTGCTCCACCGACCAAGTGCCAAGTGACCATTCCTCTAGCCCTAGCAGGCCCCCAAGCCTCATCCACAACCAGACCGTTCAGGTTCTCCCGCGGGATGCGCTTGTTCTGGAACAGACTCCGGCCCATCGGCAGCCAGAAGAACGGCCGGCTGTCCAGCACATCGGCGGCCAGGGCCTCACCCTAATAGACCAGCGTCACCGTGCCCGTCGCCTTGTAGCGGTGCCAGCCGGTGAAACGCAGGTTAACCAAAAGATACGCCACGTCCGGGCTCCAGCCGTCCCGGAAGACAATTTTGTCCGGTGCCAGCGGACCCTTCTGGTTGGGCAAGCCCGAGTCGCTATACAGCAGGCACGAACCCTCAGTGGAAGAGCGGCCCCCCAGCGAGGCCGGTTCCTCCACTCCTGGCTGGGCAAAGAGATACCCATCCATTTGCTCCAGCGCCTCCACCGCCCGACCGGCCAGCCAGACGTACCGGAGGTCGCCAGATAGTTCACTCAGATAGGCGATCCCGGCCAGATTCCATCCAGGATAATTATACCGCAAAGGTCCCCATCTGGCAAGGCCTGAAGGACTGACCCAGGGCTTTCCAGTTTTTCATAGGTGTGGGCCGATGAGCAAGATTAAGCCCCGGTCCGCCCTGGCGCTTAGGGCCCTAAAGCCATCCACTACAAACCGGTAGCCCAAAGCCCGTATCAGGTTTATAGCCACGCTCCGAATCACGCTTAATCCCGGCCCAATTCTCCGACCATGCAGCCGGTCTTCAGAAAAATCCACATCTCGCACCCAAAATAGCCTGTTCTCTATCTCCCAGTGCCTCCGCAAGGCCTTAAGCGCTTTCTTCGGGTTCAGGTCTTGAACCGCCCCACCGGCCACCCACAAAAACTCCTGCTCTTCCCATGCCCCTTGGTCTTTCACCCTCGTCCCTTTACACCTCCTCCTGCGAATCACACCACAAAATTTGAGCCCAGGCCAACCATATTCACGCTCCAGGTATTCCCCAAGTTCCGAGCTTTCCAAAAACCCAATCTCCCTTTCCTCAACCCTACCGTGGCCTCGGCTCCATTCCCGAAAATCCGGAGGCCGCTCCAATACCCCGTGGCCCCAAAGCCAAAACCGGACCGCCTCCCCGATCTCCCGTTGATTGGCTTTCAATGGCCCTATATAAGCCCCCCTTTTTCAACTATTTTGCGTAAGACCGGCTGGGTCATAAAACCGGCATCAATCGTTAAAATTTTGCCCTTTATGGGCATCCGTTCCAGAATATGAAGGGCTGCTTTGATCTTATCCTGGTCCTCGGCCACCACTTGCTCCAGAACGATCCCCAGCCTATGACTAAAGGCGGCCACCCCCATCAGAGGAACTTCATCATCCCGCTGGCTTCCCCTCCACACCTTTTCATCTATGCTGATCGGCGCGGAATTTACAGCCTTTAACCAGCGATTAAAGATCTCAAGGAGCAAGGAAGCGTCTAACCGGCAAAGTAAAGTTCTAAAGGTTTCCAAGGCCGGAATCCGGTTGCGGTGGAATGGAAGATGCGTGGTGAGGAGGTCGGAATGGGCTTTGACCCAAAGCCACATCCCCCTTAGGGAGCTCTGGCCGTTTAAGGCAGCTAAGATTATGGCCGTAATGAGGCTGGTAAGAGGGTATCGGCGGCCATATTTGCTCCTGGGATCAGGCATCTGGGCTAACATCTCCAGTAGACTTTGCCCGGAAGGAACCGGTTCCATCGCCCCACCTCCTCCTTCGCTTCACCGGGAAGCGGCCCGGCCGCGGTCATCCCAAGCGGCTCCATGGCTCTACTTCTCTCATCCCGTCCGCTTCACGCCCTCTTCGGGAAGAGCAGCGCCCCGGCAGAGCGCTCCATCGCTCTACCTCCTCGTTAGCTCCCACCCCGTCTCCCACGACCACCCCGGTGCCCCTACGCTCCATCGCTCTACCTCCTCGTTCGCTTCAGCCCAATAATACCCAACTCTCAAAAAACTGGAAAGCCCTGGCGGACCGGGGCTTAATCTTGCTCATCGGCCCACAGCCATGAAAAACTGGAAAGCCCTGCTCATCCTCACCAAACAGGTTGCCCGGAGAGCGCGTATACTATAACCGGACACCGGAGTTTCGAGATGAGTTCGATGTTACAATTAGGTATGTGCGATAGTCAATCCCAGATCTTTCGAAAGAGGTCTCGCAATGCTCGCCAAAAACTACTTAAACTATTTTACTCCTATCCGATCAAGCAATATATTTGAGGAAACGATTGAGCGAATCGTAGCTCCGATCAAGTTACGCTTAATCAACCCAGGAGATCCGCTCCCGCCTGAACGCGAGCTGGCAATGCGTTTGGGAGTCAGCCGAACCACGCTGCGCGAATCATTGAGGGTCTTGGTGCATGCCGGGTATTTAGAGATCCGTCGCGGACGCAAGGGAGGAGCTTTCGTGGTGCGGTGGCCTTCCTTGCCGGATGAGGAGGCCCGGCGCGTGGTGATCCATCGGATCTACGATCGGCTACCCAGTCTTTTGGATTTTCGACGCGCCCTTGAACCCACCTCCGCCGAGCTGGCCGCCCTACGGGCGACTCCCTCAGAGCTGGACAGCTTAAGGCAAATCCTCTCGGGAATGAAAGAAGCTGAGCAAATTTTCGAGCGTTATCGAGCTCTGGATGCTCTATTTCATATCACAATCGCTCAATCTGCAAAAAGTGAGTTGATTTTTCGCTCCGTTATTGAGATTCAATCTTCTCTCACAGAAATCTTGGATTTGATTATTTATCATTCTCAACGCGCCTTACGGTAGTCGCTCCCCTGAGTAGTGCTCGGTGGTATCATCGGAGCCAGATTCCGACGGAGGTGGGCCCGATGAATCGAAAGCCCCATTCTCAGAACCCTCCCTGTCCTCGCTGTGGGGCC
>Ga0079992_135760_pt1 | contig 12431 bp, 10 predicted proteins | sample FaiFalFF_MnMetaG_3_FD_69197 | JGI IMG/M metagenome (GOLD analysis project Ga0079992, IMG submission 69197) | Freshwater microbial communities from Yellowstone National Park, Wyoming, USA - Fairy Falls B (FF_Mn_B) MetaG (SPADES assembly) (version 2) | ecosystem: Environmental > Aquatic >... | reverse complement strand
CTGTGGCGTTTACCTTTTCCTTCAAAGCCACAGGGAAAACTTCAACTCATTGCCGCTCAATTGAAAGACCTTTGCCAAAACCTCAACATGTTGGCTCGAAGACACTGCGTAATTCTTGACCCAGAGAAGAAGGGAGCGAAAAGGAATGCCTAAAAAGAAGACCACGCCCAAGCCGTCGCCTTTGTTGCCTCGGCGGCTCAAACGCCGCCCACGCCTTGATCCCATGAAGGCGATGGAACTCTTCAGCAAAGGTGGAGACGCGCCGTTAGAACTCATCCTCAAAATCGCTCGCGAATCTGACCCGACACGACTTGGTTTCCCTTGGGAAATCGTTAATGAACCTCTGGAAAAGGAGCGCAAACAGGATGCCTGCCATCGTCCGCAACTTCACTGACCCGCTGGAAAAGGAACTTTACTGGGACGCCAGTTTCACTATCGCCTTCCACGAGCAACAGCATGACAAACACGACGCTTGCGTGAACTTTGCGACGCGCCTCTTTCTTGCGGGTGTTGTTTCTTATGTGAGCGACTGGACGCTTAACGAATTTGCCTTCTACCTCATCCGCCGCCATCTGGAGCAAGAGGCGAAAGTGCATGGTCTCTATTGGCAAGAGTTTTTTCGGCGTCATCCTGATGCCATCCAACCTGCACTCCGAAGGGTTCGGGTTGCCCTCAGCCAATTGACTGCGTTCACAGTGTGGCTTCCTTCACTGGGCACTAACTTTTGCGACCTGATTTTAGAGCCACAGTTGCGCCAATTGTTGCAGCATCAGTCGGTGAAGAATTCCCTCCGGGCTGTCGCTCCAACAGCATGGCAGACTTTCGCCGCTTCTACCTTTGACGATGCCTTTTGGCTGATGGAACGGTTCAACTTGCTGCCCACTGACGCTTTTCACATCGCCATCGCTCAATCCTTCGGGATAAAAGCCATCGTCTCTTTAGACCCTGACTTCATCCGCGTGGATGGCATTATCGTTTACGCCCCTTAAGCGTCTCAGAATGACAAGTTTTCGCCAAGCGATTTCGGCGCTCAGAAAAATGGACAAAGGCTTGATAGTGCGCCAAAACAAATCGTGGCAAGCAAAATGGTCGTTGCCTGTGAGGTGAGAAGTGTGGGGAAGTGGGCAACTGCGTTTGCGGGGCTCGCTGGGACATCAATGCTTCTGATCAGCGTTGCGTGTTGGGCTTTGGTTTGGGCGCAGCAGCAAGGGTTGCCGGAAAGTGTGATGAATGAGGTTGTGAACCCGAGTTTGTTGCCTGTCGGTCGTTACCAATTCGTCGCTGAATGGGAGGCGGAGAAAGATTTCGCCCACAAAATCGGTCGCAAAGTTGAAGACCCAGATGCGAGCGGCAATGCCGCTTGGGAAGTCAGGGTAGGTGAGGACACACCAAATGCCCATGCCCTTTTCGGTCCTTACGCCAAGGTCGCTCCCGGCGACTACATCGCTTTCTTCCGCATCAAGTTGCTGGACGAACCTGTCCGAGATTTCGCTTTTGAATTGGACGCCTGTGTTGACTACGGCAGGCAAATCTTGAACTCCGTTGAAGTCGCTGATTTGGATTTGGTGCAAGGCAAGTTCATTCAAATCCCGCTGGCATTTCGTTCACCCGGCGGTCCTCTGGAGTGCCGAGTTTTCTGGCGGGGCAATGTTTCGGTTCGGATTGACAAGGTGACGCTGTTTAGGGTTGAAGGTGTTGGCATTGAACAACTCATCCGCCGAGCACCACAGCCAAAACCTACTGGCGAACCAAAAGATTTGCCTTATCACTTTGAACCTCGTCCCTTCCCTGAACTTTTCCCGCGCTCAAAACCGCCAGCGCAAAAATTGTTGGTTGCAGACTTACGCCCGCTGCCTGCCGACTGGCAGTTTTTGCTCTTCACCCTTCAAGGTCTCGTCAACCGCCAGAAACCGCAAATTTATTTCCTGTTCAACCCGACAGACGAACTTTGGCTTGACTGGCTGCAAAAAAGAGGTTGGGTCAAAGAGACGGAAAAAGTTCCTGACGCTCGCGCTTTGCTATCTCGGTTTCGCTCTTTTGTCAAGGGCATGGTCGTTTACGACCCTTTGCTGCCGGCGACTAAAAATGTGGCGACGATGCTTTGTGGGGTTGAAGACGCCGTTGCAGCCTCTCCGAGGTTGGCTAAAGATTTGGATTTGTCTATTATCGCCGACTTGCGGGATAGATGGCAGACCAACGCCGAAGCGTATGAGTGGGCATTCAAAAACCTTTACGGGTCGGGGGACGAGGGACGCGGGACGAGCAAACCGAAGTTGAACCACCATGTCATCGCTTGTGCCTATCCTGACCACATCGGGATGCGCGACTATTTCGTCCAGCATCGCATCTTCATCTTTTGGATTTCCGGACCAGTTGATGGTGCGAGGCGAGGTGGCGATCCCAATGCTGAGGTTCGGCTGATGGAGAAATTGTTTGCCCAAATGCCCGTCAATATCCCCGTCATGAGTTACCCTTGGGCTGGTCAAGATGTCGGCATTGGAGAAGGTCCGGGCGTCACGCTCTTTTCCGAATTTGGAAAGTTTCTCGTCGGCTCAATCAACTGCACCAATTTGAGCGTCCATTCTGGCATTGTCATTCCTCGCTTGCGCCAGAAACCTGCACCTCCGCCACCGAAATTGCAACCCGACAAGGTTTACTACTCCTTCATCATCTCCGACGGCGATAACTTGCCGGTGTTGACTATCGGCAATTTCCCTCAGTTGTGGCAAAGCCCGGTAAGGGGTAAACTGCCGTTCGGCTGGACAATTTCGCCCTCAGCAATCATGCTCATCCCTGCCGTTGTCGATTACTACTACGCCACAGCGACACCGAACGATTACTTCCTCGGCGCTGTTTCGGGCATCGGCTATTGCTACCCTGACCATTACGGCAAGCGTTTCCGTGAACCTGACAGAAAGCGAGTATTTGATGAGTTCCTTGACTTGACAGCAGATTACATGCAGCGGATGGATTTGCGGGAACTTTGGATCATGGGCATTACCCGCCCAGAACTCATCCGCCGATATGCCGAGAAAATTTCAACTCACCGCACCCTGCGCTCCGCACTTGGCACCAATTTGAGGGCTTTGTTCGTTGACTACGGTCGCCGATTGACTGACCCGAACTCCGTCACTTACCCAACTGCCAACAATGTCGCTGTCTTCCATGCCGTTACAGGTTGGCGTGAGGAAGATACCCGTGAGGAGCGGATAAATCGGATGGTGAACGAGATTAAGGCGATGACCCCGACAACGAGACCGGCGTTTTTGCATGTGTTCGTTTGGAACTGGGGATTTGACTTGGAAATGCTGAGCGAAGTCGCAAAACGGCTTGGCAGCGAATATGTGCCCGTCAGACCCGATCATCTGGCACTTCTTTACCGGGAATGGTTGGCGCAACAAAAATTGCTCGTCCGAACACTAACTCAAATCGTGGCTGTTGAGGAGACACCAGTGTCGTTTGGGATGAGTGTCTTCAACGCTCTCGGTAAACCTGCCGAAGTTGGGCTAAGTGTCGTCAGCGGTCTGAAGGAAGTGAAGGTCATCCCTTCAAAGGCGAAAATTGCTGTGAGCGAAGAAAAGGGATTCACCGTCGTTGGTGTCCCGACAGGTGAGCAAGTTAGGATAAGGCTGAGCAACGGTTCAATCGTAAAGCAGGTTGAAGTTCCGCTGGAACAACTGTCTCAAAGTGAACTTGCTGCCCCGCTTCCCAAAGGTTTAGTCTTGAAGTTTGCTGCGAAATTTGAGGCTGAACACCTTGCCCATCTCTCTGGCGAATTGAGGCAAGACGAGCGGGCAAGTGGCAAGGCTGTCTGGGTTGCTGAAAGAAACAGGGCTAAAATCGGGCACATCGTCTATGGTCCATACGCTCCCTTTGAAGCGGGGCGATACATCGCTCTCTTCAGGTTGAAACGGTTGAGCGAAGGTGAAGGGTTTATCGCCACGGTGGACAGTTGCGTTGGCGGCGGAAGCCCGGTAACGGCAGAAAAGCGAATAACAGCCGAGCAATTGCCTATCGGTCAATTTCGCCTCGTCCCGCTTGAGTTTGCTCACCCCGGCGGTCCTGTTGAGACCCGAGTTTTTTGGACAGGACAGGCAGATTTGGCGGTTGATTTTGTAGCGCTGTTCAAGGTTGAAAAATGAAGTCAATGCACCCGATGCTCCCATCGCTACTCGCCGTTGGCTATTCGCTGCCACAAAAGGAACGGGGTAGTAGCAGGAATCACGCATTACGCTCTACGCATTACCGATTGCCCTTCGTTCTGCAAACTTTGTAGCAGGGTGATTGGCGTGAAGATGGCTCGCACCGTGACCATTGAAGTGCCTCAAGAGTTTGCGGGAATGAGGCTTGACAATTTTCTCGCCAGACATTTTCCCGATTTGTCCCGTTCCCGCTGTCAGCAGGTCATCCGAGATGGACGGGTCAAAATTGACGGGATAACTGTCACCAAGCCGGGATTCATCTTGCGTGGCAAAGAACGCATTGAAGTTGAACTGCCTGAACCTGAACCATCAACCTTGCAACCCGAACCTATTCCCTTGTCCGTGCTCTACGAGGACGACGACTTGCTTGTCGTCGACAAACCGCGAGGCATGGTCGTTCACCCTGGGGCAGGGGTTAGAAGTGGGACTCTTGTCAACGCTTTGATGGCTATGGGAGTTCCGCTATCGGACATTGCCGGACCTGAAAGGCTCGGAATAGTCCACAGGCTTGACAAGGGAACATCAGGGGTGATGGTTGTAGCGAAAACGAATTTCGCGCACCTGAAACTTGCCCAACAATTTGCTGAGCACAAAGTTGATAAGCGGTATCTGGCGGTCGTTGTCGGCGAACCTGAGTTTGAACACAAGGTCATTGCCGCTCCTTTGATGAAGCATCCCGAAGACCCGGAGAAGTTTACTGTGGCGAATCGCCATGCCGTCGCCTCTCACATAGTTGACGCTGTAACGGAAGTTTGGGTTCGTGAAAGGTTCAGAGGTTTCGCATTGCTTGAAGTCAAACCGATAACGGGTCGCACCCACCAGATTCGGGTTCACTTGCAACATTTGGGATTGCCTGTTGCGGGCGACGAAACTTACAACGGTCGGGCAAAGGCATTGAAAATGGCTCGCGAACTCAAACGAGATGACTTACTGAACGCCCTTCAATCTCTCAACGGACAAGCCCTTCACGCTTGGAAATTGACCTTCACACACCCACGAACAAACGAACTCATCACCGTTGAAGCGCCGTTGCCTAACGACATGAAGCAGTTGCTTGCGCTCTTGAGGCGTGATGCTTAATTTGAGTTGCGGGTTAAAGTTGCTGTTTGAACCCTCAACTCGCAACCTGAATCGGTTAAAACGCTTGCAGCAACTCAAGCATTGCCCTGTCAAGTTTGTGCCCCCGCCAGTCTTCGTATGCTACATTGGTGCGCCCGCTGTCAAGGATTCCGAAAGAGCCTCTGAAGTTCCATAGCGCCCAGCCCCAACCCATTTCCTTCCAGACTGTCAAGCAGTCCCTCATCCAAGCGAGGACGACTTTGTGAGGGGTTTTGTTGTAGGCGCCAAATTCACCGACCATAACTCCGACGCCTTGCTTCTCAAGTTCCTTCCACGGCTTGTAAAATTCCCTCAACCGATTGATGTCCCAAACAGTGTTCCCTTCCTGCAGCGGGTAAGTCGGTTCAGCCCACTTGTCGCTTCCGCTAACCCATTCGGCGCGGTAGTGGGTTAACCTGAAAGGCTGATAACCTCTCGTTGCCGCTGCCACTTTCAACCCTACAAGTTCGGTTGGAGCAGTGTTGCCCCAATCGCGACCGTCGCAGATTATCAATCGCTTTTCGTCGTGCTTTCGGATGGCTTCAACCATCCTCTCAACGACTTTCCTGTGAACTTGCGGGTCAATATTTGCGGGCTCGTTGAAGAGGTTGAAACTGAGTTGGGAGTTGGGGATGCCTTGATAGCGTTTGGCGAAATGAGCCCAATGGAGCGCACAAACTCGCTGAGCCTCTTCGTCGGTCCATAGAGATTTCGGCTCAGGCGGGCGGGCAACCGTGTAGCCGGGAGCGCGGTGGAAGTTGATGCAGACATGAACCCCATACTTCTCACCGAACTTGACCGCCTCGTCTATCTCCTTGAGCACATCTTCTCGAAACTTCGTCCAATCGCCCGACTCAATCCAGCAGCGGTAATCCATAGGCAACCGAACGAAGTTGAAGCCCAACTCGGCAATCCACTCAAAGTCTTGTTCAACGAACCTTGCGTTCCGAGCGACATTGAACTTCTCAAGCAAATTGAAGCCACGCCATCTCGGCAACTTTTCTGGAGTCGCTTCGGGGAGCGCCCGTTTTGGCGCCGCCATCCCTTCCATCGCTACCATTCCAAGCACCGCCTTTCCTGTAATCGCTAAAAGTTCCCGTCGCTTCATTGCCCTCACCTACCGCTTCAGATTAGGGCATCCTCCATCCAACCCAATTTGACGAACTCAATTTGCTTCGGGTCGCTTGTGCCCAGTTTGTATTTTTTGTCTGCGACGACGATGTGTTTCGGCGGCGTCTCAAGGGCGATTTCTTTCCCGAAATACTGCAACCGCTTCGCTTGAATGAGCCTTAGTCCCATCGTGTCAATAGCCACTGGGTCAAAGGAGACAAAGAAGCCTTTGTATTGCCAGACATAGCGCGGGTCATAGTGGTGCGGACCGCGACCGTGAAAGAGGGGCGTGAGGGCAAGCAGGATATTGAGCCTCGTTTTGCCCTTGACAATGGGCAAGTGCCAAATTGAACCCAAAGGTGAACAGGCGTCAGTATGGTGGTCCGACGGGTTGGTCACGAACATGATGTAGTTTTTGATGCAACCGCCAATCCCGGACCACCAGTGAGTTCGAACTGGACGGACATTGATGAGTGCGGTGCAGGGAGCCAAAACGGTGTGGGCTTGGCGGTCGTTGATGAGAATTCTTTCGGGCTTAACACCAGCGTCAATCAACCGCCGCTGAATGGCTTCCTCAACTTCCTTCGGTGTCGGCAGGTAAGCCCAGACATTCGTTTTGATGCCGACTAAATCAGTTGGCTTGACCAATTTCTTCCACGCTTCAATTGGGTCTTTGACCCCGACCAACGCCATAACTGCCTCGTCAAGCATCTCTTGGAGAACTTTCGTGTTAATTCGCCCACTCTTGTCAAGCACATCGGGGTGGCGGATGAGGACGACTTTGGAGCGCTTCGTCTTTTGTTGCCCTTCCACCAAGTTTGAAGCGCTTAATGTGGCGATGCCTCCTAACGCTGCCTTCAGCAAATCTCGCCTCGTGATGACATCCCGCATCGCCTATCACCTCGCAACTTTTTCGGCGTCGGCAAAAAATTTAGCGAACCCGAGAAGTTAACGCCACTCAATCTGGCGGGAACACACTCAACCCCTTGCCTCCCCAAAAGGCGTCAAGCGCTATCCAGAAAGCGTTTGCGATTAACTCGCCCCAAACGAAACCGACAAAAAGCGGTCTCAAACCATGATAACCCTGCAAGCCTTTCAATCTCAGGACAATCGCCCTAACGAGCCAACCCACAAAGAGCGGAAACCATTGGCTTCTCATCGTTGCGGTGCTGCTCATGACGAAACCCAGTGGTGAGATGTTCCACCAAAGCATTTGTCGGTGCAGGAAAATCAACCCTGCCGTCACGAGCCCGCCGATGAGTATGTTTTGAACGAAGGGCAAATCGGTGCCAAAGGGAGCCATAGCCCAACTTTGCAGTTTCTGAAACGCCCACGACGGCTCTTGAACCGTAAACCACGAGTTCAAGTTCAACGCTCCCCAACGATGGCAAAGCCAGAAATTGAAAGGGACGGTGACAGAAAGTGTAACGATGTAGCCAAGGCAAAGTGCGACGGCAAATTTTGTGATGGAGAACGGCGCTTCCTTCGCCAATTTGAACCCGTCCATCAGGTAGGGCAAAGGGATGGTCACTTGGTCAAACATGAAAAGTTGCTGCGGGAAAGCCATAACTGTCAAATCGCGCCAACCGACTCGGTGCACGCCCAAAGTTCTGGCTACAATGTCCCAAGGAGTGAACGAACATTCAACTCTCATGACACCGCCAGCGTTGACGACGCGAGCGAGCACCAAGTGAACGGCTGTCCAAACAGCCAAGAAGAAGACAGCGTTGAAAATGCGCATCCCTGAGAAATTGAGCAGAACCAAGAGCACCACCATGCTGACAATCCAACCGACTAATCCCCACAGTTGGATTGGCTGTTTCGTTTGCTTCAGTGCTGGGATGAGCAACGATGCTGCCAGAACGATGAAGCCACCCGCTTCCTGAGCCCGTTGAAGCGTCGTTATTCCGCCGGTCCCGACACCGGGCGGGACACCCCGCCAACGAAGCCAGAACTTAACAAGCAAGTGAACCCAGTAAAAGCCCCAAAAACTCAGGGCGACTTCTGACGGGATGATGTAGCCGATGCCTGTCAAAGCGAAACTGAACGAAGTCTTTTCGCCCTGCCAAATGTCAAATGGAAAATCAGCAAAAACTTGCCCCCACGAAAATTGCATCGGGACGGATGGCAAGTAAGTCCAATGCCGGGATGCTGCATTGAGAGAATGGACGGCGAAAGGCAGTATTAGCCCGACCCAAAACGAAGGAATGCGAATTGTGGCTGGGCTCTTTGCAATTTGAACGACTTGGACCGTCGGGAAAGCGAGTTTCTCATCAACAATCCAACGGCGATGAAGCCACAGGGCAAGGGAAAAAGTGCCAGCGAAGTAAACGGTGGCAAAAAGCAGCCAGAAAAGTGTCGGGACAAGCCAAGGTTGCCATTGAATCGGTGAAGGGGAAGGAATGCCGTGATAAAACGAACGGGCAGCACTTTCGTCAGTCAAAGCGAACCATTGTGGGATGAAGGCACCGAAAAGTTGCTCCCACTGGTTTGCTGGTGTGGCGAAATAGCGAAAGGTGGCAATCATCGGGAACAGAAACCCAACGAAGCCACTTGAAGGCAGCGCCGAGCAAAAATGCCAGACGCTGTATGCCAAAAGCAAATCGCTCCACGACCAGTTAAGCCCCAGACGAGCGAAGAAAGTTCTCAAACCGATGGCAATTGCCAACAGAGTGATGGCGGAACTTGAAAGGTGAGCACCTGTCAACCGGCTGCCAAGCACAAGGTCCGAATAGGGCGTCGTAACAGCAATAGCCACTAATCCCGCAAAAATAGACAAGTAACATGGGCAAGCCAATGCACCAATGAAAGACTTGCGGCGCCGACCTTGGATGGTTTCAAGTTGATGCGCCCGGCTTGCCCATGGTGTTGCCATCCTTATGCTCCCATCCCATCCTACTTTTCTTTGCGGTGTTGCTGCCATTTAGGGGCACTGGGAGCGATTGTTTCTTTTTGCTCTGCCTGCTCACCAACAGGTGTCGGTGGACCGGCAGGAGGCTGTCCCCGCCGGAATATCACTATGCCCAACAGTAAACCGACCAAGAGGACGGCAATTATTGTCAGTGTCGCCAACAAACGGTTCATCTTCTTCACCCCATTTTTTTACTGTCCACCGAAGACTGCCTCATCTGCTAACCTTGTCCACCAATGTTTTCTTGTGCGTCGGTTCCATTTAACATGCCCATCGGCATAAAGAAGGTTGAAACCGCTGGAATGGCGTCGTTCCAGTCGCCCCCGCTTCGTCCCATCCGCCTCTCGGCATCCTCCGCGCGGGCTCTCATGGTCGGTGTCGCGGAAGATGCGGAAGATAGCGATGGTGCTGGAAGTGGGGGCTAAGTTGCAATTGGGGTTGCCATCGCCTAAAGCGATAGTCGTTGCAGGTTCAGCAATCATCGCATCTGAAGCAGCCTGGTCCATCACCGTATCACCGATGTTAGGGTCATAAACTTCCCGCCATGTCATGCCCCAATAACAGGCAAGCCCATAGGGGTCGGGACAAACAGGACCGCCATTAGACCACTCGTTAGCCTCGTCATAGCCTTCGTTGAATTGGTAACCTAATCGCCAGGGATTAGTGCTCGTTCCCAATGGTGGGTCTCCCCACATGGCGATTAGGGGCGGGCATCCTGCCCGACCACCATCACGAACGAACGAGAAAATCGTTGAAGGGCAAGCGAAAATTTGAGTGTTCCTAATGTAAGGTTGGCAGAAATCCATCCAGACTAAATGGGGGCACACACCCCATGTGTTAGGGTATGAGTAAGCCGCAGGGTAGAAACCATCGTAGTCTTGACTGTATTGCATGAACGCTAAGCCGATTTGCTTGAGGTTGCTTGTGCACGCTGCTTGCCTCGCTTTGTCACGGGCTTGGCTGAACACGGGGAACAGAATTGCTGCCAGGATCGCAATTATCGCGATCACCACCAGCAATTCAATCAAAGTGAAGCCGACACGAAAACGAACTTGAAGGTTGCCTCTCCGAACTATCCAAAGTCCGTTTTTCTTCAACATCTGACATTCCTCCTTTTCTTGCCCCTTTTGGGGCTAAATTTTCCGTCCATAAACTTACCTGCACAAGTGTTGCAATTTTGGGTCACTTTTTTATCCGCCATTTTGGACAAATTTTTCCTAATTTTGGGCAATTCATTATAAACTCTGTCAAGTGCGTTTCTTTGTCCGTCAGCACACTGAACATTTCCTTCCCCACCGCATTTCGTTTGTTACTGGATAGTGGCAGCCAAAAACTTTTCGCCTTCATTCAAAACTACCCAGTGCCTTGAGCCATCGTGAAGCGGAACAATTCGGCTGTTTCTGTGGTCGAAATCCTCTCCTATGTCTCCGACTCGCCAAACCCCGTTGCGAAATAGCCCAATGTGAACTTTTTGGGGCGCAGACCACCAAACAATTGCCACCTCGTTTCCGCTGCCGATTCTCGTTACCGTCCAATGACCCTCGTAATTTGAGGGCGTTGAAAGAGCATGACCGAGCAAAATCCACCGGCGCTTTTCAGGGTGCCAGCCCCAAATTCGGTGGGGTGCAAAGGTCGTTGGGGCTTTTGCAAGGGATTTTAGTCCAATCAGGTGAAAAATTGCCTGCCTAAATTCGCCTGCAGCGTCTCTCAAAAGCAAAAGCCATTCAGGATTTTGGTCTTCAACGAAAATCAAATCGCTGCCAGTCCAAACCCCTGTCGAACGATGTGCTTCTCCCTTGACCTTAGGCAAAACAGCGACAAATTCTGACTGCCAACCTGTTTCTTTCAACCGCAAACGCTCAACTTGTAGGCGGTTACCGCGCTTGGTTATCGTTAACAAGCCCCAACCATCACTTTGGGGTTTCTCTACCGCCATGCCGAACAGTCCTTGAGGTGACGACATTGAACATCCCCAAGCAATTTCTTTGCGCCAGCGAAGCCATCTTCGTGTCTTCCGATCAAACCGCCACAGTATCAACTTCTGAAGCAACTCGTGGCGCGCCGTTTTAGTAAAGCCCAATAACAAAATCTCGGCTTACCCATCACCGTTAAGGTCTCGCACAGTGACTGAACATTCCTCTGGCAACTTCAGCGCTTGCACTTTCCCGTCAGCAAAGCGGACCAAAAGTTCTTCCTTGTTGTTGCGCCATTCTACCCACTCAACCCTATCTTTTGCCCCATCGCCATCAATATCAGCGTCCGTCCAACGAAATCGGAAAGCAAAAGTCCCTCTCCAATGCAACTTTCCCTTTTCCACGCTGATGAGAGCAAGGCTCGGAGAACTGGGAAGCATCAGACCGCATCTCAACCAATCCCATGATTCTTCTCCCCACAGATGATTGCATCGCTTTGGCAACCTCAGCCGGTCTTGAAGAACTAACTTACCACTCCTTTGCCGCTGCCACCACTCCAAGGTCTGAAAATCCGTCAAGATGAGCGCGTCGTTAGCACTGCCATCGCCGTCCAAGTCAAGAAGCATCCCTAAAGGCTCCAGTGCCTTTGCGAAAACTTTTTGCCATCCGTTTTCAGAACGGGTTACGAGGCAGACGGAATTGCCTTCAGCAGCGACGAAAATTTGATCCAGTTTGGCAGCGATAAACTTTTGTCTCGCCTCAAACCCACTTGGGTAGAGAACTGGTGTTGGTGTTTGAATGGGCACAGGTTCAAAGGATGGCTTCTTTCCGTTCCATTCAGCCCACCACAATCGCTCATTTTCGTCCTCAACGAGCAATTCGCTGCGTCCGTCAGCATCAAGGTCAACAGGCGCAATCCAGTTGACTTTGCTTGGGAATTTCCACTCAACGGTTTTCAGCGGGAGCGGTTGGGGTTTGATGGGTCGGTCTCTGAGACGGACGATGAGACCGGCAACCACGCCGAAAATGAGCAGGAAAGCGGGTATGGAAACAAAGATGAGCCAAACGGTTCGTTCCTTCATGAACCCTCACCAACCTCTTTTATGCCACGCGCCCAAAACTCTGGAAAGGTTGAGCGTTGGGCGTCCGATGTTGAAGGCGAGTCGTGCACTTGCTTGCTAAACTCGCTACCTTGCC
>Ga0079992_126681_pt1 | contig 12439 bp, 7 predicted proteins | sample FaiFalFF_MnMetaG_3_FD_69197 | JGI IMG/M metagenome (GOLD analysis project Ga0079992, IMG submission 69197) | Freshwater microbial communities from Yellowstone National Park, Wyoming, USA - Fairy Falls B (FF_Mn_B) MetaG (SPADES assembly) (version 2) | ecosystem: Environmental > Aquatic > Freshwater... | reverse complement strand
TGCAAGGAGATGTTGGGTCGGAAGGCGTTCACGCTGATTGAGTTGCTGGTGGTGATCGCGATAATCGCGATCCTGGCAGCGATTCTGTTCCCCGTTTTCAGCCAGGCTCGCGAGAAGGCAAGGCAGTCAAACTGCACGAGTAACTACCGTAATGTCAGCATGGCAATCGCGCAATATTCACAAGATTACGACGAACTATTCCCTATGACCCGTCTCTTCCCGACGATCAGCGGGCATTCTTATGTCACTTCTCCCCCTGATGCCCGTCCTGCCTCGGCTTTTGTCATTGGCGTCCGAAGCACCTATTGGGCTAACAGCATCCAACCATATATGCGCAACTACCAACTTTATCAGTGCCCTTCGGGTGTTCCTACAGATTATTTCGGAATTGTGGGGCAAGTTGTGCCGGGTAAGTTGTTCGCCTACAGTTACTATTTCAACCGGCTTCTCGCAGTTTACCATCTGGCTGGCGTTGTTAATCCTGTAAAGGTAATTGCCGTTTGGGAAGCGGCGGGAAATCAAGCCTTACAAGTTGCGGCAGGTCACTCCCCAGCGATTGTTGATCCCAACGATGCCGATCCCGCAACTTTTCCCAACACTTATCGGAATGAACCACCTTGTCCTCCCGGCACGCGTTCCTTCATGTATATCGTTTCTTGGACACACACCGCTCCTTCAGGCGTTCAATGGAGACCTAACCTGCAAGTTCATACTGGAGGGACTGTCTATTCCTACGCCGACGGACATGTCAAATGGCAGCGAAATCCGGGTCACTGGGACAATTCGCCGTGGGCGAGATTGAACGATGACGGATCTGCTGCCAGTTATTGGTGGAGTGGCTGTGCGCCGTGGCTGTTTAGACCGATTGTCCAGTGAAGGGGGTGTAGCCTGATGGATCGTAAGACCCTCATCATCATTTTGGTCGTGTTAGCGGTGATAGCAGCAGGTCTTTGGGCATGGCGCCTGCGTTCCACTCAGTATCCGAAAGAGTATACAGGTGAACAGCCTGCGGGACCTGGAGCGCCTATGAAGATGGATCGCCCAATGGGAGTAGGGGGACAAGGAGGACAACAACCGCAACAGCCACAAGCACCTGTTCAGTCATTTTAGTGCGTTCAACAGCCGTCAAAAATCTGAACTTTTGTCCCGTTTGGTGACCAAACTTACTTTTGCGTTGGTTGCAACTTCTATCTCTCGTCCCAACAACTTTGCCAACACCCAGACTGAGCCCCATTTGTCAAGGGGGCGGTTTTCGCTGCCGCATCGGGGCGACTGGACGCATGAAGGGCAACCTGCTTTGCACGGGCAGTTGACAATCGTTTCCAAAGTCCGGTTCAACAATTCTTCCAACCGCTCAAACGCAGCCTCAGAGAAACCGGCACCGCCGGGGAAACCGTCGTAGATGAAAATGGTTGGTTGGCGAGTGTCGGGATGCCAAGGGGCATAAGAGATGCCAGCCACATCGTCAGGGTCGGCGGAAACAACTAAAGGCATCATGGCAATGGCTGCGTGTTCGGTTGCATGAAGCGAACCCATCAAGTGAAACTCGTGTTCTTCCAGTTCAGCGACCAACTTGTCGTCCACGCAAATCCACAACCCGACCGTCTCAAATTCCTCAGGTGGCAAGTCCAGAACCTCTGCGGAAATCACTTCATCGGTGAAAAGCCTGAGCCTTTTGAACCCAATTACTTGCTCCCTGACCTTCAGTTCGCCCAAGTAAGCCATCCCAAACTTCAAAGGCTTTTGCGTCCAAACCGAAAGAACCTCGTTGTCTTTCTGCTCCATCGGCACAGTGTAATAGTCGGTGACCGTCGGTTGAACATAAGCCACCTTCTTTGTCAAGTCAAGGGCTTCAGCGAAGTAAGTTTCGCCCATGTGCAGGTAAATTGCTCCGGGATAAAGTGACCTGAAGACACGCCACCTTTCCGCTGTTCCCAACGCAATCCCTGTCGCTCGGTTGACAATCTGGAACTCCTCAGATGTGACGGAACGGATGTTGATTTCATCATGGGGTCTGTGCCGCAATAGCCAAAACTTGCGTTCACCTTTGCTGATGATGCCTTGTTCTTCCATCCGTTCAACCAGCAAGTCAAACAACTCGCCGAAGAACTCTTTGTCGGCATCGCTCAGCGGCAATTCAAAAGCGGCGCACATCAAATGGGCTGCGGCGATGTATGGGTTTCGCGTGGAAATTGCGATTGGCTCTGCGCCGCGAAGCAAAAAATCGGGGTTGTGGACAATGTATTGGTCAACGGGGTTTGCGGTTGCGACCAAAATGACCAAACCTTCTTTCTGCCGACCAGCCCTGCCAGCCCGTTGCCAAGTGCTCGCAATTGTTCCCGGATAGCCCACCAAGATTGCGGCATCAAGTTCCCCGACATCAATCCCCAACTCCAAAGCGCTCGTGGCAATAACGCCTAAAAGTTCGCCGTTGAACAACTTGCGTTCAATTTCCCTTCGCTCCTCTGGCAAATACCCTGCCCGATAACTCATCACCTTTTCCTTCAAATCGTCAAGCCACTCATGGGCGAGTTGGTCTCGGACATATCTCAGCAGCAATTCTGTGCCCATCCGCGATTTCGTGAACACGATTGTCCTGATGCCCTCTTTGAGCAACTTGACCGTCAACTTGACCGCTTCCGTGCTGGCTCTGGCTCTTATGCCAGCCTCTATGTCAAGGAAGGGCGGGTTCCAAAAGACCAAAGTTTTTGCCGGCATCGGCGATGTGTCGCCAGTGATTATTCGGAAGGGCAAACCGATGAGGTTGCTCAGGGCTTCTTCTGGGTTGCCCAAAGTCGCTGATGTGCAAATAAAAACGGGATTGCTGCCGTAAAGATGACATATTCGCCTGAGCCTTCGGATGACATAAGCGAAGTGGATGCCGAAAATGCCACGATAGGTGTGAAGTTCGTCAATGACGACGAACTTGAGGTTTCGGAAGAAATGAGCCCAAAGGGTGTGGTTGGGCAAAATCCCGACATGGAGCATGTCAGGGTTCGTCAAAACGATTCGGCATTGCTCCCTCACCAGCCTGCGCATGTCCATCGGCGTGTCACCATCGTAAGTCGCTGCTGGCAATTCCCTCACCAAACCGAGTTCCTGCAACTTCCTCAACTGGTCTTGAGCCAAAGCCTTCGTTGGGAACAGGTAAAATGCCCTCGCTTTCGGGTCTTTCAGCAATGTGTCAAGGACAGGCAGGTTGTAGCACAAAGTTTTGCCCGAGGCTGTTGGGGTGAAGACTGCGACATTTTCGCCTCGCCTCGCTGCATCGCACGCTTCCGCTTGGTGGCGGTAAAGCCGCTCTATGCCCACTCGTTTGAGCGCTTCAACGAGTGCAGGGTGTAATGGTTCTTGCGGGTCATCAAAGACAGGTTCACGGGCAGGGACAAACAAAGTCGCCACTATTTGCCCACGATAATCTGAAGCCCTTTTCAGCCTCTCCAAAAACTCCGCCCATTGGCTCATAGCCTTATCACCGCAAAAAATCCTATTGCAACTGGCAGCAATTTGGATGGATGCCCTCATCTTTCGGCAATCGTGAATTCGGCAAATCGGCAGGTCGGAAAGGCAGCGATTGTTCTCCACTGTCTAAAGCCGTTGAAACGAGTTTTTCAAGGCACGCTCCAGAAAAGTTGGCAAATCGGTTCAGGATGCGCTATCATGAAAAGCGTGAAAAAGTGGCTCAGGGGACTGAGGGGCAAAGAGCGAAATGGAGCGTGAAGGAAGGATGGAACGCGAAACAGTTTTGACAGCAGAAGAACTTCAGTCGCCTGAGCCATTAGAATTGATCGCTTTGCCTGCACCTTTTTCGTTTGACAAGTTGCCTGTTAGGTTGCCAGCATACGAGGGTTCGGCGGAACTACTTTTGTGGCTCTTGCGCCGCCAGTTGGTGGAAATCGGAGATGTGCCTGCTGAGAGCGTCGCCCGCCAAGCCACTAACCATTCCGCTTCACCAGTTCAAAAAGCGGACGCGTTGGCTGTCGCTGCGGAACTGACTTGGCTGAAATCAGTCCTCTTACTGCCTCAACCTGAACCGGAAGCCTTTGAAGCGCCTGAAGAGGAGCCTCAGAACGGTGAAATGTTGAGACGGCGCTTGCTGAGGAATGCAGCCTACGGGTTAGTGGCTCGGTTTCTGGCGGAACGAGGGAAAGTTTGGTCTCAAATGTTCCCAAGACCAACAAACGAGGATACACCCGCGCCTTTGAAGCAGTTGGTAGTCGGGGACGAACCCTTGACTCTCCTCACGGAAGCGTTGAAGCGGGTTTTGGCGAGGATGGCTGGCGCTCAAGTCCGTGTCCCGAGACGAAGGCTCACCGTCCCGCAACGAATCCGAATGCTGCTTCAAATCCTGAAGTCAATGCCAGACAAGATGGCAACCTTTGATGCTTTGTGCGCCGATTGCGAGAGTTTGGTTGAGGTCGTCGTCACATTCCTCGCTGTGCTCGAACTCGTTCGCCGCAACCTTGCAGGCGCTCGTCAGGACGAGCCGTTTGGTCCGATACTTGTCTTCCTGAAGCAGCAAACTTGAAAGGGGGTTGCGGAAGTGAAAACGAAAACTGTCGTTTGCCTCGCCCCGAAGCAAGTTGTGGTGCAGGAAGAGGAAATCCCAGATGTTGAGCCGGGAACTTTCCTCGTCAAGGCGAAACTGACAGCCATTAGCACTGGCACAGAGTTAACTTTGGTCACTGCCGACTTCCCTCCCGACAGCGTTTGGGCGCGGCTCGCCAAGTATCCTCTCAAACTGGGATACAGCCATTTGGGCGAAGTCGTCGCGGTTGGCGAAGGTGTTGACAATGTGAAAGTCGGAGATAAGGTCGTCGGCTGGAAAAATCACTCTCAGTTCGTGCTTTACCGAAAAGGCGAATTTTGCATGAAGGTGCCCGAAGGTGTCCCAGACGAGGCAGCAGCGTTATTTGCCCTCGCAATCATTTCCCTCAACGGAGTCCGAAGGGCGAAGATTCAACTGGGCGAAAGCGTAGTGGTTTTCGGGCTCGGTCCAATCGGCATTTGGGCAGCCCAATTTGCTCGCTTGGCTGGTGCTCGCCCCGTCATCGGCGTTGACTTGATACCCGAACGAAGAGAGTGGGCGAGGAAGGCAGGGGTTGATTTCGTCTTGGACGGCAAAGACAAAGACGAACTGGTTGACAGAATCTCTGCCTTGACAAAAGGCAGGATGGCTGATGTCGTCTTTGAAGTGACGGGCAACCCCGATGCCATCTTGGATGAGGTGAAAGTTCTGCGTCGGCAGGGAAGGCTCATAATCCTGAGCAGTCCGAGGGGCAAAACCCTTTTTGACTTCCACGATTGGTGCAACTGGACAAGTATCAGCATCATCGGAGCGCACACCAGTTCGCACCCGCCTCACGAGAACCCAGATGACCCTTGGACCCGCGAGCGCAACACCGAACTCTTCTTTGAGTTAGTCCGCAACAAGGAAATCGTTGCCGCCGAATTGGTTACCCATCGGTTCAAAGCCAATGACGCCCCGTCGGCATACCAAATGCTCATGACGGAACGGGGCAAAACGGGCATAGTCCTGCTGGATTGGGAATAAATCACAAACTGCGTTCACCCAATGGCGCCACAATTTGTGTTAACCAACCACGGCAAATTGCGAGGGAAGAGAGATGGCTGTTTTCCAACCGACGGCGATTATCGGCAACGGTCGCGTCCTCGTTACTTTGGGGCATTCGGCGGAATTGATGGCATTTTTTTATCCGAGGTGTGACCACGCCCAAAATGTCCGTGAGGGGTTGACAGGGATTTACCTTGACGGCTTCGGTTTCAGTTGGCTTTTCGGGCAAGAGTGGCAAAGGCAGCAGCGGTATTTGAAGGGCGAGGCTGCTGTCCTGACGGAACTGACAAGCCCGCTTTTGGGACTTGGCGTTAGTGTTTGCGATTTTGTCTCTCCCAACGAACCCATTCTGTTTCGCCAATGGCAAGTCCGGAGTTTGGACGGTAAACCGAAGCGGCTGAGGCTTTTGCACTACTTTGAGTTGACTTTGGGCGGTCACGAGTGGCAACAAGCCATTCAAGTCATTACGCTCCCCCATCCAACACCCCGCCCAGCGGTGGTTCAGTGGCGCGGGAATTTTTGGTTTGGAGTTTCCAGCGATTTGCCTTTCCAGCAATGGCAATGCGGCAAGGCACTCCCGAACGCTCACAACCACCCTAAGCCGGACATGCTTGACGGATGGCTCAACGGTCAGACCTTGGAAATTGGCAAAGTCGCCTTCGCAGTTGGCTGGCAAATTTCCGTCCCACCTTTCGGTTCTGTTGAAAGGACGATGGTTATTGCCTTCGGGGAAAGCAAGCGCGAAGTTGTCCACAGGCTGGGGCGAAACTTGGCGGATTCCTTTGATGCCCATCACGAGCGGCATCGGGTTGAGTGGAGAGAGTGGTTGAAGCGAGTCAAGGTTTCGTCTTTGAACTCATTGAACGGCGAGAGAGCCAAGTCAGTGTTAGAAGCGGCGCTGTGGACGATGAGGCTGACTTGGGACAAGGGGATGGGAGCACCTGTAGCGGCTCCTGAATTTGACCCGACTTTTGAAGCAAGTGGCGGATACGGTTTCTGCTGGTGCCGTGACGCTTCTTTCGTTGCCCACACTTTCGCGCAACTCGGTTTGGCTCAAAAAGCGTCTCGCTTTTTTGATTGGTGCTCAAAGTCGCAATCGCCTGATGGCTACTTCAACCAGCGTTATTGGCTTGACGGCTCATTAGCACCTGCTTGGAGCGAAGACCACGACAATTTGCAGGTTGACGAAACTGCCACAGTCGTTTGGGCTGCAGCGAAAGTTTACAGCAAGTTGAAGGAAAAACCGAACCAGCAAGTTTGGGAGTCAATCAAAAGGGCATTGAAGTTCCTGTCAAACCATTTGGTCGCTGGTATCCACAAGGTTGGGATGGACTTGTGGGAAACTTTTCGCGGTCACTTCACCTACACGCAAGCAGCGTTTGTGGCAGCCTTTCAAGCGGGAGCGGAACTGGCAAACCTGATGGGTGAACAAAACTTGGCGAAACAATATCAGGCTTTGGCGCAAGAAACGAAATCTGCCTTGCTGAAGCGTTTCTGGACAAAAGAAGGCTTCCTTCGCGGTTTCACTCCCGACGGTCATCCTGACCCAACACCTGACGCTTCCATTTTGGGCGTGATTGAGCCCTTCCGCATCCTTGACTTGACAAAACCTGAGGAACGGGCGATGGCGGAAGGGGCTGTGCAGCGAGTGCTTTCTCACTTGACAAAAGAGACACCAGAAGGGGGCTTAGCGGTTTGGAGGTTTTCGGGTGACGGTTACGCTTGGGGAATGGCGAGCACGCCAGCAACTTTGTGGCTTGGGCTTTCGGCTGCTGCATTGGGTGAAGCGACGGGCAAAAGAGATTGGTGGCAGATTGCGAAAAAGTGTTGGCTTGCAGTTACACACCACACCACCCCTGCCGGTTTGGTTGCGGAAATGTTTGACCCGTTCGGCGCAGGTTACTGGGCTGTCGGGCACGGGTGGTCGGCAGCGTGGTTGGTGCTGTTGACGGAAAGGTTAGCGGAGGCGCAGAGGAAACTGAATGTGCTAAGATGAAGGGTGTCGGAGGCAATTTTAGGGGCTTAGAGGTGAGTGCCATGCAAGTGATTTTGCGGGCGTTCGTTTGGGACTTCTCGCCAGAGACGATGCCCTCAACCTTTCGGCGCTTCCGCGAGGAGTGGGGTTTGGACGGAATCAGTTTCGTCGTCTCAAACCCATCAAAACTTCTGTTCCTCCCGAATGCCGAAGGCGAGAAATTGCGATATGCCGATGAAGGTGCCGTTTGTTTCCGACCCGAAAAGAGTTGGTATGCAGGATTGACAGTTATGCCTGTCGCCAGTGAACTTTGTGGCAGACACAACCCTTTGAAGGAAGCAACCAAACACGCTAAGGCTGCTGGTCTCAAAGTTTCGTTAGTCGTCTCTTGCTGCTACAACCCTCTGCTCGGCAAACTTCATCCTGAACTGACGGTTCAAAACGCTTTGGGGCAGAGGCTTTTGCACCTTCTTTGCCCAGCCAACCCCGTCGTCCGCGAGTTTCTCGTCCGCATGGTCGGGGATTTGGTCACAAATTACCCTATTGATGCTGTTGAACTTGAGGACTTGGGTTACTTGTCCTTGACGAAGGCGAGGGATTTGGTTACAGATTTGACGATAACCCCCGCTGTTGACCACCTGCTTTCCAGATGTTTTTGCGAGTATTGTTGCCGAGCCGCTTCGGAGCGTGGGATAGAGATTGAGCGGGTGAGATTTTTCGTGCAAACCGAGTTGGAGCAATTTTTCATCGCTCCGACAGAACTGACCCAGTTGCCTCTGGAGTGGGACTTGTGGGAGGGTTTGATTGAAGGCGAGGCTCGCAAGGTCATTCACATGCGAATGGACATCGTTTCGTCCCTGCTTGCCCTTCTCGTTGAGCAAATCTCCCACAAACACGACAGACGAGTCCATGTTGAAGGTCATTTGTTGCCGGCGTCCCTTTGGCAATACGGCATTGACAGGCACAAGTTACGAGAGTTGGCACATGCTGTTGAGGTTGATGCGAAAGAGGTCGCTCCAGATCGGTTGCCGCCATACTTGCTTTTGAACCGGCAAGTTTTGGGCGACCAAACGGAACTCTGGGTTCGCCTTCACCCTTCTGAAAGGTTCGTCCCCAACCGACAAGCCTTTCTTTCGCAAGTTCGAGCGTGCAAGGAGCAAAAGGTTGACGGCGTGGTCATCGTTGGCTATGGCAGCCTAAGGCGGCAAAATTGGGACTGGATCAAAGAAGCCGTCGCTTTGCTCAAAAGTTGACAGTTTAACGAGACCACTTACCGAGCGCTCTCGCCCAGTATTCTCCGCAACCCTTGAGCCAAATTGTTTGCCCACACATTCGCTAACTGCTCAACGGTCATTTGATTGGCTTCGGCATCAGCAACGGTGACCGTCACGAAGGGGATACCTGCCACCGAGATTGACTTGAGTGCTCCGAGGGAGTGGACTTGGACTGTCAATGGTTTGCCCTGAGCGAGTAGCCTTGTGAAAACCAAAGTGAACCGAGCCTGCAAAGCGATCGCCCTCCCTTCGGGAGAAAGCCCTCCTGCCGATGCCCTGAAGCGGAAGAAATACTCGCCGCCGAAGGCTACATCGCTTGGAGTTTGTTGAGAGACTGCCGGTGCGACCAAAGCCGCCAAAGCCGGCACCATCAACCACCCACTCCATCGCATACCATCACTCACCTCTCTTGAAGCCAGACTGAAAACACTTCCTTGACGACGCTATTGAAAATGATGCCACTTTTTGAGTGCGTTAACCTGCTTCAACCGTCAATTCCTGAGGCAGGAAATCGGGCAATGCTGCTAACAGGTCTTCCAGAAGCCGCAGAAGTTGCGCCGAAGTCAAATCAGTCCACTCAATCAAGAAGCGGTCACGCTCATATCGGACGCAATGGAGAACTTCTGTCGGTTGAGTTTCACGCAGGCGATGGTAAAGCCGAATAAGTGCTGCATTGCTCAAGTTCAAATTCATTGCGCACCGAACCGTCACGGTTCTGCGGTCGTGAGTAATGGCGATGACTTTGGCTTTGTGGGCACGAACACGAATGCGCAAAACGCTCAGGATGTTGCGGACAGGTTGGGGCGGTTCGCCGTATCGGTCTCGCAACTCTGCCTCAATTTGGGCGATGTCTTCTTCGGTTTGGACACCCGCCATTTTGCGATACAGGTAAAGCCGCTGCTCCAAATCTTCAACATAAGTTTCGGGGATGAAGGCTTTAACGGGCAAATCGGCTTCAGGCAACTCAACTTTTTGCGGGAGCGGTTCGCCTTGCAACTTTCGAACGGCTTCAGCGAGCATGTCCATGTAAAGGTCAAAGCCTACTTCGTTGATGAAACCATGCTGTTCAACGCCGAGCAAGTTGCCCGCGCCGCGAATTTCCAAATCCCGCAGAGCCAATCTGAAGCCACTTCCCAAGTCAGTGAACTCCCGCAACGCTTCCAACCGCTTTCGGGCAGTTTCGCTCAATCGCTTTGGATGGTCGTGGAAAAAGTAGGCGTAAGCCTGACGGTCACTTCGCCCCACTCTGCCTCGCAGTTGATACAACTGAGCCAAACCGAACCGCTCGCAATGTTCAACGATGAGGGTGTTGGCGTTGGGCACATCCAAGCCGTTCTCAATGATGGTGGTGCAAACGAGGACATCCCACTTTCCTTCCGCAAACTCCAACATCACCCGCTCAAGTTCGTCTTCTGGCATTTGACCATGAGCGATGGCTACTCTCGCTTCAGGCACGAGTTGCTTCACCCGTTCAGCGACATGCTCAATGCCTTGGACTCGGTTGTAGACATAAAACACCTGTCCGCCCCGCTCCAACTCGCGGCGGATAGCGAACCTAACCAACTCGGGGTCGTAAACGCTGAGGTAAGTCCTCACAGGTCTTCGCCCTTCAGGGGGCGTGTTGACCAAACTCATGTCAAGCAGACCGCCTAAAGCCATGTGCAATGTCCGCGGGATAGGGGTAGCCGTCAAAATCAAGACATCGACACCTACTTGCAACTGCTTGAGTCTCTCTTTCTGCCTAACCCCGAAACGCTGCTCTTCGTCAATGATGAGCAAGCCCAAGTCTTTGAATTTCACATCGTCGGAAAGCAACCGATGGGTTCCGATCACGATGTCGATGGCGCCTGTCCGCAGCCCGTTGATCACTTCCTTTTGCTCCTTCGGCGATTGCAACCTGCTGAGCATGGCGATTTTGACGGGATAAGGTGCAAGGCGTTGGGTGAAGGTTTGGTAGTGTTGAAGCGCCAGCACAGTTGTCGGAACCAACATCGCCACCTGCTTGCCGTCCATGACGGCTTTGAAAGCGGCGCGAATGGCAATTTCCGTTTTGCCAAATCCGACATCACCGCAAACCAAACGGTTCATCGGTCGGGGCGATTCCATATCGGCTTTGACTTCTTCAATGGCTCTCAATTGGTCTTCAGTTTCAACGAACGGGAAAGCGTCTTCCATCTCCCGTTGCCAAGGCGTATCAGGTGAGAAGGCAAAACCTTCAGCGATTTGACGGCGAGCGTAAAGTTCCAGCAGTTCTTTGGCGACTTGTTCGGCGTTCTCTTTCGCCTTTTGGCGCAGCCGAAGCCAACGCTTGTTGTTTGACAGCGAAGAGAGAGGCGGCTCACCGCCGTCAACAGCGACATACTTGCGAACTCGGTCAATTTGATGCACTGGGACATAAAGCCGTTCGCCTTCAGCATACTCAATGACCAAGTAATCGCTTTCCTTGCCCAAAACTTCCTGCCGAACGATCCCACGGTAAATTCCGATGCCGTGATGGATGTGGACGACATAATCGCCCTCGCGCAAATCGGAAGGAGATTTGACCGCGGCAGTCCCTTTCCAACGCTTTTTGCGAGGCTTGTAAGGTGCGTTGAAAAGTTCGCTGTCAGTCACAACAACAAGCCGTTCGTTTGGAAGCACAAAGCCCGCCGATAGCGGTGTCGGGAAAATGTTGATGCGGTCGGCAATGGGTAAATCGTCAGCGCTCAGTCGCACAATTGGTGGCATATCGGCGAGTGGGATGTCGCGAAGCCAGTCACTTACCCGCTCAGGATAGCGGGTCGCAATGGCGATAGCGTAGTCTCGCTGCCGCCATTCATCAACGCGGGCGAGAAACCTGCGAACATCGCTCAAAAAGGCTTCAACGCGATGGCAAGTTAAGGTTTGGAACTTATGACTTGTGAGCAGTGATTGGCTGGTGAAGGCGGATTCGTGAATTTCGGCAGTAAAAACGAGCGACAAAAACTTTTGCAACCGTGCCTTTAACCCTTCCCCGTCCCTCGTCTCTCGTCCCTCGTCCCCTTCCGTTTCGTCCCTCGTCCCCCGCCCCTCGTCCCATCCAACAAACGGCGGTTTCGGTGGGCGGAGCAAATCGCCTGTCTCAACCAACTCGGCGAGAATTTTCTGCCACCGCTCCTCAAGGGTTGCCGCATCGGCGTCAAGGTCATGCGGTTCAAGCCAAACAACGATGGCATCGGGTGGCAAGTGGTCAACGATGGTAGGAAGCGGGTCGTAAACGAACGGGTAATACCAGTCGCAACCGTCAAAGTAACGCCCGTCCAAAAGCCGCTCCAAGTCGTGCTCAACCTGCTGCCTCAAAAGTCGTGCCTGCTCTGGCTTCCCGATTTTCTGCAGCCGCTCAACCTCACGCTCCAACATTTCCCGAATTTTCTCCGCCCATCCCTCGCCCCTCGTCCCTCGCCCCTCGTCCCATTCCTTTCCGTCCCTCGTCCCCCGTCCCTCGTCCCGAATGATGAATTCTCGTGCGGGCAAAATCACGCACTCGTTCCATTTCTCCGTTGAGCGTTGGGTTTCAACATCAAAGGGTCGGATGCTTTCAACCTCGTCGCCAAACAACTCAATGCGGATAGGTTGGTCGTGGGCAGGTGAGAAGAA
>Ga0079992_132949_pt1 | contig 12442 bp, 8 predicted proteins | sample FaiFalFF_MnMetaG_3_FD_69197 | JGI IMG/M metagenome (GOLD analysis project Ga0079992, IMG submission 69197) | Freshwater microbial communities from Yellowstone National Park, Wyoming, USA - Fairy Falls B (FF_Mn_B) MetaG (SPADES assembly) (version 2) | ecosystem: Environmental > Aquatic > Freshwater... | reverse complement strand
ATCTTCCTCCAGACGGCGCTGGACTTGGGGATTCCGGGGTTGGTGGCGTATCTGGCGCTTCTGGGGATTGCGCTTGCGGTGTGCTGGCAGGTTGCGGTGAAAGGGGATAGGTGGGAGAGAGCCATCGCGTTGGGTTTAGCGGGCAGCCTCATCGCCCTCCACGCCTACGGGATGACGGATGCCCTGGCCCTGGGCTCCAAACCCGCCGTGGCTTTCTGGTTCGCCCTGGGGCTGATCGCCGCCCTGATCCGCTTCGGGCGCGGGGGCTGGGATGGTCGCGCTGCTGGGGCATAGCCTCTGGATCCTCGGCCTGGCGTGTCTGGTGGCCACAGGGAGTTGGGCCTGGTGGGAGTCGAGGATCACCGGCCGGGGGCTCCGGGCGGTCCTCGCCCGACCCGGCCTGCAGCGGTGGCTGGCCCTCGGATGCGCCGGCATCGGTCTGGGCCTGTCCCTTCTCCCCTCCCCGGCCTGGGAGCGGGCCCTGTGGAGCATTCTGGGCGCCTGCGGAGTTTTCCTTTCCATCCGGATGTGGAGGCGGGATGCATCCGATGACCCGCCGTCGGGAGAAGCCCATGGGCCGGCGCGCGCCGTCGGCCCGGGGATAGGGGGATGGGCGATGCGCGGCGCCCGCTCTCTTCGGCGATGGGGAGTGGGGATAGGAATCGCCGCCCTCTCCATCGGGTGGCTGATCCGCGAAGTCGACTGGCGGGGGACGGCGCAGGCGCTGAGGGCCGCGGATTACCGATGGGTTCTCGTCGGGGCGCTGGCGATCGCGTTCACCCTCCTCGCCCGCGCCCGCCGCTGGCAGGCCCTGCTCCATCCCACCGCGCCTCCCCTGCGGACCGTGATGATGGGCCTCCTGCTCGGACAGTTATTCAACCAAGCCCTTCCGATGCGGGGGGGCGATGTGGCTCGGGTGCTGTGGCTCAGCCCGACGGGCCGGGAAGCCCCGGCCGTGATCGGAAGCGTGGTGGTGGAGAAGCTGTGGGACCTGCTGGCCCTTCTGGTCTGCATCCTGGCTTTGCTGGCCTGGACGCCGCTGCCGGAGTGGCTCCTTCGCGCTGCCGGGCCCGCGGCGCTGATGGCGGGAGGGAGCCTCCTCGGCCTCGGGACCATCCTCCGGCAGCGGGAGCGGATCCTCGGTCGGGCGTCCGGCTTGGTGAGCCGGCTCCCCTCACGGTGGCAGGCCGGGGGGATGGAGGCCGTCCGGCGGGGCCTGGAGGGTCTGGCGGCCGCCTGTCGTCCCAGGGTCGCCGGACAGGCCCTGGGGTGGACCGGGCTGACGTGGCTGGGGGGCGGGCTGGCCAATCTGGCCGTCCTGACCGCCTTCGGCCTTCCCCATCCTCCGGCCGCTCTCTTCCTCCTCATCGCCCTGATGATCGGGGGGGCCGTTCCGGTCCCCGCCCGGGTCGGTCTCTTCGAGGGGATCTGCGTGGTCTCTCTCGGCCTGTTCGGGGTGGACCCGGAGCGGGCCCTGGCCGTCGGCCTGATCCTACATGGGGTCGTGATGGGCCCGCCCCTCGCCGCGGCGGCCTTCCTGGCCCTGTGGCCCCCTTCGGATCGGCGGAGGCGCCATGCCCATCCCTGAGCTCTCGGTGATCATCCCGGCCTACCAGGCGGCAGGGGTCATCGGCTGCTGCGTGGAGGCCCTCCAAAGCCAGACGCTTCCTCGTTCGATGTATGAGATCATTGTGGTGGACGACGGCTCATCGGATGGGACCGCGGAGGCGGCGCGGGCCGCCGGGGCGGACCGGGTGCTGCGGATCCCCCACGCCGGCCCGGCGGCAGCCCGCAACGCCGGGCTGCAGGCGGCGCGGGGGGAGATCGTCCTCTTCACCGACGCGGACTGCGAGCCGTCGCCCACCTGGCTGGAGCGAATGGTAGAGCCCTTCTCAGATCCTACGGTGGCCGGTGTGAAGGGCGCCTACCGGACCCGCCAACGCGAGCGGATCGCCCGACTGGTGCAGCTGGAGTATGAGTTCCGCTATGCGCGCATGGCCCGCATGGCGCGCATCGATTTCGTCGATGCTTACGCCGCCGCCTACCGGCGGGGTGTCCTGATCCGGGCGGGAGGGTTCGACCCAGCCTTCCCGGTCCCTTCCGCGGAGGACGTCGAGCTCTCCTTCCGGCTGGCTCGGGCGGGGCACCGCTTGGTCTTCGCCCCCGAGGCGTGGGTCTGGCATCGGCATCCGACCCGATTGGGGCATTACCTCCGCCGGAAGGCCCGCTATGGGTTCTGGCGGGCCCTCCTGTATCTCCGGTATCCGGAGAAGATCCACGGGGACGCTCACACCGACCCCGCCCTGAAGGTCCAGCTGGCGTTGCTGATCCTGATCGGGGCCGGCTTGGCGAGCGCCTGGGTCCATCCGCTCGCCCTCGGACTCAGCGGAATGGCTCTCCTGGGCTTCCTTTTCACCACGTTCCCCTTCGTCCGCTGGGCCTGGGGCCGGGATCGGGAGGTGGCCCTCCTCTGGCCCTGGGTGACCCTGCTGCGGGTCGCCGTTCAAGGGGCGGCCCTGGCCATCGGGTTGCTGTATCATGCCGGGTTCACCCCCAGGCCCATCCCCTGCGCTTCGACGAAGCTCCCGGATCCTCCCGATGGGCAGCCGCCTGCTGAAGGTTGAAGGGTTGGCCTTTGCGCTCACGCTGGGGCTTTATCTGAGAACCATGGCCCCGACGCTGACCTGGGCGCATTTCGGGGCCGATGGCGGGGACCTGGCGGTGGCGGTGGCGCGAGGACGTCTCCCCCATCCCCCCGGATTCCCAACTTATCTGATCGTGGGCTCCCTCTGGATTCGGCTCCTGGGGGGAGACCCCGCTTGGCGGCTGAACTTCCTTTCCGCCGTAGCCGCGGCGGGGGCGGTGGCCGTCACCGTCGCCGCCTCCCGGGCTTTGGGGGCTCGCCCCCTGCTGGCCCTGGCCGCCGGGCTGATCCTGGGCACCGCTTCCCTGTTTTGGTCGCAGGCGCTGATCACCGAGGTGTACACCCTGGCCGCCCTCGGTTCGGCCGGCGTGCTGTGGATGGCGGCGAAGGGCGTCTCCGCTCCCCTTCTGGGGCTGGCCTGGGGGCTCAGCCTGGGGATCCATCCCGTTCTGGCGTATCTGGCTCCGGTCGTCGCCTGGGGAGGGAGCCGGGAGCTCGGCTGGAGGGGAAGCGCCCTTGCCCTGGGGACCGGAATCGCCGTCGCCGTCCTGCTGTATGGGCCAGGCCTCCATGGACTTCAGCGATCCCCTTCTCCATGGGCAGAGCTCTCCGGATGGAAGGGATGGTGGGATTACGTCAGCGCTCGGCTTTACTGGGGGTATCTGTTCGGCCTTCCCCCCGGCCTGTGGCCCCGACGGCTCCTGGCCGCCGCCGGATGGCTGGCCCGGGATCTCGCCCTGGTGGGCGCCCCTGCGTGCCTGTGGGGATGGCTGGGGTGGTGGCGGGAGCGCCCCCCGATGGCCGTCGCGATCGGGAGCGCCGGGCTGGGCGTTCTCGCCCACGCCATCGGATACGCCACGGCCGATTCCATCGTCTATCTGGTCCCGGCGCTGCCGATCCTGACAGCGGCCATGGCCGCCGGCCTGGAGCGCGGGCTTCCTCCGCTCCGGATGCAGGGAAAGCGCCTGGACCCGGCATGGGCCATCCTGGCCTTGCCCGCGCTCCAGGCCTGGGTCGGCTGGTCCGGAGTGGACCTGCACGCTGATTGCCGGGCCCTTCGCTGGGCCCGGGAAATCCTGCGCGAGGCTCCCGCATCGGCCGTGCTGCTCACCGCTCAGGATGGGGCGACCTTCGCGCTATGGTATGTCCAGGAGGTCCTGGGGGAGCGGCCGGATGTCCTGATTCTCGATCGGGATCTCTGGGCGCATGCGCCCTACCGGCGGATGCTGGCGCGTCAGTGGGGTGTCCCCCCGGAGCTGGATCTGGAGCGGGCACTGCAGGAGCTGGATCGTCCGATCCGGTGGGCGCGCGCCTCTCCTCCGGACGGGCCGTAACCAATGTCGAACATGAGGATCGGCTGGACCTTCGTGGCGATCGGCTTGGGGCTGGTGGGCCTCTGGGGCGGGCGGGTGCTTCACGCGGGCCTTCAGCTGCGCGCGGACGTGAGGGCCCTGGAGCGGACGCTGTGGTCCGAGGGACCGCCGGACCTTCGGGGCCTCTGCGAAGCCGCGGGGCGGAGCGACCGGTCCCTCCGGATCCTCCAGGAGGAAGCCGGCTTCCTGGTCCGGCTCGCCGCAGGCCTCCGGGAGGACTGGCAATCCCTTCCCTCCTTTCTAACAGCGGCGCGTCATCTGGCTGCGGCGGGCGAGGCCCTTTGCGCCGCCCTGGGCCCCGATCCCGAGGCCCTCTCCGGAGCGGCCTCGTCCTGGGAGCGAGCCCTCGTCCGCCTGAGCGAATCCCAGGAGGCCCTCCGTCGCGCGGCGGCGGAGGCGTCGGCCGCTCGGGCGGCCTGGCGTCAGGTCCGGCGGGAGGGGCTTCCCCCCGCCCTGCGCCCGGCCGCTGCCCGCCTGGAGGAGGGGCTGCCGATGCTGGAGGCCGGCCTGCAGCTTACGGCGCTGCTGCCCGATCTCCTGGGGATGGAGGGGCCGCGCACGTATTTGATCCTCGCCCAGAATGAGGACGAGCTGCGGCCCACCGGCGGCTTCCTCACCGGCGTCGGGGAGGTCCGGCTGGACAGGGGTCGGATCACGAGCATCGTTTTTTATGATAGCTATGCGGTCGATGACTTCTCCCGGCCCTATCCGGATCCCCCCGCGCCGCTTCGGGAGTACATGGGCATCGACCTGTGGGTGTTCCGCGACAGCAACTGGTCTCCCGATTTCCCGACCTCCGCCCGCCAGGCCCTTTCGCTCTATCGGCCCGGCCGCCCTGTCGCGGTAGACGGCGTCCTGGCGCTGGATCAACGGGCTCTTCAGGAGATCGTGAGGGCCCTCGGCCCTCTCCGGGTGGAAGGACATGCGGAGCCCATCACCGGGGAGAACGTCCTCGCCTATATCCGCCGCGCATGGGCCCCGGAAGGGGGGCAGCTGACCCCGGAGTGGTGGCGGCGGCGCAAGTCATTTATGGAGCCCCTGGCCCATGCGATCCGACAGCGCCTGGAGGAGAGCCATGCCGTTCAGGGCCCCTTTCTCCGCGCCCTATTTCGGCTCCTCCAAGAGAAGCATCTGTTGCTGTATTTCACCCGCCCGGAGGCTCAGGCGGCGCTGGCCTCGCTGGGCTGGGATGGGTCGCTGCGCCGCGGCGAGGGGGATTTCTGGATGGCGGTGGACGCCAACGTCGGCTACAATAAGGCCAACGCCCGCGTCCGTCAGGCTTTTCTCTACGAGGTGGACCTGGACCGGGAGCCCTCGCTCGGAAGGCTCACGATTGTGTACACGCATACTGCCCCCCCGGGATATCCATGTGTCCCGGAGATCCGTTATGATGCCATCTATGAGCGGATGATGGATCGGTGCTACTGGGACTATTTGCGCGTCTTCATCCCGTGGGGAAGCCGCTTGATGGAGGATGCGCCGGTCCCTGTGCCGGCCTCGGCCCTGCGGACGGGCAGGCCGGATCCCGGGTCGGCTCGCCTGCTGCGGGCGGAGGAGGGCCCCTTCGCCGTCGTGGCGACGTTGCTGGTGATCCCTCCGGGGGCGGTTCAGGCTCGCTCCTTCGCCTGGACGCTGTCGCCTACGGCGCTTCGCTGGGAGGGGGAGAAGGGATGCTACACGCTGCGCGTTCCGAAGCAGCCGGGGACCACCGGGCATCCCCTCCGGGTCCGGGTTCGATTTCCCCCGGACTGGGTTCTGGAAGAGGCGGAGCCGGTCCCTGCCGCCGTCGCCGAAGGCCACGTGGAGTTCCAGACCCGTCTGGATCAGGATCGGGGGTTCCGGGCCTGTTTCCGAAGGGTCCGCTAGGCGGCGGACTGGACCGCATCGGCAGGCTCGCTCGGGACCGACGCCAACCGGGCTGGTCGTTCGGAAGGATCCCAGGACCCCCAGATGGCGGATCACTCGGGATGGACCTGCCAAGTTATAAGGGGTGTGTCCCAATTTTGTCGGGCCTGGCCGCTTTGTAGGACAACTGCTCGCAGTTGTCCTACGATTTTGGGACACACCCGTTATAAGGGCGACCGACCGGTCGCCTTTACGTGTGGTAATGTGGAGGCGCCCGGCCTGTGAGCGGTGGGTCGTTGAAGCGGGAAGCCATCGGCATCCGGCTCCCCAGGCGGTGAGGCAGATCGCGATGCGTTGCGGAAGCGCAGTTTCTTTAATCCCCGAATAGGAGGGATCGATGAGGCGGATTCGATGGGGGATAGGCCTTGGGCTCGTGCTGGCCCTCAGCCTGTTGGGGAGGGCGGAGTTGTGGGCGGCTCCCGGCCTGTCTCCGGCGCGGCAGACCGTCCCCACGCGGACGCCGATTCGAGCTTCCCCTACTCCTGCGCCGCCTCCGGCGCCCACCGAGCCGCCCCCAACGAGCCCCCTGGGTCCAGAGGCGACCCCGTCGCCGACGTCCGGCCCTTCCCCCACGCCGACCCGGATGGGCCACACGGGGACTCCTTCCCTGGTTCCGGCGAGAACGCCCACGCCGGCTCTTTCAGAAGGGGAAAGCCAGGGGCCGGCCGCCCCGACGGCGATCCCGCCCTCGCCAACCCCGACTCGGCCGTCCCTTCCTGCCCCACTCACCCCGACGGCGTCCCCGTCTCCGGAGCCCTCCCCCACGAGGGCTCCCTCCGCCCTGAGCCCGGCGGCGGGGGGAGGGTTTGGGGGGATCTCCCCCTGGGCTTGTCTGGGGGTGGGGCTTATCGGGGCGGGGGTGCTGATCCTGGTTCGGGGGCGTCCGCGCCGTGGGGGATGAGCGCCGCCGGCTGTTGGGGGTGGCCCTGATCCTGGCAGGGCTCCTGATCCTGGCCCTCTCCTGGCTGAGAGGGCTGTCTTCTTTTCCACCGGGCCCAACCGGGGCTCCCGCTCCGGCCTCCGCGCCTGCATCGGGGTCCGGGGCTCCTTCTCCTCCTGTTTCCGTCAGCCGGGAGCCCCTGGTGCCCACGCGCACTCCTACTCCTCGGATGGGCTCCGCTGTGCCAATGGTGGACGATTCGATGTCGCCTTCGCCGACCCCTTCGCGGGAGGCGTCTCAAGGCGGATCTCCGGCTCCTCGAACGCGCGCTTCAGCTCGGACGCCCTTGCCGGCTCCGCCCTCGCCCGTGCCGTCTCCTGCGCCGGAGCAGGCGGGCTCCCCCTCGCCGAGCCCGGCGGCCTCCTCCCTGCGATATCGGGGGCGGTTTCGCTGGGGGGTCGGCGTGGTCCACGGCCCGATCTCCCGGTATCCCATCGGGCCCCTGCGGCTGGGCTGGTATCTGGACTGGCGGGCCCAGGCCGATCCCCCGCAGCCGGAGGGGATCGAATACGTGCCGATGGTACGGGTGCGGGGGGGGCACCTGTGGCCCGAGGCGGCTGTCCTGGCCCAGATCGCCCGGGCCCGGCCCGGCGCGCTGTGGCTGATCGGCAACGAGCCGGACGTAAAGTGGCAGGACAATGTGGATCCGACGACCTATGCCCGGTTGTATCATGAAGCCTACGTCATCATCAAAGAGGCGGATCCCACGGCCTGGGTTGGCATTGGGGGAGTTTCCCAGCCCACCCCTTTGCGGATGCGTTATCTGGACGCGGTGCTGGCAGCGTATCGGGAGCAGTTCGGCGCTGCCATGCCTGTCGACGTCTGGAACGTCCATAACTTCATCCTGCGGGAGGAGCGGGGCTCCTGGGGGGTGGACATCCCGCCCGGCTTGCCGGATCGCTGGGGTCGGCTTTACACGGTGGATGACAGCGGCAATTTGGCGGTTTTTCGTCAGCAGATCTGGGAGTTTCGGCGCTGGATGGCGGGGCGGGGCTATCGAGGCTGGCCCCTGATCGTTTCAGAGTATGGGATTCCGATGCCGGAGGACTACGGTTTCCCGCCGGAGCGGGTCATCGGTTTCCTGCGGGGGACCTTCGAGTTCTTTCTTACGGCCGCCGACCCGGTCCTGGGCGATCCGACGGACGGCTATCGGTTGGTCCAGCGCTGGTGCTGGTATAGCCTGGATGACGGACAGGATTATCCCACGGGAAGTCTCTTTGATCCCCAGACCGGTCGATTGACTTTAATCGGCGAGGGATGGCGGCGGATGATAGAGGACCTGATCTTGCGATCCGAGGAAGGGAGGTAAAGCGATGAAGTTTCGCATCGGACGCTGGCTGGGCGCGGCAGGTATGTTCATGATACTGGTAGGGTTGGCGCTTGGGATTGGCAGGATAGACGGAGGAAAGACGAGCTGGCAGGTAGGACGGGCCGCGGCGAACCCGGATTCTCGAATCTATCTTCCCCTGGTGGTTCGAGCCTATCAGGCTCCGGCACCTTTGTGGCGGTTCGGGGCTGCGATCGCTCGACGCAGGCTTTTAGACTATCCTGCGGATCAAATCATTGGTCTGCGGCTCGGCTGGTATGTGGATTGGACTGTCACCCCCAACGCTCCACAGCCTTACGGGATTGAGTATATTCCTATCGTTCGGCTTAAGCAGTGGAAGGTCAAGGACGGGGTCCCGATGCGTTGTTGCGCAGGTCCGGGATGTGAATATCTGAAGGTAAACGGACAGTATACCTATACGGTGTCTCCCTCTCTGGAGATCCTGCGTCAGGTGGCGCAGGAGCGGCCGGGTTTGCTCTGGGTGATCGGGAACGAGATCGAGCGGGTGGACTGGGAGACTAGCGACGGGGGATGCGCGGGGCAGGATGAGATGCTCCCGGAAGTATATGCCGAGGCTTACCATGAGATCCGGGAGGCTATCCGAGCGATCGATCCCACTGCTCGCTTCGCCATCGGCGGTGTAGTCCAATTTACCCCTCTTCGACGACAGTATTTGCAACGCGTGTGGGACGCTTATCGTGCAAAGTATGGTCGGGACATGCCTGTCGATGTCTGGAATGTCCATGTTTTTATTCTACAAGAGAAGAAAGGGGAGTGGGGTGCTGATATACCAGCCGGAATAGAATCAGAACAAGGAATATTATACACGATTGAAGATAATAAAAGATTCGAATTGGGATGGCAACAACTTCTTTCGATGCGTCAATGGATGAAAGAAATAGGTCAACAAAATAAACCTTTAATCATCACAGAATATGGTGTCAATATGCCGCCTCATTACAGCGGATTTTCTTATGAAGAGGTTAAAACTTCCTTCATGTACCCATCTTTTGATCAGTTTTTAAATTATAAAGACTGTAATTTGGGTTATGGAGCGGACGAATGTCGATTGATTCAGCGGTGGAACTGGTATAGCTTGGATGATGATAGTGGCCGGTTTGAGGATGGAGAATATCATCAATTTTATAATGGTAACCTTCTTTACTCCGGCTTGGGCGGACAACCCCAGGGAATCTCGCCACTGGGGATATATTGGCGGGAATATGTGCGAGGTCTTTCTTCGGAAGGAGGGCGGCCGAGCTGGTGGCTTGGCCCGTGAGTGAATGTGGCATCCCCACGGCTCGCATCGCATCCACAAGGCCGCGGTTTAGTGATAGGCGGCGGTTAAGGTGAGAAGGGAGATGGCATTGAGCAGGCCCATGTAGGCGATCCAAGTTATGCTTAGAATCCGTCGATGCGTTCGAGGAAGCCGGGATAGCCCCCAGGTGCCTAAAATCGCCCATGGGACAAGAGCGGGAAATAGAAAGCGTCCCTGAGGCTGGAATTGGGAGAGATTATAGCGAAGCACGCCGATCCAGGCCAGCACCTCGCCCAGGGCCAGCAGGATCAGGACGCGACGGAGAGGGGCGGATTCGGGCTTCCGCCGGAGCGTAAGAGCTTGTCCAAGTGTGAGCGCCGCTCCGATCGCCCATAGCCCCAAGGCGGTGGGAATCCATCCCTGCGGAAGGGCTACGTTCGCCCATCCGAAGCGCGCAAAGAAGAGCTCGATGAGCATAGCGGGGACGGGACGCCAGTAGTCCCAAGTGAGCGCCCGAGGGTGGATGCGCAGCTCCAGGGCGGTATGATGCAATGCCGCCCGGGCTTCGGGATACAGCCCATAATACAAGCCGACAAACATAAGGCTGGGTAGCGTTAAGCGAATTGTGTTCCGGATTCGCTCCTCGGATGAGGGGACAGGGAGAATCCAGACAGCAAGGATGGCGACAGGGAATACATATAGAAAAGCCAATTTGGACAACAAACCAAGACCTGCGGTGATTCCTAAGATAAAGATTTGTCGCCGGGCAGCTTGAGGTTCAGCGATATACTGTAGGCGAGCGCTGAAGAGGAAGAGAAGTGCGGCAAGCGCATTGGTTGTAGTGTCGTTGCGAATCGACGAGCTGATAAAGATGAATTGTGGAAGTAAGGCGATTAAAGAACCTGGAAGAAATGAGCTCTCTTTCATATCTAACAAGCAAGCGGTCTCCAAGGCGGCCCAGATCACCAGAATCCCTATCAGGGCGGCTCCCCATCTTAGAATAAGGAACCCCCACATGTTTTTCCAAGTGTTAATGAGCCCTAGGGCGGGGTGAACGAACATGTTAAGATGTTCAAACGGAGAGGCGCAGAACAGAGGATTCAATGGTGGGATCTCGGCAGGAAGGCGATGAGGAGCCAGCCAAGCGATCAATGCATATAATCCTGATATAGGAAGATAGCCGATAGCCGGATGATACCACTCATAATTAGATGAAATAAAATTATAGTCCTCGCAGAATCTGCCTTTTCTTATAATTTTTGGATTTTCCGGCGGTCGTTTTCGCCTCGCTAAGTCCGCTACATAGCGGTAGTGAGCAGGCTCATCTGGGGTTTCCCATGGGGGCACCAGGATGGCGTAGGCAATCGCCAAGCTCATATAGACAATTATCACGCGGATCTTGCCCATTTTATCTCTTATTTTGAATATTTTATGATATTCGAATCAGCTAAACACCAAGTTAATCCACTTTTCTGGATAAAAATCCCCCACCGAATCCCTTCTCTGGCCCTTCGATGCGCCGATGCCGGCAAAACCGCCTCATCCACCCATCATCGGTCACAACAACTGCTCGCGGTCCGATGTCGGCGGTGATGCGATCGGCGATCCGCCCGAAGACTCCGTCCGTTCCTGGCTTCGCTCGTAGGGCCGGCCGCAACAGTGGCGGAAATACCAGGCATCATACCAGGCTTCCGGGGATGAAGGCACCCCCCCTCGTTTTGCAGATTTTCCCCAACTATAGAAAATGAGTCTGTAGGGATTGTCAAGTCCAGAGGGGCAGCTGCTGGCCTGTCGAAGGATTGCGCATTTGCCGCAGAACCGCTGAGCGGCGTGGGTGGCGGATCTCTTTTGGCTGCGAGGGGGGTGAGCTCTTCTCCATCATCGAGGGGGTTGCTCACATCCTGGAGTGCCGTTCTGGACTCGCGGGATGGCTGATCTCTGGTGGGTGTCTTGGTGATCGGCCTTTCTACTGAGGGATGACGGGATCTGCAGGTTTGAGTAGAATCGATCCGGGAGGGGATTCTGTCCGGGGCCGTTGAAAGCGCGGACCGGACACACTTCGCGTGTGATCCGGGTCGATGAAAGTCAGAAATGACTGGTCATCTGCTTCGCCTTTTCAAGTGAGGAACAGGAAGGTGGCAATGAGGCTATCCGCAGAGCAGGGGAGATAGAAGGTCTTCCACTTCGTTCCGATCTCCGGTGTGGCAAGCTGGTGCTCTCGTTTCTGCCTGGAGGCGCTTGGATCCCGTCACGGGCCAGGAGGAATGTTGGGAAATTGAAGAGTTGACGAGGTGATTCGATGGGGCTATTTGCCTTTAGGGTTCAGGGAAACCCTTTGAGAAACCTGTGGATAGGCTTTGGATTCAACCGGAAGAGATCCGTGTTTATCGCATTGGGGACAGCGGTTCTCCTTTTAACCGGATGTTCCGACTTTGTGGACCATGATCAAGCAATTGTCTCCCCCGATCTATCGGTCATTCTGGAGCCCGGACATCGGGTTGGCCAAACCTTTGTCGCTCGACATGGAGGGCTGAGTGGGATGGAGTTCTGGCTGGAAGCGCAGCCGGGGAGCGCGGGTGTCCTCCGCCTCCACCTCCGGTCTGACCCTCAGTCTTCCATCGACCTGGCTGTAGCAAAGCTCTCACTGGATCAGATCGCAACCCCCGGCTTTTATCGCTTCTCCTTCCCATCGGACCATCGCTCCCATGGTGTTTATCGTTATGCTGTCCTGGAGCTAGACGGTGCGGGTGCGGTGCGAGTGGGGGCTGCCCCGGGCGATGCCTACATAGACGGCGCGGCCTATCGGGACCACGAACCATTGGATGTCCAGTTGGCCTTCCGGTTGGTCTACAACCCTTGGGGGATGATACTGGAACTGGGACGTGCGGCTTTGGGAGGAATAGGGCTGCTGACGGTAGCGGCAGTTCTCTATCTGATCCCGGGATGCGCGTTGCTGACATGGCTCTGGCGGGGTGACCCGCTTCCTTGGCCTGTC
>Ga0079992_130677_pt1 | contig 12444 bp, 9 predicted proteins | sample FaiFalFF_MnMetaG_3_FD_69197 | JGI IMG/M metagenome (GOLD analysis project Ga0079992, IMG submission 69197) | Freshwater microbial communities from Yellowstone National Park, Wyoming, USA - Fairy Falls B (FF_Mn_B) MetaG (SPADES assembly) (version 2) | ecosystem: Environmental > Aquatic > Freshwater... | reverse complement strand
TTGGCGAAGGGAGGTGGGAGGTTCGTGGCAACGGACAGTTATGATGAACGGGACGCGTTGGCGGAAGTGCCTGAAGCGTTGCGGGAACGCATCAAGGACATCGTTGGCGATGAACCGATTGTCGGGGCACTCCGAGCGGATTTGTCGCTGGATGGGAAATTCGCCGAGCGATGGATTGTCGTGACGCCCAAGCGGTTGCTTTGCCTTGCACCCAACGACTCGGATGGTTGGCGGGCGTTGCCGTTGGACGGCGTGGACGAACTGCGGGTGGAGGCTTTCGTCGGCAACGCTTACCTTGTCGCCCGCACCAACGGGCGACAAGAGGCATTGGCGCGGTTCACCCACTCGCGTCGGCAAGATTTTGAGCGGTTGGTCAACGCCTTCCGTCGCTTCAAAGAAGGCGAAACGGCGGAGTTGCGGTTGGACGGCGAGGAAGAACCGAGGCGTCGGTTGGGCTTTTTGCAGGGGCGGCGGGGTCGCTGTCCCAAATGCCATCAACCCTTACCGCCTTGGAGCGATGTTTGTCCTTTCTGCCTGCAGAAGACGAAAGTCCTGCGTCGGATGTTGGTCTTCGTCCGTCCCTACTGGCTGACGGCGGTGACGGGTTTTGTGTTGCTGCTGCTTATCCAATTGACTGACCTTGTGCAACCCTTGTTAATGCGCTACACGGTGGACGAGGCGCTACTCAAAAAGAACTTCCAGCAACTCGTTTGGGTTGTCGGGGCGGTGCTGGGGTTGAACTTGGTCGGGGCGTTGCTGTCGGGCGTGCGCAGTTACATGATGGCGTGGTTGGGCGATCGCATCGTCATGGACATCCGACGACGCCTTTACGAGCACCTGCAATTGCTTTCCCTGCGCTTTTACGACCAAGAGCAAACGGGGCGATTAGTCTCGCGCATCACCAACGATGCGGGCAACATCCAAGACTTCATGACCGAAGGGCTGCAAGACATCCTGCGGGACTTTTTCATGCTGGTGTTTGTCGGGGCGGTCATGTTTGCGATGAACTGGAAGTTGGCGTTGGCGACTTTGTTGCCCGTGCCTGTGCTGATGTTTTTGGCGGGGCGGTTTGCGCGGCGGGTGCAACGGCTGTGGCACATGGTTTGGCGGCGTTTCGCCCGCATCCATGCGATGTTGGCGGACGCCATCCCTGGGACGCGGGTCGTGAAAGCCTTCGGTCGGGAAGATTACGAGGTGCGTCGGTTCAGCGATGCATTAGAAAGCCACTTCCGCGCCAGTTTGCGGGCGGCGCGACTGTGGACAATTTTCTTTCCGTCCGTCGGCTTCACGACGAGCATCGGCTTTTTGGTCGTTTGGGGTTACGGCGGTTACCTTGTCATTCAGGGCGACTTGAGTTTGGGGAGCATGATGGCGTTCATCGGCTACCTTTGGCGCTTTTATGCGCCTATCCAAAACCTGACGAGGTTCACCCATCGGCTGCAGCGGGCGGCGACGGCAGCGGAGCGCATCTTTGAAATCTTGGACACGCCCCCTGAAATTCAGGATGCGCCCGACGCCATTGACCTGAAGGAAGTGCGAGGGCACATCGTCTTTGACCGCGTGTCCTTCTCCTACGATGGCATCAACAAAGCCTTGAAAGGCGTCCGTTTTGAGGTGCAGCCGGGCGAGATGGTTGGGTTGGTCGGACCGTCGGGGGCAGGCAAAACGACGCTGATCAGTTTGCTGCTGCGCTTTTATGACCCGCAGGAAGGACGCATCTTGCTGGATGGAATAGACCTGCGGAAAATCAAGTTGGCATCGCTGCGTCGCCACATCGGCGTCGTGCTGCAAGAGACTTACCTGTTCAACGGGACGATCGCCGAGAACATCGCTTACGGCGATCCCGAAGCGCCGTTGGAGGCGTTGATCGCAGCGGCGAAAATCGCCAACGCCCACGAGTTCATCCTGAAGCAACCTGACGCTTACGACACCTACATCGGCGAACGGGGCAGTCGCCTTTCGGGGGGCGAACGGCAGCGCTTGGCGATCGCCCGTGCCATCCTGAAAGACCCTGCCGTGCTTATCTTTGACGAGGCGACTTCCAATGTGGACACGGAGACGGAGGCGAAAATCCGCGAGGCGATAGAAAATTTGGTGCGGGGTCGGACGACCATCGCCATCGCTCACCGCTTTTCCACCTTGCATAACGCCCGACGGCTCATCGTCTTGGACAAGGGCGAAATCGTGGAAGAGGGGACGCCCGATGAGTTGATGGAGCAAGATGGCTTGTTTGCGCGGCTGTGTCGGATGCAAGCGGAGTTGAGCAAAACTTGGGCATGGTGAGCGCCTGTCGGGAGGTGACGGACGATGCGGCAGGAACAAATTCGCGCTGCCCTTTCCCTTGTTGAGCCGCACCAAGTGCGTTTCTGGCACGACGAGGAGGGGCGCTTCTGCGCCGCCATTGAGGGCAAGGGCGAATTCGTCAATGTCAAGCCCGTCCGCAACTTTCCTGTCCAAGCCCGCGACCAGTTCATCAGCCTGCTGGACGAAGCGGACAACGAAATCGCTATCTTGACGACAGTGCGGGGGTTAGAACCGTCGTCCCGCGAGGCGTTGGAGCGGGAGTTGGAGAAACGCTACTTTGTGCCCGTCATCCAAGCCATCCATCACATTGAGGGGCGCTTTGGCATCACCCGCTGGTTCGTGACGACAGACCGAGGCGAACGGGTCTTTGATGTGCGGGAGCGCAGCGATGTCCGCTACTACCCTGGTCGGCGGGTGATTATCCGTGATGCCGACGGCAACCTTTACGAAATCCCTGACTACGAGCGACTGGATTGGCGCAGTCGCATCTTGCTGGAAGAGGCGACTTGATTGAGGGTGCGAGAGACGATGGCGGTCAAAATTTGGCGGGTCAATCCCGAAGCGCCCGAAAAAGATGCCATTGAGGAAGCGGCAGCCATCATCGTCGCAGGCGGGTTGGTGGCGTTTCCGACGGAGACGGTTTACGGGCTGGGGGCGAACGCCTTCAACGAAGAGGCGGTGCGGAAAATTTTTGCCGCCAAAGAGCGACCCGCTTGGGACCCCCTCATCGTCCACATCAGCCGTCCCGACATGGTGAAAGACCTTGCTGCCGTCGTGCCCGAAACTTTTTGGCGGTTGGCGGAGCGGTTGATGCCGGGACCATTGACGGTTGTTTTGCCCAAGCGCCCGAAAGTGCCCGACGCCGTGACAGCGGGTTTGCCGACGGTTGCCATCCGCATGCCGAAGCATCCCGTCGCCTTAGCGTTGATTGAGGCGGCGGGCGTGCCCATCGCAGCGCCCAGCGCCAATCGTTTCGGGCGACCCAGCCCGACGCGAGCGGAGCATGTCCTTGCCGATTTGGGTGACCGCATTGACGGCATCTTGGATGCAGGACCGACGAGGGTGGGTGTGGAGTCAACGGTCGTGGATTTGACCGCAACGCCGCCGACCATCTTGCGTCCCGGTGGGGTCAGTCGGGAAACTCTCGCCGAAATTTTGGGCGAAGTCGCTATCGCTGAGACGCCGAAGCGGGAAGGCGAGCCGATGCCATCGCCGGGAATGACGCATCGCCATTATGCGCCCGCCGTGCCGTTGCGGTTGACCGAACCATCACCGCAAGCCGTTCAAGATGCTTTGCTGCGTTTCCTTGCCGAACATCCGCAAGGCAAAGTCGGACTTTTGCTGCCGACCGATTGGCGGGAGTGGGTGACGCTTTCGGAGCGGGTTGTCATCTTTGACTGGGGCGAATGGGGCGATTGGGCGACGATGGCGCGACGGTTGTTTGAGGGACTGCGTTGGCTGGAACGGCAGGGTGTCGTCGCCATCTTTGCGCCGCTCCCGCCTCCTATCGGCTTGGGATTGGCTTTGCGCGATCGGCTCATCAAAGCGTCGGGGAGCGACGAAATAGCGAGGTGACGAACGATGACCGAAGTGCGGGCGATGGAATGGACGGGCGATTGCTTGCGGTTGCTGGACCAACGGGTTTTGCCCCACCAAATCGTCTGGCGTGAGTGTCGCACTGCCGAGGAAGTTGCCGAAGCGATCAAAGGGATGGTCGTTCGGGGCGCGCCCGCCATCGGGGCAGCAGCGGCGTTCGGGATGGTTTTAGCCGCACAAGAAGCGGTTCGGCGTCATGAACCGTTGCGACCAGCATTGATTAAAGCGGCGCAAATTTTGGCAGCATCTCGCCCGACGGCTGTCAACCTCTTTTGGGCATTGGAGCGGATGAAGCGAGTGGCGGAAGCGGTTGACGAAGCGTCCTTAGTGACGGCGTTGGAGCGAGAGGCGTTGGCAATCTTCCGCGAGGATTACGAAGCGAATCGGCGGATGGGCGAATGGGGCGCTTCGTTGCTTTCGGGAAAGGTGCGGGTGCTGACACATTGCAACACGGGGAGTTTGGCGACGGCAGGTTGGGGGACGGCGTTGGGCGTCATCCGAACGGCGCATCGGCAGGGGAAAATCGCCCTCGTTTGGGTGGATGAGACCCGACCTTTTTTGCAAGGGGCGCGGTTAACGATGTGGGAGTTGAGGCAAGAGGGCATTCCCGCCAAACTCATCGTGGACGGCGCGGCGGCTTGGGTGATGCGCAACGGTTGGGTGGATGCCATTTTTGTCGGCGCCGACCGCATCGCCTGCAACGGCGATGTCGCCAACAAAATCGGGACTTATATGCTTGCCGTCGTCGCCCACCATCACGGCATCCCGTTTTATGTCGTCGCCCCGACTTCCACCATTGACCTTGCCACGCCCGACGGCAACGCCATCCCGATTGAAGAACGCCATCCCGATGAGGTGCGAAGTTGGGGAGGCGTTTTGGTGGCGCCTGAAGGTTCGGAAGTGTTCAATCCCGCCTTTGATGTCACGCCCGCCGAATTGGTCACCGCCATCGTCACCGAGCAAGGGATTGCCTATCCGCCCTTTGAGGAAAGCCTTGCGGCGATGGTGACGGAAGCGGCATTGTCACGGCGATGAGGGCGGGCGCCAACGATGCCAAAGAGTGAGACAGGCAACGGCGATCAGGTAACCGAAGGCAGCGCCTCCGACGACATCGTGCCACCAGTGAGCGTTGACGAGGATGCGACTGATGCCAACGAGAGTAGCAAAAATCACCCAAAGCCATCCCCAGCGAGGAAAGGCGGAAAGCAGGACGGTGGCGAAGGCAAAGGAAGCGGTGGCGTGACCGCTGGGGAAACTGTCAAAGAAGCGACCATCGGGGCGCATCTCGCCGACGAGGATTTTCAACGCCGACAAAATCAGTTGGGCTACCAACATGGTCAAGGGCAAGGGAACGAGAAGGGAACGGCGTCGCCAGATGGCTGCGATGCCTCCGATAAGCAACACGAGCCAATACTTGTCACCCAATTCGCCCGCAACGATGCGAAGGAACGGCGGGATGTTGGGTGGCGGTTGAGGTGAGCGGGGCAGGAAGGCTAACACTAAGCAAACGACCGAGACGAAAAGGGCGACGAGCAAGGGCGCAAGGTTTGGACGAGAGGCGGAAGATTTTTCCGTTTGCTTCACGATGACCGTTCCCCCCCGACGAGGAGAGGGGCTAACAGTTGCTCTGCAGCGGCAACCACTTCGTCCACGCCGATCAATCGCATGCAGGTGAACAAGCCACCACAAATGGGATGGCGCCCGCAGGGGCGACAAGGCAACGCATGCTCCAAAACGCAAACGCCCTTTTCGGCGCGGAAGCGAAAGGGGTCGTTGGGTCCGAACAAAGCGATGACAGGCGTGCCGACGGCTAAGGCGGCGTGGATGGGAAAAGAGTCGGGTCCGACGAGAAGGGCGGCTTGCTCAATGAGGGCGACAGATTCTTTGAGCGACAGGTCGTCCACGAGGGGCAAAGGGACGGCGCTTTGGCGGGCGATGCGTGCCAACAAAGGGCGGTCGCTTTTGCCCGCTAAAAGCAGGGAGGGGAGACGCAGTTGATGCCAGAGTCGTTCTGCCAACTTCGCCCATCGCTCAGCCACCCAATGCTTTTGCGGTCGGGTCGTGGCGGGGGCGAGGACGACGAAGTTTTTCGGCGTCAAGTTCAGGTTTGTCAAGCGATGAAGGGCGGTAGTGCGATGTCGGTCGCTGAGGGGAAACAGCATCCGATGGCGGGAAGGGTCGGCGGGGATGCCCAAAGCGGTCAAAAGTTGCAGGTTGCGTCCCGCAACGAAAGGGGCAGGGGGCGGCGGGGGGAGGGGATGGGTGAGCAATCGGGCGGCGCCTTCTCGCGCATCGGCGAACCCGACCCGAACGGGGATGCGTGCCAGCCAAGGGATGAGGGCGCTTTTGAGCAACCCTTGCACATCCAACGCCACCTCGTAACTTTCCTGCCGAATTTCTCGGACGACGCGAAAAAATCCCCGCACCGAACCGTCCCAAACATGCACCCGATCAAGGTAGGGGTTGCCGTCCACGATGGGGGCGCAACGGCGATGGACGACCCAACCGAGGAAGGCTTCAGGGAAAGCCTCCCGCAGGGCTTGGGCGACGGGCGTGGACATGAGGGTGTCGCCGAGGGCGGAAAGACGGACGATCAAATAACGCGGCGCCGCCCCGAAAAGGAACGGCGCCGCAGTTTCCTTTCGCTCCCTCATGACTCTTGGCTGCTCAGGTCTTGGATGATGGTGATCAGGGGCAGGAACACGGAGATGAGGATGAACAGCACGATCACGCCCAAGATGACGATCATCACGGGCTCAATGGTGGAGGCGAGGGCGTGCAACGCAGCGTCCACTTCGCTTTCGTAAAAGTCGGCGACTTTTTGGAGCATCTGGTCTAAAGAACCTGTCTCCTCTCCGACGGAAATCATGTGGACGACCATCGGGGGGAAGAGTTTGCTGCGCTCTAAGGGGTCGGCGATGCGCTCGCCCTCGCGGATCGCCATCCGAGCGTCCATGATCGCCCGTGAAAGGATTTCGTTGTCAATGGCGCCTGCCGTCGTGTCCAGGGCTTGCAAGATGGGCACGCCGCTACCCATCAGCGTCCCGAAGGTGCGGGCGAAGCGGGCTAAGACGATTTTGTGGTTGATGGGACCGAGGATGGGCACTTTCAGTTTAATCCAGTCATAGACCTTCTTGCCGAAGCGGGTGCGGACGAAGATGTTGAAAGCGATGAAGAACGCAATCAACCCGCCGACGAGGAAATACCACTTGGTGATGAGGAACTCGCTGAAGCGCTTCATCATGAGGGTGGGCAAGGGGAACTTCTCTTCCTTGACGCCCAACTCGGTGAACAGTTGCATGAACTTGGGGACGATCCAGACGCTCAGGAAAATCACGATGCCAGTGGCGAAGAGGATGACGATGGTGGGGTAAGTCATGGCGGACTTCACTTTTCGGCGCAACTCCAAGTCCTTTTCCAAGAAGGTCGCCATGCGTTGCAAGGTTTCGTCCAAGACGCCGCCGACTTCGCCAGCCCGCACCATTCCGATGAAGAGGTTGGAGAACTCGCGGGGGAATTTCGCCATCGCCCGAGACAGCAACATCCCGTCTTCCACATCGTGGGTGAGTTGACGGATGATGTAGCGCAAGCGGGCGTTTTGGGTCTGCCGCTCCAAGACGGCTAAGGCGCGCACCAAAGAGACACCAGCGTTGATCAGGGTCGCTAATTGGCGGCAGAACAACGCCATGTCTTTGAGTTTGACCCGTCCCCAAGCAGCGCCGAAAGACGCCCGCTGCCCCGCTTGGGCGGGACGGGCAGCCTCTTGGCGGCGCAGGGAGGTAATGACCAAGCCTTGCTGACGGAGTTGTTGGAGGGCGCTGCGTTCATCGGGGGCTTCAATGGTGCCCCGACTGACTTGTCCTTGAGCCGTTCGGGCGACATAAGCAAAAGTCGGCATCTGCGTCACCCCCAAGGACACCATTTGACCGACGGTCTGGCAAGGTTATGCCACGAAGGGGCGCGCCTTTCAACGCCTGCTGGATGTCGGTTCCGTCGCCCCAGCGATGAGTTTCTTCAGTTCTTCGGGGTTGTGGGCGCGCTCCATCGCCGTCTCGTAGGTGATCAAGCCCCGCACATAGAGGTCGCGAAGGGCTTGATCCATCGTTTGCATCCCTTCCGCTGCCCCCGTTTGAATCATGGACGGGATTTGGTGGGTCTTGCCCTCTCGGATCAGGTTACGGATAGCGGGGTTGGCGATCATGATTTCCACGGCGGCGATGCGCCCACCACCTAAGGGGCTACGGGGGGCGCCAGGGGCTCGTGACAGCAACTGCTGGGAAATGACGGCGACCAAGTTCATGGACAACTGGACACGGATTTGGGGTTGCTGGTTGGGCGGGAAGACATCAATGATGCGGTCAATGGTTTCGGCGGCGCTGTTGGTGTGCAAGGTGGACAAAACAAGGTGACCCGTTTCGGCGGCGGTGATGGCGATGGCGATGGTTTCAGGGTCGCGCATCTCGCCGACCAAGATGACATCGGGGTCTTCCCGCAAAGCACTGCGCAGGGCAGCGGGGAAACTCTTGGTGTCTTCGCCCAACTCCCGCTGGTTGATGATGCACTTGTTGTGCTGGTGCAGATACTCAATGGGGTCTTCAATGGTGATGATGTGCAGGCTTTTCGTCGTGTTGAGGTGGTTGATCATCGCCGCTAAAGTCGTGGATTTGCCGTGTCCCGTCGGACCCGTCACCAAGATCAACCCACGCGGTCGGGTGACGATTTCTTCCAAGATGACGGGCAACTCCAATTCCCGCACCGTCGGGACGCGGCGGGGAATCAAGCGAAAAGCGGCGGCGATGGAGCCTCGCTCCTTGTAGACATTGACGCGGAAACGGGCGATGTCCTGCAGCGAGTAGGAGAAGTCCAACTCCAAAGTGTTTTCAAAGCGCTGGATTTGCTCGTCCGTCAGGATTTCGTAGATGAGCCGCTGGGTTTGCTTGGGCGTGGCGGGTTGAAAGTTAGTTCGGTAAAGTTGCCCGTCAATGCGCAGGACAGGTGGGACGCCGACGCAAAGGTGCAAGTCGGAGGCGTTGCGTTGGACGACCAATCGGAGCAAATCGTCTATGTGCACATCGTCTAAGGACGGTAGTTCCCGAACGGCAGGGGCAGCCGCTGCCCGTCCCCCTGGGGTCGTCGCCGTCCCCGCACGAGGTTCGCTCATCGGCGTCAATTCCATCTCCATGCCCATCCCTCCATGTGCGTTGTTTTGACGGCAATGCGGCGCTTTAGTAACCGACAGTAGCGACGACGCGCAAGACCTCTTCAGGGGTCGTAATCCCTGCGACGATCTTACGCCACCCGTCTTGCAACATCGTCGTCATGCCCGAAGACATGGCTGCGTCTCGGATTTCCGAGATGGGCGCTCGCCGCAAGATCAAGTCGGCGATCTCGGTGTTCATCACGAACACCTCAAAGATGCCGATACGCCCCTTGTAGCCCGTGAAGCGGCATTGTTCACAGCCTCGCCCCCGATAAAGTGGTTTGCCATCCAGTTCGCTGGGGTCAATGCCGAAGCGTTGGGCGAGTTCTTCTATGTCGTATTGGGCGACTTCCTTGCAATGGGGGCAAATGCGACGGGCTAAGCGCTGGGCGATGACGCCGATCAAGGATGCCGAGATCAGGAAGGGTTCCACGCCCATTTCAATCAACCGTGTCGCCGCCGTCGGGGCATCGTTGGTGTGCAAGGTGGAAAGGACTAAGTGTCCCGTCAAAGCGGCTTGGATGGCGATGTCGGCGGTCTCCAAGTCGCGGATTTCGCCGACGAGGATGATGTCGGGGTCTTGGCGAAGGAAGGAGCGCAACGCCGTCGCAAAAGTGACCCCCGCCTTTCGGTTGACATGGACTTGATTGATGCCGGGGACTTCGTATTCCACAGGCTCTTCAATGGTGATGATGTTGACCTCGTTGGTGTTGAGGCGGTGCAGGATGGAGTATTGGGTCGTCGTCTTGCCAGCGCCCGTCGGTCCCGTGCTCAAAATCATCCCATAGGGTTGCTTCATCAGGAACTCCACTTTCGCCAAGTCGTCTTCCCACAACCCCAATTTCTCCAAGCCGATCATCGGGGAGGTCTGGTCCAGCAGCCGCAGGACGGCTTTCTCGCCGTTGACCGTCGGGATGGTGGAGATGCGGACATCAAAGCGGCGCTTTTGCATCTCAATGCGCATGCGCCCGTCTTGAGGGACGCGCTTTTCGGCGACATCCATATCGCCCAGAATTTTCACGCGGGCGACCAGCGGCGCCGCCAACCATTTAGGCAACCGCAAGACCTCGTGCAAGATGCCGTCAATGCGGAAACGCACCCGCACATTGTTTTGCTGGGGCTCTATGTGGATGTCAGACGCCTCGTTGCGGACGGCTTCACGCAAGATCGTGTCCAGCAAACGGATAACAGGCGCTTGATCCGCCAGTTCAGTTTCATCCACGCGGGCGACTTGACCTGCTAACGGTCCTTCCGCCGTCTCCCCACCATAGCGGCTGGCGTCAATCTGACCGACGATTTGGGAGACATCCATCGTCGGACTGGCGCCCAACCTCGCCCCCATCATCGCTCCCGCCATCCCTGCCATCCCACCCCCTGCAGGCGTTTGCGTCGGCAATTCTTCTAAGGCAGCCTGAATTTGAGCGGGACTGGCTAACAAGGGTTGGATGACTAACCCCGTCCGAAGACGCAACTCGTCAATCGTGGGAATGTCGCGAGGGTTCGCCATCGCCACCCAAAGGCGATTTTGCTCAATGCGCACGGGAATGCATCGCTTCTCCCGAAGGTAAGCCGCAGGCACTTTGCTCAAGACGACGCTGATAGCGCTCTCGTCAGGACGGACTTTTTGCAAGTCCACATATTGCACATTGAGCAACCGCGCTTGGGCTGCTAACATGTCCGCCTCCGAAACGATGCCCAAGTCCACCAAGACTTGCTCTATCGGTTGCCCCGTCGCCTGCTGAGCCCGCAAGGCATCTTGAAGTTGGGCGTCAGTCAACTTGCCCTGCTCCTTCAAGATGTCCACAACGGTTCGGCGCATCGTCGGCGCCTGCATCGCCCGCACCTCCCAGGGCTTGTCCAAGCCCCTTCAGGGTTTAACGCCTCATCGGATGCCGACCGTCATTTTAGGGCAACTTCAGGCGATTGGCAATAGGGGCGATGTCAAGGCAGCGATGGCGTGCTATGATGACTGCCAGCCGAGCAGCCCCCTGCTTGGGAGGTGGCGCCGATGCAAGTGACCTTACGGGCGTTCGTCTGGGATTTTGAGCCGACGCAAGCCCTCGCCACCTTCACGCTCCTGCGACAGGAGTGGGGCTTGGATGGCATCAGTTTCGTCGCCGTCAGCCCTGCTGAAACCCTGTTGCTCCCCAATGCCGCCCGACGCCCTTGGGTGCGCTATGGCGAAGCGGGGGCAGTTTGTTTCCTGCCCGAACGCAGTTGGTATGCAGGGCTTCCCTTGACCCCGCCTGTCAGCCCACTGTGCGAAGGGCGCAACTTCCTCAAAGAGATAGCCGAAGCCGCCAAAGCCGCAGGGTTACAAGTGTCAGCGGTGTTACCCTGCTGTTTCAATCCTGCCATCGGGCGACGCCATCCCGAATTAACCGTCCAAAATGCCCTCGGCGACCGACTCCTTCATGCCCTCTGCCCCTCCAACCCCATCGTCCGCCAATTGTTGGTCAGCCTCGTCGGCGACTTGACGACCAACTACCCCCTTGATGCCATTGAACTGGAAGCCCTCGGCTTTATCAACCTCTCCAAAGCCCCCGACTTGCTCACCGATTTGCGATTAACGCCCGCCGCCGATTTTTTGCTTTCTCGCTGCTATTGCGAGCATTGCTGCCGCATCGCCCAAGAGCAAGGCGTGGAAGTGGAGCGGGTTCGCTTCTTCACCCAAACCCAACTGGAAGAGTTTTCGGTCATGCCGACGGAACTGACACAAGCGCCGTTGGATTGGAAACTTTGGAGCAGTTTCGCCGAAGGGCAAGCCCAAAAATTCATCCAAGTGCGCATGGACATCGTTTCGTCCCTCCTCGCTGACCTCGTGGAGGAAGCCGCCCACAAACATGACAAGCGTGTCCATGTGGAAGGGCATCTTTCCCCTGCCACGCTATGGCAGTATGGCTTGGACCGCCAACGGCTTGCCGAACTGGCGCACGCCGTGGAAGTGGACGCCAAAGATGTCCCCCCCGACCGCCTCGCCCCTTACTTGACCCTCAATCGGCAAGTCTTCGGCGAGCAGGCGCAACTTTGGGTGCGTTTATATCCGTCCGAACGCTTCGTCACCAGCAAAGAAGAATTCCTCGCTCAGGTGCGTGCTTGCCAGATGCAAGGCGTGGATGGCGTCGTCATCGCCGGCTACGGCAGTTTGCGCCGCCAAAATTGGGCATGGATTAAGGAAGCCATCGCCATCCTGAAAGCGAGTTAGGGCGAACCTCCGTTCGCCCCTACGATTTGCCATTCGCCATTCGCTACTCGCTATCGCCGCCGTTTTCCGACCTGCCGATTTGCCGACTGCCGACCTGCCTGCCGTTCTCCGTCGTGGCTGATAGCCTTATGGCAGACAC
>Ga0079992_133109_pt1 | contig 12448 bp, 7 predicted proteins | sample FaiFalFF_MnMetaG_3_FD_69197 | JGI IMG/M metagenome (GOLD analysis project Ga0079992, IMG submission 69197) | Freshwater microbial communities from Yellowstone National Park, Wyoming, USA - Fairy Falls B (FF_Mn_B) MetaG (SPADES assembly) (version 2) | ecosystem: Environmental > Aquatic > Freshwater... | reverse complement strand
AAATTTTAAAGTTAAATATTGATTTTTAAATAAATCTAATATGAGTTTAACTAAATTTATTAAACTTAAAGAAGTTAAAGAAAAATTTGAAGAATTTTTTCCTATAAAACCTACTCTTCCTGTAAAAAAAGAAATTATAGCAAAACCATATACTAACAATTATTCATTAGTAGGAACCGCTTTCGACTATTTATTTAGGTTTATTATTGAAAAAGAAAATCAAGGGAAGGTCAGGATCATAAAAACATTGTGGATAGCAGAAGAATGTCTACTTTTGTTAAAGACATTTTATTCAATGAATAAAGGAATAAATAAAGAATTGGTTAGAGAAATGAATGAAGAACAGAAGACTTTTGAACCTATATTAAAAATTTTTATCGAAAAATTTGGCAAGGAAAAAATAAATGAGCTTACAAATATTCTAGATGAGACAAAAAAGCTCTATAAAAATTACCTTATGTCTGGGAAAATGGATGAGAAGCTTATTGAAAATTCATTAATACTTGCTCAACTTGACACCATATTTAGAGCAGGTACTTCTGCACTTTTATCAAAAAATTTTGTTGAAAATTTTGGTAAAGTAAATTCCAAAGATGTCGCTGATTTAAAGAACCTAATTTCTATTATTCCAAAAAATTTGTTTAGAGCAAAAAAGTTATGCGTACTCAATCCTAGCTTTAAGGAAGCTGAATTAGTTCATGGAGCAGATTGTGATTTAATTTTAGATGATACCATAATCGAAATAAAGACCATAAAGAAACTTGAGTTTAGATCAGAATTATTCTATCAATTACTTGGATATTATATTTTGAATGAAATAGGAGGCATTACAATTCTTGGAAAAATTGAAATAAATAAGCTTGGAATTTATTATTCTAGGTTTGGTTATTTATTCCAATTTAATATACAAGACGTTATAGACTTGAATAAAATATCCGAAGTTAAAAAGTGGTTTGTAGATTATGCTAAAAAATTACTTTAATAAATTACTTAAAGAGTTTCCTATTTTTCCCTCATATTCTCATCGTATTTTACAAATATTTCGCCCCCACCATCTAATATTAGTGTTACATTAAGAGGCTTTTAATGTGTTATAAAGTAAAGGAAAATTAATATATACCAATTGGCAGAGTAATAATAAAAGGATAAATAAGAATATAACAAAGACTTCTAAATGAACTTCTTTTTCTAAGCCAACTAAAAGTTCTATGAATATAGTCCTTACTCTGTCGCTCCCCTCCACTAATGCCTCTTATGATAATATTCTTGAAACAAATTACGGTATATGAGCTTTGGGATTTTGATACCGATAGCATATTAGACTTCTATTAATATATATATACAGAAATTATAATACTTTTATCTGAAATTCCCTTTGTTATTTATGCTATAATGATTTCGATATTTGTTATTTGTTTGCCGCCAACATACAGAACATAATTTTGGTGATGAATAATAAAAAATAAAAGATATATTATTTAGAAGTTAGATTAACTTATTAAAAATATGTGAGGCTACATGACATTTCAAGGAGGAAATATGGAAGATGAGTTTACTAAAACTATTGAGAAGCTTATTCATGAAATACTAAGTGAGGGAATAAACCATGATCTCAAATATGAAGATTTTGTTGCTGCAGTGATTTCTGCATATAAATATCGACCCAAAAAAATAATATATGCGAAACTTATTAGTAAGATTGAGGCTCTCTTAGGAGTTATACGTGAATTTTCTGATAAATATCCAAAACTTGAAGTAAATACCGATGAATTGATGAAAAATTTAATTTCGGTTAGAAGGACAATTGGCAAAGCTTATCTTATTGATAATTTAGGTCTTCCTGAAATATATTCGCTAACAAAGAATTTTGGTTATCTAAATTTATCTATAAAGGTGGTAATAAACAGAGTAGGAAATACACAAACCTTCAAAAATATGTTTGGAGTGAATTATATGGTCGAATTAGCAAGAATTTTGGGAGCACAACTTATAACTAAGCAAGACTATTATATCCATGAAACATTTAGCCGATGGTTTAGTTATGATGAACTTTTGAAAACTATGAATAAATTACTAAATAGAAGGTTGCTTGAGCTCATTAAAAGTGGGCCTGCTATTATAATAGCAGACCATGGTTACGATATTGAACATGTTGCAGGATACTATAGATTATGCCATGGATACGGTTGCCAAAAACCGTTATTATCCTTAATATGTCCTTTTATGTTTATTTCTGGTTAGTTGTTCCAATTATACATATAATAGATTTTCCATCTTTAGTTTTAACAGTGGATTCTTTTACGTAATTCATAATGCTTCCCAGCATCATTTTTATCGAAGTAATAGAAGCAATATCTTTTAAATTGATCTCCTCGATATTCAAGTTTACTTGAATGCTTTCTACATTATTATTATCTATTTGATTAGATAGCCATTTTCTCCATTCTTTTGCATCCCGAAATCTTATTACTCCCTCTGGTGGTGGAGGTGGCGGGGGCGGCGGGGGTGGTGGAGGTAGTTGGAGTCGTTCTTCTCTCCGTTTTATTCTTAGTACGTTATCAGTAATGGAAAATTGAATATCTTTATTTGATTTCAGCCGTTCAGCTAAAGTTTTTATAACGTTTTTAAGCACATCAGGAGTAATAATAAAGTACTGAGAAGGCCCTAACTCTAAGACATTCATGTCTGGAGAAAGTTCTATTTCTCCTTTTTCTTTGATACTTTTAATCACATATTCTTCAATAGTATCAATTAGCTTATATTCTGGAGTATAGTAGAAATTTAATAGCCTTGCTAGCTGTGACATATATTCTTCTATGAAACTTCTGATACGTTTATCTGAAGCATCCTTTATACTTTCTTTAGCTTTTTCATAATGAATATATGGTTTTTCGAATCTCTTAGCCTTTATGGAAATGTTTATTGGCTCTACAATACCTTTTGGAGAATACCAATAAACTTTACTTAACATATTTGTTAACGCGTAATTGAGTAAAGTATAGGATTCACCTAACTTATCTCTTATTCTATGCATTATATCATCTATGAGTGCCTTTTTGTATTTATCGACAAGATCAGCCATGTCTTCTTTTATTTCTACTTTAATCATCCGATCAAGACTTAAATATTCTTCTAAGAATTCTTGAGTAGAGTCATAGATTGATCTGTATTCGATAATCAAGTTGAGTATTTCTTCGCTAAGCTCAAGTAATGCGATAACCAAATTATATTTTTTATTATCTATTAACCACTTTCTTATTTCATCTTGGTTAACGGCATCAGTTATAATATACAAATATAGCTTATTGTTATCTATCCTCTCAATTTTGCTTGGTAAACTTTCTTCTATTCTGATTTCAAACCATGAATCTGGAATAGCAATAGATGGCAAAGACTGAATGATTTCTTTAGCTACTTCAATTCTTTGGTCAAATAGTTCTTCTTTTCTTTGTTCAATTAATTTGAGATAAATAGCGTAGAGATTTTCACCAGGCGAAACAAAATATTTAGGCACCCCACGTACCAATATAGTTAATATATTCGGAGTTTCATCTAGTAATCTGATGGCATTTGCGATGTCCTCATCTTTGAATTTTAGGAATCTAAGCACACTTTCGATGTATTTTTCATCTGCAGACGGAACTCTTGCCTCGGTTCTACTTTTTGCAGCTATTATAGCTTCAAGGAGTTTTCTTGCATCTCCAACTATGGAACTAGTAAAAATAGCTCTTATCGAATATTCAAGAGCCTTATTATTTTTTACACGAGCATACATTATTGCTTGATCAAATGCTGATCTATATTGAAGAGCGAGTTGATCTGCTGTTGGAAAGAGAACGCTTATGATATCCTCATTGAAATGCGCTGGCGTTACCCACGGTGAGTTTTCTTCATAAGCTGTCTTAGCAAATATTGCCATGGCCTTTATTAAGGATCTTAAATGTTGAGCTTGTGGTATATCGCTATCCGCCTTCATTATTCTTTCTACGAATTCTTTGAAATGAAATGTGAAAGGATACGGATTTTGTGGATCATAATCTCTATCTAATCTTGCATATATTATCTTCAAGGCTTCTTCAGTATTTAACCATTGCGTATTAGAATGTGTTAAAATCCTTGATAACTGTTCAAGAAAAGATTCAACTTGATGAACCAATTCTCTATCTATTTTTTCAAGATCACTTTTTTCTATGGTCCACCTCTCAAAATCACTTCTGGCTGTAGCTACAAGTAAAATTATTGCAGATAATTTATTATCGCTATATTTTCTTCTGGCCGATACGAAATCTGTGACGAATTTCAATATTCCTTTCATAGCCTCACGTCTATAAAAAACTCCATAAAAGAGTTCGTCAAGCAGAATTATTATGTTCGTTCTTCCGTTTATTTTCTCTGCAAGCTCTCTTGCTGGTAAATTATAAAATATTTCATCCTCAGTACTCTTTTTTATACGTTCAGCGATATACTGAGCTGCTACTCCATCTCCGGTAGATTCTAATGATTTCTCAAACGCTTCGATTAAGTCTCTAAGTGAAGGATGTCTTAAATCAATTGCCAATACGGTAGTTCTTTTAGTTATGTCTATGTTATAACCTAGCGTTCTTAACCTTTCTAATTTAGCAGGCATCGAAATTCTAAGCGTATCATACTTATTCGGAATGGTTGAAAACAAGTGAAGTATGAGTGTCATTAAATGAGTTTTTCCTGTTCCCATATCAAAGTTAAGCATAGTAGCATATGTTCCGCCATTGTTTAGTGCTATGAAAATATCTCTAAGAATTTGTTCGAAATTATTTGTTAAGTAGGTTATTTTCATAAAGTAGTCTGGGTTTACATACGGATGTCTTGATATACCTGTTAAATATCCATAAACTATTGAGCCTAAGCTCGGAGCCAGACTTTCTACTGCTATTCCAGAAAGATCATCCAATATTTGCTTATTTAATACTTCCTTTACCGTCATGTGAAACCACCCAATACTCTCTTTAACTTTGGAATAAGCATAGGATTAATCAAACCAATTTTTACTAATTTATTTTCACCGAATAATTCACAGAAGGAAATCATATAATTTGCATACGCTATAGAATCTTTGCTAAACTTTTGTATAACTTCTTCTGCTGCCCTTTCACCAAACTTTTCTATCGTTTTACCTACCTCGTTTAATAGCTTGAATGTCTCTGTCATGACACTTGGAGAAAACAATTTGGCAACCTCGGCTAGCGGTCTTAAAAACCATTTATTTCCTCCTCTATTTTGAGCAAGTAATCTAAAGTTAGCACCTAAAATTTGTGAGAGTTTATTGGAGAAATCATATGGAATACGGAATTCTTCATCTGAAATCAACATTAGTAATAAATATAGTTTGCTATCTTTATCTAAAGATTCTACTGGGAAATATTTAATTTGAAACATCTCCGCAAGCTTTTTGAGATATTCGTTAACTGCAATTTTTAGAGCTTCATCTTTAAGTCTCAGGAAGTTTGATCTGCGTTGAAGTTCATGTTTTGTTCCCATAATTTCAAACCTTGTAGCTACAGATATAGCATCAGCAAATGCCATTACAGTTGCTTCATTGAACATTTCAAAACCGTATCGTTGAAGTATGTTAGTTATACTATTACTGACAGATTCTCTTATAGCATCCACAAATTTTGGGTTATCTGAATCATCAATAAGAATTCTTTCTGTTCCACGTTTTGCTACTATTACCATACTTGTAAAGAAAGCCGAACCTTGAAGTGCAATCCGTCGTTGCGGTGACTGACTCCATACTTGCCAGCATTTCTTCACCTCCATTCCAGCATTGTAAAGTCTATAGAATAGTTCTTCCCAGCCTTCTATTTTGCCATAAGTATACCACATAACAAATATTCCGTCTGGTTTTAACACCTTTAAGCATTCTTTAAAGAAAGCTTCCATAGCATCTCCAAATTCGCTAAACTCACCAACTTTTTTAGGAGGCGGGCCATGAATTTCATATCTAGGCAACTCAGATTGATAGGGAGACCAATCTATCTTTATTGCATCTTTAGGAAATAGTACATCTAATACAGGGATAAGCGCTCTTTGTAATATTTGCCAGAAGAATTCCATTATGCCAGCGTAATCATGCTGATCATAATATGGTGGATCGACGTGAATCAAATCAGCCTTTATTTCTGGAATATTTTCACTAAGCTTTGTCGCATCCCATAAGTAAATTGCATCTTTTCCTTCTTTCCATAGTCCCTCTAAATTATCACACACTAGCTTGACAACAGGTAGTAGACCGCCTTCACTTTTATAAAATTTTCCATCCTCTGCAACATCAAATTCAAAAGCCCAAAGCAAAGTAAAGTTAGGAATTGCAGCATCAACGAAATCATAGCCTAATTTAGCTCTTCTATTTAAAGCATAATGTGAGCCAATGAGATCGCGTGTCCCTTCTTTATTAGCGTCCCACTGAGTTAATAGATTATTAAAATTGAAATCTTTGGTAAGGGTTAATGCTAAATATAAAGAAACAGCGGCACCCAATTCTCCATAATCAGAATATAATTGTATCGCTCTTTGTTTTACATATCGGATGAGTAAATAGATCGCCAATAATTGTCTTGGTGTAAAAAGCATATACCAATGTGTTAAACCTATCTTTTTAACTTCTTCAAATACACCATTATCATCTGGAATTTCGCTTGTTGGTAGTGTTTGTAAAAAGGACTCGTCTTCCTTCGCAAGTTTTAACAACTCTTTATATGCTTCAATCTGAAATCTTTTATCATCTTCCGTTGGTTCTCTATATCCATGCATACTCTCGATAGTTACAGGAATATAAAGCTCTTCTATTAAGTCAGAAGCATCAATTCCTTCTAGTAACTTATTAATTGCTTCTGAATGTTTTTTTGCCCACTCTTTTCTTAAAATTTCGTAACTTATAGGCGCACCACAATGTAAACATTTATGAATTGGAGGCGGTGGTTCTTTTGTTAATTTTGTTCTTAATTTCCCATTTATTACTTCAAATTTGAAGAAAATTCCATCTTTATTGCTTAGAACAGTAGTTGAAACGATAGGTATTATACCTCCACAATTATGTTTAATACCAAGCACATTTATTGTGCGTCTTTCGCCTGATGAATAATATTTGCCAAGATTAGCTTTTACATAATCAATTAATTTCTTTGCTTCAGCTAATAATAGGTTGAAAAGGCGAGAACCATATTTTGCTGGAAATTCTACAGTAGCCCTTAAAAGTAAATAAGAAACAGGGTTAATATCTCCAGCTATCGTTGTAAAACCGAGCCTTAAGCTTTCAATGGGGATTGAACCGCCTCCTGCCATAGGATCAACAACAATAATTTCCTTAGGATCTTTACCTAGAAGTTCAGCGATTCTATTCTTATCGGGGTTCACTAGAAAAGGTAAAAGGAAACCTCCCTCTAACTTTACTCGTTCTTTTAGTATGTCTAATCCTAACGCCTTTAAATAATTATTTAATCCTGGTTCTCCGTTTTCTACTAAAGAAGCTAATGTTATAGCTCTAGCACCCCATGTTGGTATTCTTGCTGGATAATAGTGAATATTATGAATTCTTGGCCAACCATACGCTTTTAATTTTTCATTTTCAAAAAATCTTTTTAAGGCATGTATAACACTTTGAGATAGTATTTTTCCGCTCATTTCATACATGGACAAAATATTTATTTCGTATAACGGTAATGAATTTTCTATAATCTTCATATTTTTTACCAAATTTTTAATATTTTAATACTATTTAAATTTTCCTAACTACATAATTCAACTCTCTTACAAGCCTTAAAGAAGCTTCTCTAGCTTCCTCAAAATGTTCTGGGTCCTGAATGTTTAAGTATGCTTCCTTATCAATTGTTGATATAGCTAATTTAAGTTTTCTATCCCAATAACTAATTGACATCAGTTTTTCCATTAATTTCCCGTAATCCAATGAAATAAGGATTCCAGCAGGTTCTCTTTCCCAAACTTTAACAATTTCTTTTGTGCAATATCCAGCCAGTTGCATAAAAGGAATTCCATAAACAAGACGAATTAATGCTATTAGCATAGCTAAGGCAGAGCCATTTATTGAAGCATTCTCGGAAGGAACATATGCTTCGAATCCATAAGTATAATACTTATAAGAACCTCGAATAGGAGCATCATTTATCAGAATTCTTCTAGGCTTTTTGACCCTAATTTCTTTATCTCCAATTTTAATTATCTCTACTTCTTTAGGCTCAATAATCCAAACCACTGCTTCAGGCCATTCAGTAATTAAACCGAAACCATTGGGTACTTTAGCGTTTAGTAAAACTTTTCCTTCCATTCTTCCAGAATCAACATCCTCAATAAAGTTTGGCTTTTCTCCTAAAGAATACTTAATCTTTTTATAAATATTCAAAGCATTTTGGAGCCACTCTTTCTTTACATTAAAAATCTTATTCACATTAGTTTCGATAATTTCATTACTTAAGATATCTATAATTACTCCAGAGTTTGTTAAATCTATATTTCCAGGCTGATATTTTTCTACGAAATCTTTCTGTGATACTGGAACATCTAAAGAAATACCATCAATGCGAATCAAGAATTCTTTATATCCATAGCTATAAAACTGTATGTTACGCCAGATATTAGCAGCTTTACTACGACTAATAGATAATTCTTGCAAAATCCTCTCATTGCTATGACGAAACATATTATAAAGTCCAGAAAATATGTTGATGTATTCATTTCTTTTCGGCTTGAAATATTTCGGTGGTCCAATTTCGATCCAATCACGCAAAGATTCTTCGCCTTGTTCAAGAATTGCTAAATCCATGTCTTTGATAGGGAATATTAAAGTTTCAGTAAAAGGAATGTCTTGGCGTCTTCCTTTTCTTCCTTCTCTTTGAATAAAACTAAATGGTTCTTTAGGAAGACCATAATGAATGACTCTTCCAACAGTACCTATATCTATACCTTGTTCCAATGTTCGTGGTGAAATTACAGCTCTCAATTCACCTCTTTGAAGCATTTCTTGAATCCGCTTTCTTTCTTTTCTTGATTTCATTGAATGATGGGTCGCTATTGGACAATTCTCAACCAAAGATGAAACTTTTTTATGTAATTTCTCGGCAGAATTTATCGTTTCAGTAAATATAATACTAACCACATCTTCTTCATATTTTAACAACTTAACCAAATAGTCAACAATGCTACCCTTCCAAATTATATATGTCTTATTAGGCCTCTTAAAGGGATGTCCATGAAAAACTTTTGTTTCCTTACCCGAAATTCGTGTTAGGTCATCTCGCAGTAATTCAGCATCTCCAAGTGTTGCTGTCAAAATTACAACCTGCGGACTTGAATAATCCTTATAAATTATCTCTAAAAGCTTTAGAATAAGTTGCTGTTGTGTTGGTGAGTAAAAAGCAAGTTCGTCAAAAACTATAAGATCGATTTTGCTAAGATAATTTACTAAAGGAGTTCTGCGTGCTTTAATTGCACTCATTAAGAATGCAGGATTTGTAACTATGATATCCTCTTTGCCGGTCATCAAACTTTTATCTGCATGTATTTCACCAATACTTTTTCCACAGCTTGTTGCATAAGTATTTAAGCGTTCAATTTGATCATCTGCTAAAGCCTTATTAGGATAAATAGCAAGTGTTTTCAAATTTGCAACAAGAGCCAATAGAGCCCAAGCTTCTGTTTTACCGCTTCCAGTTCCAGCTGTCAAGATAACATTATATCCATCCAGCAAAGCTATCATTGCTTCATATTGATGCTTGTACATTTTAACATCAGCTAAACCAAAACTCAAAGCGAATTCACCTAAAAGATCTTTAAAAGTTTTATCACAATATTCAGGATAAATTTCTTCATCGCTGAAAAGTTGATATTCAAAAGAAGAATCTAAAGATGAAAAAATCCTAAAACTATCGATAATAAATTTCATTTTAATCGTTAATATATTACTTTTAGTGAATTTTAAATTTTAAGTTAATAATGTTCGAATATCAAAGAAAAATATTAATCCATAATATCGTAAGAACTAATTATATAGACCTATAAAATTTATATAAAAATTGCTCGAAATAATACATAACAATGAACATCGCTATTGTTAATATTTCAAGCTTTACACATGAGCATGCTGAATCTTTATTTGCCGAAGGATTATGGGGCTTTCCTGATGATAAACTAAAAAATAATAAGCGAAGATGGGAAAAGCTTAATGTTGGCGATAATGTTCTACTTTATGGAGAATACAAAGGCGTAAGGGGTATATGGTTTCTCTGCAATCTTAAGGAAAAAAGGGAATATCATGAACCAATAGAATATTGGAAGAAGAATCCTACAGGATATCCTTGGCAAATAAAACTTGTTCCTATATTTCCTTTAAATAAGTTTGATAAGAAGTCGCTTGATGAGTTAACTCCACTTACTAAGGATGATTTAAAATCTTTAGGTATCAAAATTTTTAAACAAAAATACGATCGATGGTCTGTTATGGTATATGATGAAAATGATCCTCAATATCCGCTTGTTATTAAAGCAATTGAAAACTTCAAAAATAGGAATACAAAAATAATCTTAGAAAAACCTGACCACGAGAAACTAAAACAAATTATTTATCAGATTGGAGAACTTCAAAATAGGTATCCTGATACCGAATTTCCCATAGAAGATAGAAAATTAGACGTCATATGGAGGAAAATTCCTAGAGGTGTGCCAAATGTGGTTTTTGAAATTCAGATTGGAGGAAATTTATTTGAAGCATTAAGCAAATTAAAGCATGCAAATGATTTGTGGAATTCTATTCCAGTATTAATAACTACCGAAGAGCAAATTCAGGAAGCCAAAAATTGGATTGAAGGATCTTTTCATGAAATAAAAGACGCTTTTCGTATTCTGTCTTGGAAAGATATAAAGGACCTTTATGAGGCAAAACATAAAATTAAAGAATTCGAAAGAAAGTTAGGAATCATTTAATATACTTAGCACTAACCTTCAGACCCGCATTGCAAAGAAATTACTTATCATAAAATTTACTGAAATAGCCAATACGTTATTGCAAAAACATTAACAGCTATATATTGAAAAAGGCTTCACTATAAGATAATGAGTTTTGCAGAAAAGAATACCAAAAATATGATGGCTAGATAAAGACTTTATTAAGTGTTTAAACTGTTAGTATACCTTAGTAACTTATGATTACAAGAATTATAAATAACTATGCTTTAGTGACTTTTCTTATACCTTTTCCCTTCACAGGCATGAGAACAAAGCTTAGCTTATCCTTGTAATAGTATTCTCTGAACCATGTTTTACAGTTGGGACACTCATATCTTTTTGCGCGAAAAATGCCATAATTCCATTCTTTCTATGCGTACCAACTTAAGCACCACAATTTGGCACTTAACGATTCCTTAGTCAATTAATACAAAAAAACTATTTAAGTTTACACAAAAATATCAAACACAGTTCAACGAAAATTTATCTTAAAATTTGCACTCATGCACTATTTTATTATGAATAAGACTTTAAAATTTTATATGAATATCTATATTTTGAAGCTAAGATGAAAAGTTATATTGATGAAAGTATCCCTATCATTGAGAACTTCATAAGAAGTTATTTCAAACGATTATCAATTATCATTACTCAAGTACCTTATGATTTTAGAAGATTATTGTTGCCGGCTTATATGCTGTATAATGGATTTAAAAGTTTTATTTACATTGATTCATCTGGAAGGTTAGGATTTGAAATTATTAGAGAAAAAGCTAGTAGATTTTCAGTAAAAACAAAGAGATTAGAGGGCCGTATTGAGCAAGAAATTTTCGGTATTCTAGGTCATGAAAACTTATTTAATATTATGGGGAGCGGTGCTGAGTTTATAAATTTAATTTTTACCTGTAAAGATTTCGTTGAGAAATATGAACATGAGTTGCCAAAAGGGGCAATTTTAAATTTTTCTAGAACAGGTATTATTGGTCCCATTGAAATAGGAGAAAATGCAGAAGTGAAAATAATCAATTGTAGCATTTATTGGATGATCGGGAATAGACGTTATGTCAAGCATATACCATTTGCATGGCTCTTTGGTAACATTGGTTATATTAATAGAATAAATCCTTTTCTTCATGCCGAATCCGACTTTTATTCTTCTTTATTTGGTGCTCTGTATGAAATTATAACAAGTGGTTATGAAAAGTTCTTTGATAAAGATTTACAAATTAGAGTTCTGGATTTCTACAAAAACTTATTCGAGGAAGTTGAAGAGGAATTTAGAAAAGAACTTTCTCAAACTCAAGCTGATGAAGCTGTATTTCAGCAACTGTTAACAAGATATAAGTTTTTCTTGTATCCAGGCGCGTTACTAATTGAGAGCCAGCCTCATTTATACGGAAAAACTTTAAAAAGAAGACCCGATTTCCATATACAAATAAGTGACAAGGAGCAT
>Ga0079992_131504_pt1 | contig 12448 bp, 13 predicted proteins | sample FaiFalFF_MnMetaG_3_FD_69197 | JGI IMG/M metagenome (GOLD analysis project Ga0079992, IMG submission 69197) | Freshwater microbial communities from Yellowstone National Park, Wyoming, USA - Fairy Falls B (FF_Mn_B) MetaG (SPADES assembly) (version 2) | ecosystem: Environmental > Aquatic >... | reverse complement strand
CTCACAAAGAACCCGTAATTTATCATGTAATTTATTGTGTGCCTTGAGTTGACTCCAAATTTATCGCATACTCTTTCCACTTCCTCCTTCTCTGCTACTTTCCCACCGAAGTTTGAAAGAATGTACTTTGTTATCAATTTCATAATAGTTATTTATATAACAATCTTTAAAAAAGTTTTAGGTTGTTATACAAATTGCTTATGGCATCGGTTTACCCTTTATTCCTAGATTATTTCTTGATCTTCCAAATTTTATTTGTTCCATTCATTCTAATAAGTAACAAATTTAAAATAAAAGTGTGAAAGAAGAAAAAATAAAATATGAAGAAAGATGTTGTTATTGTTGTTCAACAATGTTTTCTATGTAATCAATTTAGAATGGATGGAAAGTTTATTTACAGCTTTTGTCTGTTGGACACGAAGACTTGTCCAGCCGGTAAGTATGGGAAATTTGAAAGAAATTATTTGAAGGTTTCTCTTTGCGGATAAAACTTTAAATAGTATAAAAGTCGTATAAAATATGAAAAAAGATGGAACGGGTTAAAAAGACTATAACGATCCCCAAAGATCTCGTAGAATGGGCGGAGAATGTAATTAAAAATGGGAAATATCCAGGTATACGTTCTCTTTCAGGCTTTATCGAATATTTAATACGCAATGAAAGGGAAGGTGGAAGGTATAAAAAGCATGACTGATACCAATGGAATAAAAAATTCATTAATAGAGATGTGGATTCCAGTTAAGGAATTAAGCCGTGATGCTACTATAGAAATGGCTTATAAAGCAAAGCCAGCCTATATTAAACACTGTAGAGAACTAAAGATTCCTGAGAAAAAGATAAGGAGAGAGTTTTTTGACCCAAAGATAAGAAATCTTCATCCTTGGTTTGCCAGAAGACCTTGTTCAATAGCCAGGGGTATAACGTTGGCTGCGGTACTACCGAGTAAAATTACCAAAGAAGATTTTATGAAAAGTATTGGTTGGGATAAAAAACCCTTGGCATTTCTTGAAGAGAGTTATCCACCTCTTCTATTTTATACAGATCCTGACAGGGAAAGGATAAATGAATTAGTCGCGAAGCTCCTAGGTAAGGCGGTAAACGAAATTATTATATGCGACCCTATGGCTGGTGGAGGAACTATACCATTAGAGAGTTTAAGATTAGGGTTCAAAACAATAGCTGTTGAATATAACCCAGTTGCCTATCTCATTCTTAAAGGTACAATTGAATATCCAACCTTATATGGCCAAAGATTAGCAGCACATGTTCAAGAAGAGGCTAAAAGGTTAATTGCACACATTCAAAATAAATTAGGGAAGTTTTACCCTCCTGGCACTGAAGGATATATAATCGCAAGAGGCATAAAATGTCCTAAATGTGGTGGAAAAATTCCTTTAATTTCTGACACGCAAATAGCAAGCTCAGTATATTTAGACTTAAAAATAGATGTTTCAACTAAGAGTTTTAATCCTACCATTGTGAAGTATCCAACAAAACTTCCCTATGAGGGAAGGAAAAGAGGTGAAATTATATGTCCTTTTTGTAATAACAAAATAGATAAAAGAGATGCTTATAAATCTTGGACAACTAACCATGTTAACATTCTTAACGAATTGAGAGACGGTAAAGTTGACGAAGATAAGATTTTATCAACACATATTTTGCTTATAAGACAGAGTAGGGTAACTTACAATATTTGTAATGAGGAAGACTTTTCTCATTTTTTAGAAGCCTGTAAGGAGCTTTCAAACTCTTTTAAGGAAATGGAGAAGTATATCCCCAAATCTGAAATACCTAAAGACAATGAAGTTTTTGCTCCTATTAGAAGCTATGGAATAAACTACTGGTATGAACTATTTAACCCACGTCAACTACTCGCCCTCGCAATACTTATTAAATACGTGCAGGAAGCATCTGAAAAAGCTTTAATTAAAGGAGAGGTAGAAGCTGCGTAATGTCTTTATCTAGCATTTGGAGTTAGCAGAATGGCCGACTATAACTCGATAACTACTACATGGAAGCAAGGTACTATAAGAGATGCACTAGGTCAATATGCCCAAGGTAGAAAAATGAGTTATAGTGAAAATTATTGCGAAGCTATAGTTCCCTATAGAAATTTAAATTGGATTTTTGAGCCAAATTCCTCTAACACAAAAACAGAGGGAGGGATTTGTCCCATTCTAAATGAACTTTGTAAAAGACTGGAAGGATTAAAGGAAATTTCTGTAATTCATGGCGATTCTAGGTTTCTTTCATCAGTATTAGCAGGTGTTAAAGTTAATGTGATAAATGTGGATCCTCCTTACTTTGACCAACATATATACAGTGATATAAGTGAATATTTTTGGCAAATATTATGTGTTGGACTTAAACCTTTGATAAAAGCTGGTTTCATTTTTAATAAAGGAAGACTGCCAAATTGGGAGCCTACATCTTTAGCAGTACCACGTGAAGCAGAAGTCATTGTTAGAAAAAAGCAACATACATTTTTCAATATAAACTGGTATACGAAACAGATGAGTAAAATTTTTGAGGAATGTTCTAAGGTACTTACTAACGATGGCATCCTTCTAGTATGGTTTACGCATAATTCAATAGAAGCATGGAAAGCTATCATAACTGCTTTATATATTGGAGGTTTTTATGTAACAAAAATATGGCCCGTCACCTCAGAGCTTCTTACAAGACTTGTTAGTAAAGGAAATGGCCTAGTTCTTAACAAAACGTTGATCATAGTTGCTAGAAAAAGGAAAGAAGAAAAAATAGATGAAAACCTGCTAAAAGACTACGCACTTCATTTAATGGAAGAAATGTATAATGTGCTTGCAAACATAGGTGCTACTAAGACAGAGCTTCATATATTTTTAAAAGCTGCTGCAATGTGTGCAGCGACAAAAGCCAATTTACCAAAAGATAAAGATCCGATTCAGTATTGTGAGTTGAAACTTATTCCACTGCTTGTCAGTTTTGCAGATAAAATGTCCCCAATTCTGTATAGGCAATTCGATAAAGCACATCCTAATCTAGAGAGCTTTTTTAATAACCGACATTAGGAATATATAAATTCTTTACTCTTCCTCACTAAGATGTTCGATCCCATACACAGTTGGTAATGGTGCAACTAAATATTTCTTTGGGGCTACTTTAATTCCTTCCTTAACAATAGGATCATCTTGTACACATCGGTAATGATATCTACGCACCACTTCTTCGCCTGCATAATTACGAGCTTTGCCAAAATACACTACATAAGGACATTTAATAACTTCTTCCATGGTTTTAAAGTAACTACATTCACTACAACTTACATGAACTTGGCCTGGTTTGTCCTTATTTTCTTTGCATATATCAATGACAAAAGGACAATATACAATCCACCTAAGACATTTATCACATCTGTAAGGTTGAGGTTGTTCAACACTTCCGATGCCTACTGTGAATACAGGAATACCAGTAATTGAACAAAACGAAGCAATTTGTCTTTCCTTTCCTGCTCCTACTTCTAATCCAAAAATTTCTCCTTTCGACCTTATAAGTAAGAAGTCAGGAGGAGTTATGCTCTTTCCCTTACCAAGTAATCTTTGGGCTAGCAAAAGTGGTATCACATAACCATAATTTTTTCGTATTAACCAACAATAAACAAGGATTTCTGGTGCTATACCTACTCGTTTCGGAAGGATAGAATCAAGGAATTCATCATATTCTTTTCCTTTGTCTCTAGCAATTATACCCTCATAAGCTATTAAAGATTGATACTTCCACTTCTGTACATCTTCCTCAAAAAAAGCCTCATCAAGATTTTTATAAAGCTCTTTCAACACTAAATTACGTAACTTTGCATCTACTGAAATATCTTCCAATAAAATAAGCATATTAGAGATAATCATCAATATTTGAATGAAGCTTTTGAATTCCTCAACCCCTCTTATTGCAAAATAATATCCTCTACCAGTAAGGATGTACTCTATAAGATCTCCTAGAATCATTTGACGACCATAACCTTTTTTCCCCTTCTTTTTTCCTCCTGCATATATCTCTTTTCTTAACTCATCATATAATGGTAAGTTATCAAATTTTCTCGCCCAATCAGCGTAAGGAGCATAATATATTCAATTTAATACTCATTCTTTTGCCATCCAACGACTTCTTTCAATTTTTATGAAATCATCTCTATACCGAAAATTATATTTTTGAATTCCAGCAAAACCCTGTTTTATCATTTCTTTGTTAATAAAAATTTTATTTTTAAGAAATACGTACGCGAGAATTTCATCATTCTTGGGTTTAAATAAAGGATCAAATTTAAGAGTTACTTGTTTTCCCTTAACATATTCCTCCAAGTATCTTTTTGCTTCCTTGACTTTTTGAGGAATAATTTCTACACCTAATAATTTTACTATTAAACCTGTGTCAAGTTTGATCGTATCTTCGCTTAGAATATCTGTTACTCTATATAACCGTTCTCCTTCGAATTTAAACTTTTTAGGAGAAATTATTGGCTTTGCATCTTTTATATTTGGTATGTAATCTGTTATAGCTTCTATTTGAATAGGTTTATCCCTCTTTATAAATTCAATTCTATTGTTTGAGTTTAACAATGTTGTACACATGCCGATTTTTTTCTTTATAATCGGTAAAAATTTTTCGTTAATTTCATATCCAACAGAGTTTCTTTCCAAATTTAGGGCTGCCTTAACCGTAGTGCCACTTCCTAAGAATGGGTCTAAAACTAAATCGCCAACAAATGTAAACATTTTAATTAATCTCTTAGGCAATTCCTCTGGAAACATAGCTTCATGACCTATTTGTCTTTCCCCTGGAAAATTCCAATGGCCAGCAAAATACTCTTCCCATTCTTCTTTGGTTAATTTAGATTTTTCTTTTATATCTGCTGGTGGATTAGATTTTACACCAGGTTTCTTGAAAATTAAAATATATTCATAATCTATTTCCACCATACCATTTGGTGGATAAGGATAAGAACCCATTACATTAGCTCCACCAGTAGTACTCATTGTTGTTTTCTTTTGCCAAATTATTGCGCCCATGTAATCAAATCCAATCTTTTCGCACTGAATAATGAGTTCGGCATGCAAAGGAGCTATTTTATATCTTCCATAAATAATACTTCTCAAAAATTGGTCGCCAATATTAATACATAATCTTGTTCCAGGCTTTAAAACTCTAAAACATTCTTTCCACACTGTATAAAGATTTTTTAAGTATTCATGAAGAGATTGACCATAACCTATTTGTCCTTCAACTTCATAATCTTTTATATGCCAATAGGGTGGGGAGGTAACAACCAAATCTACGGTATTATCTGATAACTCTATCATTTTTCTACTATCACCAATAATTATTTTAACAAATACCATGATACCTATTTTTCTCAAATAAATTAAATTTATTCACTTCTGTAGTTATTGTTTGTTCGAGTGTCTTTAACGCGAGATGGTTTTCTTCTATCCTAAATCCTAGATATGTCATATTGTATGGAGCTATAAAACCCATATCACTTACATTGTAATAGTTAGCTATTCTGCTATTTATTGAATCTATTCTATAGATAAGCTCATTCCGCAAAGAATTAATATCGCTTTTTAAACCTTCTATTTTTCTAGATAAACCCTCAACTCTTCCTTCCAACATAGAAATCCTTTCTGTTTCCAAAATACTCATAATAAATATAATTAAAAATACTATAAAAATTTCTACATTCTTTTAATTTCTCTTTTTAAATGCCTCAGCTACTTACCTCCTGGTATTTTCTATGTAAAAGACGATAACCTATAACTAACTAATTGTATTGTTATCTAATCCACACAATTCCGGATAACTTTTTTTATGCACGAGTAAGAAGTGTTCTGCAAGGCTGGTATATTGGGGGCCAGAAAAAATTATCGTGGTGATTTCCCCAATTATGCTGAATGGAGGGAATCTAAAATATTCCTTCGTTCAAATTGATTTTATCTCCTATATCGGAATTCCGTATCCTTAATGTTAATAGTAAAGTATATAATTATAAATGACAAAGTTATAAAAAATAAAAAGAAAAAAAGTATTTTTTAGCACATCTTTATCTTATACACCTCCTTATTAAATAAAAAAGTGAATAATGCCATATTAAAAAATAAGTATAAATTTTTTTAGTTTCTAAAATTTTATAATTTCAAATAATAAAAGAATATATAATGATTTTAATTGATATGCTTACTTAGGAAGAGAAAAATTTAAAAAATTACTTTTTCTGAGATTTAAGAATTCTCAGCACCTCACTCACATCAAAAATTATTTCATTTTTTTCTTTCTTATAATAAATAATAGGTGCATGAATTCTTTCCTTTAATATCTTTTTTATTTTATATGTTTCTGGTTTTATTGAAACAGGAATGTCATCTATAAAACCATCTATTCCTTTTGACTCTTCTTCTGGAGTAGCCATTCTATACTTTTTACCAGTAAGCAAAGATAATTTTTTAATAATCGCTTCTTGAAATCTTAAACCTATAAATGTTTGCGTAAGTACAAGATCTTCAACCCATTTTTTAATAAGTTCGTCGTCAATTTTTTCTATTACATTCTTAAAATTTTTTAACATGTCTTTTATTTTTTCAATAGCATTACTAATGCCTTCTGGTCTTTTTCTATAGTACCATTCTCTCCAGCTGTCAAATGTATATTCTGAAGTTTCATGCTCCCATTCTTTAATTAATTCAGTCATTTGCCCTACAATATGCGGCCGTGTTGCTTGAGAAAAATAATTAGCAAGATTAAGAAGTGATGATGAATATTTTGGAAAATCTCTCGGTTTTTTAATAATAAGTTCTCTAATCTCATCAAAAGATAATCTTATTACTTCCATAAATATTCATTTGAAAAGAAAGATAAAAAGTTTAAGTATATCTAAAATTAGTTATTTTTTATGGGTAATAAAAAAGTAAAAAAAGATTCTAAAAAGATTCAATTTACACTCACAAAAGAACAATATGGGTTAATACAGAAACTAAAGGGCGAAATGGGGAATAGTGATTCAGAAATCATAAGAAACATAGTAATTCATTGGTTACTTCAAAATTCATTTATTACATCCCAAATTAAAGAAAAAGTGGTTAAAAATGAATAAAGAAACTTGGCATAAAATTTATTTTAAAGATTCAAGGAATATGAAAGAAATAGAATCTGGGAGTGTGCATCTTATGATAACATCTCCCCCATACCCAATGATAGAAATTTGGGATAATCAATTTAGACAGCTTGACGAGAGAATAGACAAATTATGGCAAGAAATGGAGAAAGAAGAAGAGAGATGGAAAAAAGAAGAACTTGTTAAAAAAATATTTGAATTAATGCATGAAAATCTATCACAAGTATGGAGAGAGACTTACAGAGTGTTGGTTGATGGTGGAATAGCATGTATTAATATAGGCGATGCTACACGAAGTATAAATGGTGTTTTTAGACTATTCCCAAATCATGTAAAAATTATAGAGAATTGCGAGAAAATAGGTTTTATAACTTTACCTTTCATTTTATGGAAAAAACCAACTACTAAACCAAAATATAAAGGAAAAGGAGCTTTCTTAGGTTCAGGCATGTTGCCCCCTAATGCGTACATTACTCAAGATTGTGAGTTTATTCTTATTTTTAGAAAAGGTGAACCCAGAAAGTTTAAAGCACATGACCCATTAAGATATGCAAGTAGATATACAAAGGAAGAAAGGAATAAGTGGTTTACTCAAATATGGGAATTAACAGGAACAAAACAGACGTTAAGTGAAATAGAGAGACGAGCAGCCGCATTTCCTGAGGAAATTCCACGTAGGCTTATTAGAATGTTCTCAATAATTAATGATGTAGTTTTAGACCCCTTTCTTGGAACAGGAACGACGACAAAAGTTGCGATAGAGTTGCAAAGAAATTCGATCGGTTATGAAATTGATAAACAATTCAGAAAAATTATTGAAGAAAAAATAGAACATGATCAAAAAAGATTATTGAGTAATGTAAGGATAGAAATCATTGAAGAATAAAGAAATTTTTCTTTTACTACTATGCAACAGATAGTACCTATTTAACCTCTTTCTCCTGCATAGGGCTCTTAATCTTGTTGTTAGTTCTAGATATGTAATTTAGAGAATCTTTCCGCATTATACGGAGAATCTTCAACGTAGGCTCTGAGAATGATAAGTTTATGTATCTGTGGGTAATATTAACAAATATTTTTAACTATAGTAGGAGCACATATCCCTTCTATAAAGTAAGTTGAAAAAAACTCTATCACTTACTTGTAAATATATCCAAAGATATATAAATTTATCATAAATTCATAGAAAGGTAATTAATTTTCATTAAGAATCTTCTCCGAAAAGTTCTCGGTTCTAGTTCTTCATCTACTGCTTTATAATAAGTAGAGACTTTATGTGTCTTAACACATTAAAAATTTATAAGTTGTGAATTAATAATATATTATGGGGTGTCTTGTAAATGACAAGTATTAATTTATTCATAAGAGAAAAAACTTTAAACTGGGTTAAAGATTCTATTGGGAGTTACTTTCTTGGTAAAACATCTTTAGAAAGACTAAAAGGCAGAGTTAGAGTAATCATTAAATCTAATGGTTTTGAGATTCAAGGTGTCAAAACTATTATAAACTCACTATTATTAGACCCTTTAGTAAATACTCCAAGAGAATTAGTGGAGAGAAAGAAAGGCCTTTACTATTACTCATTAAGAAATTCGAAAGATGGGAGAAGTGGTTAAGTGTCCTTATTGTGGATTCGGGGAAAAGTTTAAGATGCTAAGAATGTGGAAGTATAAATGGTGGAATGTATACTTTTACGAATGCGCTAACTGTAATGGCAGATTTAGATACCAAGTAGATCCGAGTGGAAAATACAATAGTTATATTATAAGGGTTGGTGCTAGGAGATCTAAGAAGTAATAAGCCAATATAAGAGGGGCGAATTTACTTATGTACAAAATAATATTTATTGTAAGGTTTAATATGAAGCCTAAGAACAGAGAAATGCTCATAAAAAAGGGAATTGAGGACCATTATTAAGGATCAAGAGTGCTCCCGCCTATAAGATGTTCGAAGATTCTTGATGGGGAACATAAATGGACATTTGGAGTAGTTATACCATTAACAGCATATCCCGCTACGACAAAATGGCTTTTAGTATCATACATAGCGAGAATTCCGAGGAGTCTCTCGGCAAGCTACTTCATTAAACATCAAGACTCATGGTCGATGTGATATGGAACTTAGTAGAACTATCACCGAATAAGAGCAAGAGGAAAAACCACTAATAGATTACTACACAGCTCTTAAAGTATGTGAGATGGTTAAGAAGCTTCTCAAGCTCTCTTATATCATTCTCAACTTCTATTCGTTTTTGTACAAACCAATAGTAGTATTCACGGCCGTGTTTATGTGAGCAGCCTTAAAAAGTCACCCAGTGTCCTGAATGTTTAGCTAGATGTAGTTTAGAAGAGCCTTTTCATGCTCTTGCTTCTTTCTTATCTCATAACATCTACTTAGCCCGCCATTTAACTACCACCTTTATTTACGAATAAAGAGAAAAATACTATAACTATTATCAACATCATTGGAAGCATTTCCTTGAAACAAGATCCTACTATTCATGCTTTAAATACAAAAGCTACCTCACCACCAAGCCTAATTCCTGTAATCTTAAAATCACCTACTGCGTATTATGTATATGAAACCTTTATGGGTGTTGACACCTCACCTTTATTGATCTTAGAAGTACTTAAAGAATATGTATAATAGAGGTAGCTAAAAAGTTTAAGGAACCATACACCAAAATACTGCAATAGGAATTTTGGAGAATATACCTTAAGCCAGAAATACGCTGAACAAAAAATTACTAGAATACAGTTCTAATTATATGCTTAAAACTATTACATGATTTAGGAAAACATTGGAAATTAGAAATCCTTAAAAAATAATAGCTTCAAGAGAGATTGGTCAACTTGAATAAAGGGTTAAACTTACAAGATTCACAAATCAGGATACTAAGAAATGGATATCTCGCAGAGCCTTAGGTGACTAAGAAGAAGATCTTTTAATTATGGGTCAGGATGAAAAAGGAGAATACTTCGTAAAAAAATGATGCTGTTTAAACAGACTTAGAAAGCCTTTGAATCTCCCGCTTTATTTCTTCGATAACCTCAGTATTGTAGATGAGTTTCTTCCCCTCCTTTTGTACGGAAAGGATGTAAAACACTTTTCCACCATATTTTTCTGTAAATTTCCTATGCGTTTCCCTAGCAATTTCAAGTTCCTTTATCATTTCAGTAATGTATGGATATCCTGCTGGGCATACTTGAAGTCCTATGTATTTGTCTCTTATTTTTATAAAGAAGTCAACATTGTAAAGGCGATCCCACTCATCGGGAGCTGGCTCGATCTTCACCCCTAATATCTTCTGAAGTTGTCCATAAATAGTTTGTATTTCAGATTGATAACCATCATACGTCCTGTTTATTACCAGCTTTTTTATGTAGTCAATACAATCTTGCTCCGTAATACTTTCAATCTCGGCACGACATACTTCGGTGATTTTAGCGTAAAGCCTTCTACCAACGAATTCAAGATGATCCTTAGAACGAACATTACTGTAATAGTAATCTTCCCATTCCTTCAGAGATTTCGGCATACACTTCCTTATCTCCTTTGCTACATGCCCAACGTATTTAGGTCTATTGAATTGAAAACGCATCGTCGCATTATTCAAAATCCACTCTTTAGGCATGATTTATACTACAAAGTTAACACATATAAAGTTAAGTCCCTTATTACAACACCGAAAAAGAAATTATAGAACTAAATAATCAAGTATACGATTGTAACAAATAGGAAAGAATTGTAGTTAATTATAAAAATCTTATAATTAAATAGTGGAAATATGTTTAATCAAGAACAAATTAATGAAATTATTAAAAAATTATCTGAAAAAAGCAAAAAGTACGAAATTTTTTTTCTAAACGATGTATCGAAAAACATTTTAAAAATTTCTAATATAAGTTTAGATGATGTTACTAAAGCGTTAGAAAACAATCCAATTTTAGGCACGAAGTTTGTAATGAGGCACGCCACGTTCCGAGCAGGAGGGGAGCAGGTAAAATATGGTGAAATAATTTGCGAATCTCTTGATAAATGTTCAGCCAATTCTGGAGATTTCGAAAAACTAATTAAAGATAAAGATGCACTACAAAAAATTTATGAAGAATTTTTAAACATCTGCAAACAGCGATCTAAGAAACCAAATGAAAAAATTAATAAGGGTTTAATTGATGAGTTTTTAAAACGCGCTCAAGATCACCCCACTAGTAATCTCTTTATGTGGCTTAAAGATAGCCTAATAAACAATGGTGTAGAATCAACATATTTGGAGCTTTTAAAAATTTATGGTATTAACAAAAAAATTACCAGTTTTATTCTTCGTGATGTTGCTTGGTTATTAAACTTAGAAAAGAATGTTAAAGTTGGAGAATGGATATATCTACAGCCAATAGATACTTGGGTAAAACAAATTTCTTTAAAGTTATGGAAGGACCTTCATCAAAAAGTAGATGAATTTATTATAGCAAAACGTATAGTAGAGAAATGTGATGAACTTGGAGTTTCAAGCTTACGTTTTAATCAAGGAGCTTGGTATTTTGGGAGTAAGGAGGTTAAAAAAAGAGAGTTACTCGAAAAATATATGAATGCTCTAATAACCAAATATTAAAATTACGCTCTTATTAAATATCGAGGTTATATCCTATAATTGATATAATGTTTTATGGATCATTTTTTGAGGGTAAATAAAAATTCGAATGGAATCTTTAAAATTACAATGAAATAACTTTAGAGTAAAATAAAACAACTTATATAAAAATAAAAATAATTTAATTAATTTGATTAACCTTTAAATATTACCCTATTTTACTTTTAAACATTAGAAGATGTATCAGTTAATACCGAGAAAAAGTAATTGTATACATGATTCCTTAATAAAAATTTGTGAAAATTGGAAATTTTTGCATAATAAGTTTTATATTAAGGTATTTATGAATAAAGAAGATTCTGATATCTCATTCATTACTCCGATTATAAGCTACTACTCAATTTTTAACGGTGATTTGGCATGAAAAAGATTGGCATCATTGCAGATGATAGCAGTGAAACAAGAGCCAGAGTAATTCTTTATAACGGACTTGAAGATAAAATAAAAAGAGAAGATATTGTCCTAATTCATAATGGTAACGATGAAAATCCAACAAACAAAATACTAGGAATATTAAGAAAGGGCTCAGGCAGAAACGAGTTACTCAATCCTTCAAGATATAGACCTGATATCGCATATGCGAAGATTGGAGGTGAACCTTCAAGTTCAAGGGAAATCTATTCATTTGAAATAATTCCCATTGGCTCCTT
>Ga0079992_135445_pt1 | contig 12453 bp, 9 predicted proteins | sample FaiFalFF_MnMetaG_3_FD_69197 | JGI IMG/M metagenome (GOLD analysis project Ga0079992, IMG submission 69197) | Freshwater microbial communities from Yellowstone National Park, Wyoming, USA - Fairy Falls B (FF_Mn_B) MetaG (SPADES assembly) (version 2) | ecosystem: Environmental > Aquatic > Freshwater... | reverse complement strand
ACCTCCCTCATCGCCCTCAGGACCGCCCTCTCTATCCTGGAGCCGTCGAAGGCCTCGCTCCTCCCATCCCTCTTAACAACCAGCATCAATCTGAGACTCTCAGGACGTTATTTAACGAGTAGTGGCCCTCCTCTAGACGTCTATCATCCTTGAGTCGTTTCTGACTGTCCTTGGGTTGACGGCTTCCAGCGCCTCTGCGAGCCTTGCAAGCCTCGTGTCAGAGAGTGCCCTTGAAAGCTCGTCAAGCTACATCATTTATACTGATCTAGATGTCTCTCACCACCTCCTGCTTAATCCGTCAAAGTGTATAATGCCTCACTTTTCCTCTATCAGCCTTGTGCAAAATACTACTCCCTTTCCCACCCTGATATTGATTTCTTCAAAACGTGCATCATCGGGGAATCTATCCTCATAATTTATTATTGTGTTGATCCATAACCTATGTAAGCTCCAGATTAGGCTCCAAGTATCTGGACTTATGTTAGCCAGCTTAAGCTTGTCCTTTAGATCCGTTAATACTATCGCTGCGCTATGCGATTCGTAGGACTTACATAATTCTTCAGCAATAGCTCTTGCTCTCTCAGGCTCATCCTTAAACATTCTCCTCATCAACAACTTCTCAAGGAGCCTCGGCGTATGTCTGCTTAGCCTACTGTAGTGGCCAAGCTCAAGGATCGGAATCTTTTCAAGAACCTTAGTCCCAAAATCACCAAACGAGCCCATCTTAATCAATTCAACTAACTCCGTTATAGACAGTACTGAGACGTATTTACCTTCAATCTCGATGGTTAAATCGACGGGACCGAGCTCAGACGCAGGCCCCATACCGACCTCGTCGCCGGCACAAGCTATGAGGGTCGCCGCACTCTTCGCAATTCTGGGCACAATTATAGTTAGCCGCTCTTTTGTAAAGTCTTGAAGCATGCTTCCAATAATATAGGCCTGGTCTGGATCTCCGCCATATGAGAATAAGATGACATCAACCTTAGGCTGCTCCCCTATTGAGGAGAGAGCGTCGTATAGCTCATCCACGCTGGGCCTCGATATTAGTCTCCTTATACTAAAAAGCAGGGGCACAACTACTGCGTCACGTTTTTCCTCGAGCTTGGGAAGCAGCTTCTCTGCCTCGCTCTTGAAGTACTGAATAGGTTGAGGAATCCAGCCCGGCTCGTTTCGCACTTCCTAATCACCCGACAATGCTATTCCATAGGCCTCCAAGTAGCTTCCGGCTCAATATCTTTCCAATCAGAGTATCTAAGGGTGACTTCGGCTGAAAGGTTTACGAGTAGTTCACGAAGCTTTAGTCCGCTAAGCACACGAAGCTCCGGGTGAGAAAGCGCATCAGTCACAACATAGACGAAGTATCGTTCCGACTCATTCATCAGACGCCTATATTGTGGCTTTGTAAAATTGAGATTCCTCTCCTCACCCTTAGTAGACTTCGCCTCGATGTATTTTATTGACCCGTCAGGCATCACCGATCTAATATCATAACCCTCTCCCTTTGCCTCAGATTCCGTTAACTCTTCAGCCTTGAATCCACGCTCTTTCTCATATCGAAGAGAGAGGAGTATACCGACCCGTTCCGAAAAATTATCCAATTTCAGCTCCTTGCCAAGCCCTATTCCTTCAAAGAAGTCCCTCCACTTCGAGATTTCGTCCAAGGCAGCATCTTTAATAAATACTGGATCCAAAAAATCGAGCTCTACATCTAAAAATCCACGACTAATAAGTTCTTCCAACCTATATTCTGGCTGGTATTCATTAGAGAAGGCGACGACCTCCGGCCTCACCCATTTACCAGTCTTCGTCCTAACAGGAATATCCTTAAGTTTCTCTAACTGAATAAATCCATCGCACCAAACCTTAAACAATTCTTTCACGATTTCAACTCGTCTATCATCGCTTGTTGAAGCGTCCCAGAGCTCTTTTATAAGCTCAGGAACCCTACTATTCTGGTACTCCCTCTCTATATCCTCTCTCCTCAACCGTTTGGCCCCAACGTCCTCTAAGAACTTCATAATTTTTTCAGTCCTCAACTCTGGATGCAAGAATCTGAATGCTCCGGGAAGCTTTTCCTCAGCCTGCCCCTCCAACTCATCAGCAGCAAGCATAATTTCGTCGGGATAACAAGACTCTCCACGGGTCGATAGGACTCTTATACTCTGCCTATATTTGTACACACAGCTTAAGTTTTTTCGTGTGTTTTCTGGGAGCCCAAACCACTCATCCGCCAATGCTTCTAAAAGCTTTCTCAAATAAGTTATCCAATTATCGCCAAAAATTTTTTGTATACGTTCATGACTACCGTGCTCCATTACCAAATCGACCACAGTAGAATAAGACTTAATTTTGAGGTAAAGCTTTCCACATAATTTAGATTTTGGATTTAAGATGTGTTTGTCGGTAAGTTTCTGGATAAAGTCCGATCCTAGTAGGCTCATAACGCCTTCGCTTACTTTGATCACATCTTCGCTTTTGAAGAACTCCTCGTTAAGGTCTAAAATATGTGTGCCATTGATTATCTCCTCACTTAAGGGCTTAGCTAGATATTCATCTATGATGTGGGGGGCATTACCATGTAATACACATGTGTATGAGAACTTCCAGGTGTGGTTCTGCTTAAACTCTGGAATTACATACTCTATGATGAATTTTTGAATTTCCTTTAGGAGCCACTTGTTCCATCTAGCCTCTTTATGTATGGTCTCTCTACCAGGACCAGTCAAAAAATCACCATGAATTATAAATTGAAGCCCATAAACCTCCTCTCTGAGTGGAAGATAGCTAAATAAACCAAACTTTAAAGCACCGTGTGCTGGTGAGAGATCACCAGTCTCATCTAACCTGAAGGCGACGCCTATTTCACGCTTCCTTACAGCATCTCTTTTCCATTCTTTGGTAAGTGGGTCTTGGGAAATGTCTTGCGGGACATCGATTATCGAGCGGAACACAATCCAAGAAGCGCGTTCTAGTTTATAATTTCGCGCCTCCTCTACGTCGATCCTCAAAAGTTGACGACCGTTATCTTTCCTAATTACACTTTCAGATTTTGAAAAAGACCTAGACTGGTCGCCCCATTCTAAGATTATATCTTTTAGGTTATGAGTAAACAGTAAGATCCCTGAAGTCAATGTTTCCATCTCATTTACAATTCGTTTTATTTCGCTAGGTCGTATAGTGAGGATGAACGTAGTTTTCCATTTCCGTAGTCCGTCTGGATAATCCTCTAGCCAGATCGGAGCGATCTGCCAAGGTGTCCTTGCAGGATCGGGCCACCAACTTTTATCAAACTTAAAACTGTAGGGCCATGAGTAAACTTGGATATTATCTGAAACTAGGAACGCAGACTTAAAGCCCACTCCCAAATATCCTAAATAATCTCCTGGATTTTTACGCGATCTACCTATAGAGCAGATGGCATCGACATCGTTCTTTGAAAGTTGTTCACCATCGTTGCAGATCACTAATTCATATATTCCATCACTTGTTTGATCTAATGTTATTTTTAGTTTACTAGATTTCGCGTCCTCGGCATTCTGCATGAATTCAAGCAATAGATGACCTGTCCTAGAAAAGCTCCTTTCCACGACCCAGAGGGCACCCGATAGGCTTTCTTTTATCCGGGGGCTTGCCTTATAATCTTCAGCTATCTGATTAATATGCCTACGGGCCTCCTCACGCTCTTCACACTCTTGATTCATAGTTTCAAAATACATGGGCCAACCATCTTATAACATTTTTTCTGAGTAAGTAAAAGACTTCAGACCGGATTATCTATTTGAGGGAAATGAGGCGCTTGGATATAGGGAGACCATCTATCAACCGGGACATCAATTCTAGTATTCTGGCAATCCCATTTCTCGTAGATATCCTGCAATCCACTCTGTCATTTGTTCATCCTCAAGGGCCTTCGTTAGATAGTAGCAGAGAGTTCTTCCGTGTTTCATCTCGTTCGCTAAGGCCTGCTCGCCCACCTTCTCAACCGCGCCACTTATCAGGTTAAGCTTCCTAGGCGCCGCATCAACCCTTGAGAGATATTGTCTCCAGAAGGCCTCATCCCTACCAAGCCTAGCCATTAGGCCGCGTGGGAGATTTCTCAACTCCCTGCAAGCATCCTCCACCAGCCCACACCGCCCAAAATACTTCTCAACTAGATAAAGCGTGTACTTATCCATCCACGGCTCTACGGAGTCATCACAAGCCATGTCAACCAAACCCTTCAAATCCACTTACTTAGATAGCGTACAAATAAGCATTTTTCACAGAGCCAGACTTATTCTCCTCGGTATTAAGTGGTGGTGGCCCCTCTATAGCGCTAAAATAATGTTGGGTTGTTGGGGCTTCTGTGGTGGCTCGGAGGGATACTTACGGAGGCCTGGTTAGGCATCTCCTCAACCCTGCGCCGAGGTGGATAGCCGCCCTATTCGTCCTCGCCTACATCCTCTCCCTGGCCTTCAGGGTCATGGGTTTCTATTCGAGGTCTATGTCCGACCCTCTCTGGGGAGTCTCTAGGGGCCTCCAGCTAATGTTCTCCCAGCCCACGACAGTGGTGGTGGCTAAGGCGGTCGCATTCGCGGCCCTCCTCTTCTTAGTCTCCGCTCATGCGGCGGTCCAGTTCCTCAAAGCTCTTCGCAGCTCTTGGGAACACTCCGCGGCCTCCTCTTCGGTATAGCCTACGCAGGGCGAGGCTCTTTCACATCAACATCGTCGAGTCTGCCCCTTCTTGCCCCTCGACCGGCAACCTTATAACGGATTTCCCTGCCTAGGCCCACCTCTAAAATTTTAAATAATACATACATATATAAAGTAGGTGACACAATGTCCACATTATCAATCGAAGATAGAATAAAGAAGTTCCTCGCTGAAAACCCTAGGTTCATGGAAATATTGAAAAGGGCTATTGAACACGAGGAAACTCATGCAAATGATGCACATTATTTAGGTTGGGAGTGGAGTGATGTTAGAGCCTATCCAGCAGAATTAATGAAGTTGGTAAGAGAGGGTATTGTTGATATAAAATACAAAAGCCGAAGATATACAAATTACGTCCTTACTGACAGAGAAGCTGTTAAAAAATGTTTGAAATCGCGTGGGTGATGGTATGGAGAAGAAAAATAAATCAAAAAGGATTGGAAATTTAGTTGCGCCAGCAACTATTGACTACGTATGGGCAATAACCTCAGATGAAGTTATGGATGAAGATTTGCTCTTCCGTATAGTTGAATACCCATTTGAAAACAGAGAAAGAAAGCAAATAGGCACCGTTTTAGGACAAATAGAGAAAGTTTTCACACAAAACGAATTCATGAATCCGTGGGATAGAAGAGGAAGAGCGCATGTGTCTTTCATTGCAAAATATGGGGAGCTTCCGCATGTAAGAGAATCTATGGATAAAAAAGTTATGAAAATAAGAAACCTTTTGTATTACGACGGAAAAACTATATCTTCTTCTCTTAAAAATTCCCCAAATACCGGAGTTGGTATATATTTTGCTGGCACTAAAACATTAAATCTGTTCTATCCTTGGAGATTTCCTCAGACAGGAGCGATTGGTTATGCGAAAGGTAGCAGCTATCCTTTTCCATTAGACCTCTCTCTACTTTGCTTTATGAATACGCTTGTAATTGCTGGAATTGGGCATGGTAAAACTCATACAGCAGCTTTGTTAGCAGCCCTTTTACATATTGCTGGAAAGAAAGTATTGGTAATCGATCCTACTGGGCAATGGGCGATGACAGCTAATCCTGAATTGAAGGAAAAACCTTTACAAATAGATCTTTCGATTTTTAAGCCTGCAGTATTTTATGCGGAAAAATTTAAGCCGGATATAGAAGACATCTTGGATTTTTACTTTCCAAAAACGATCGATTGGCAAAGTATATTTCCCACAACTTCATCCGATAAAAGAGAAACAATTAGGACAAACGTCTATAGCATACTTTCGGATTTCTTAAGTAAAAAGGGAAAGATTGACTTTAAAGATTTTGGCGAGATTCTCATAGCTGCTGCTTCAATTAAAGCTTCTCAAGTCCTATCAGAATTAGGCATTCAGGCTATGGGTCCTATTTGGAAAGAGCCGGAAGATACGGAAAGAAACTTACGCTTGGCGTTAAAGAACCTTAATAGATACCGCGATGATTTTAATACAAATATAATAGATAAACTTGCCAACGTTCTAACGTTTGGGGATATGGTTAAAGAATTTGAATCCGGAAAGTTAACAATAGTTGATCTTTCAGGCATACCCGATGATGATGAGAAATGTTTGATAGCTAAAAAGATTGAAGATTACGTCTTCAATAAAGCATTGGAAGAGTATAGGCTAACGCATAAAGAATATGTCTATAATGCTTGTATCTTTGTTGAGGAAGCTCATAGGTTTCTGCCTGAATCCCCCGAAGGAGATCAGCAGATTGAGTGCCAAAAAATCTTTATCAGAGGTGCGAGAGAGGGTAGAAAGTACGGTCTTGGCCATATTTTTATCGACCAAAGATTTGTTGGTTTATCTAAGGAGGCTATGCAAACTCAAACATACGTGCTGGGAAGACTAACTACACCTGGAGATATAAGTGCATTAGAATCTGTGGTAGGAAAAGATATCGCATTGGCTGTACAGAGAACAGTTCCAAAAAGAACATTTATCGTAACCGGAGTAGCCAGTCCTCTTAGCAATCAACCTTGTGAAATAGAAGTATTTTCGAATATTGAGGAGCTCGTAAAAAATTTAAAGGAGTTTGGCGGATATGGAAAAGAGAGCTGAAGAAGTAGAGCCTATAGTTGATGAAGATTTAACTGAGCTTCTTTCCTTAATTAAAGAGAGAGAAGAAGGAATAGAGGAAGTACCGGAAGTTTTACCTCTTTTCCCAGATGTTCAACAAACATTGGTAAAGGACATGGATCAACTAATTGGGAACTTTGTTAAGCAAGGTGAAGAAAACATTAAAAAATTAAGCGAAGCTAGAAAGAAGTTTGAAGAAGCGGGATTGATTAAGAAACTTGAATATAAGGGAGAAGTTGGAACAATTGCTGGTGTAGATGGAGCTAACACTAGACCGAAATTTTTGATGGGAGCTTATATTTCTGCTGTTGCAGCTATTTTCTATCCTTCTTCAGAAAAAATAAAAACTAGAGGGGCAGGTAAAACTCTTATAATTCCGCCAATTGAGCCTAGAGCTGCTGATAGATATACGCAAGAATACAGAATGTTCTTTGAACTTACGGTTGCTTTAGAGGGTTTAAAACAAGGTAATGTGGATATTTTATTCGTGGACGGAAGTTTAACTCCTGTTTATTGGTACAGGTATGTTAAACATGCAGCTGTTGAAACTGAGCAGTTGAAACCAACTTTCACCGATCTTTATGTCGCATCCTTTAAAGGTGATAAAAGTTTGCATTTTCAGTTATTAGAGCAGAATGATGCGATAGTTGTTGGAATACCTAAGAGGTCAGTTTCAAAAACATTAATTAAAACACGCCTCGCAGGTTTAGGCTTATCACCTCTGTGGCTAACGGATCGGCAAGTATGTTCCCTTATATTGAAAGCAGGTGAATATATGGCGCCAATACCTTATAAAGAAGCAGTAACCCATCCTGAATGGTTGTCGGCAATAGTAGAGGCTGGTAAGAAAGATAAGGACTCTCCTTCCATTTGGTCAGAAAAAGTGCTTGTTACCTATTTCAAGCCATCTCCTGTAGCGCCAGCAGTAAGGGTAGAATTCCTTAAGAAACATGAAACTGAGCTTCCAAAAATACTTTTCGCAATCCATAGAGATTTTAATGTAAATAGAACAACGCTTAATGTGATAAATATGGCTGATTCTTTTTCTCGTGGGATATGGGCAACTCCGGATTACATATGGGAAATACTGAGGACGGAGACGACAAAAAGAGCGCAAGCTGAGAAAAAATCTGACCTTTTAGATTTTATGGAATATGGTTTTCAGGAGATTGAGTAAACATGGCAAAAAAGAAACGCCCTCCAAAAAAGAAACACCCTCCGAGTGAGGAGAGTACCCTAATAAAATACTTACCGGAGGAAATAAGAGAGCGATTAGAGAATAAAAAGGTTGAGGGGGAAGAGGTTTCGCGTGGTCACATCAAGGATTATGTAACTGGTAAACTTTTTCCTGATACTCCTGAAGAAAGAGTTAGGCAAAAAATAGAACATTTACTTGTCGATGAGCTTGGTTATGAAAAGTTCGAAATAGATGTAGAAAAAGAAATAGAGTTTTCAATAGGAAGAAGGAAGTTCAGCCCTAGGGCTGATTTAGTTGTAAGAGTAGGTGTTTCGCCTGTAATGGTAATAGAAACAAAGGCACCTGAAGAAGATATCACAATTTATAGGGATCAGGCTAAATCTTACGCAAAGGTTCACAAACCACCAGTACCAATTGTTGCTTTAACTAACTGTACTGATACTGAAGTTTGGAATGTACCGGATGATAAATTAATTGCTCAAAGTATCTCTGGTATACTTCCTCGTGACAAAGCTTTAGAACTACTTTCCAAAGGTTTCAGAAGTTTAACAGCGGCAGAAGTGGAGGCGGCGTTAAGAACATTAGTCACATTCATTGATCCTAAGGAGTTTGCAAGAGTTTTTGACCAGTGCCACGATATAATAAGAACTCAAAGAGGGTTAGATGCAAGAAGTAGACTATATGAAATGTGTAAACTCATCTTAGTAAAGCTGTATGAGGAAGAAAGAGAGGAGCAAGGGAAAGAAAATAGGTTTACCATAAGATCAATAGAGAACGCAGAAAGACTTGGGATAGATGCTGCTACATTCATTAATAGGTCATTTGAAGAGCTGAAAACTCAAAAATTAAAAGGGCTGTTTGATCCTGAGGAAAAGATAGAGCTTAAAGCTCATACGATAAAAGAGATAGTAGAACTTTTAGAAATATACTCATTAAGAAAAACGCGTGAAGATGTTTTAGGAGTAGCTTTTGAAACATTCCTTCGAGGGATGATGACAGGTAAAGAGTTGGGAGAATTCTTCACTCCACGAGAAGTTGTTGAGTTTATGGTAAAACTTGTAGATCCACAAATAGGAGAAACCATTTTAGATCCTGCTTGTGGAACAGGCGGTTTTTTAATATGGTCTTTCTTCCATGTGCTTAATAAGATAAAGAAAAACACAAGCAATGAAGAAGAAAAGAAGAAATTAGAAGAAAAATTGATTAAAGATTGTTTATGGGGATGCGATATTGATTCCTACCTTGAAAGACTCTGTAAGATCAACTTAAAGATACATGGTGATGGGTACAATCATATTTATAGGGCTAACTCGCTAGATATTATAGATGATAATGTTGAACCTGAACATAAAGAAGTTAGGGCTGCTATAAAGGAAATCTTGAATAGAGATGGAGGCTTTGATGTAATATTAACGAATCCGCCTTTTGGAGCTGGAAAGGGAAAGAATATAACTGAGCCGCACATTCTAAGTAAATATGACCTGGGTAAGGAGAATGGTGTAGTTAAAAACTACCAAATACCTCAAATACTTTTTTTGGAACTTTGCATAAAGTTATTAAAACCAGGGGGACGACTGGCTATTGTAATCCCAGATAGCATATTAAATAACGCTGGCGAGAACTACAGACGTACTAGAGAATATATAAAGAATAATACATTCATCAAAGCTATCATAAGTCTTCCACCTGGAACATTTCGACCATACGGCTCTGGTGTAAAGGCTAGTATATTATATGTTCAGAAAAAGACGAAAGAGCTGATCCCTCCGAACGAAGTGTTTATGGCAATTGCACGTTATATTGGTTTTGACACTAGAAGAAAAGACTACAGACAAATAAGTAGAAACGATTTACCAGAAATTCTACAACATTTCTTTAAATGGATAGGGAGCTCTACAAGATGAAAGTAATTAACTTAGATCCTTTAGTTTGGAGTATACCTTATTCAAGAACAGTAGAAAGTGACATTCTTGACTGCAAATTCTTTGACATAAAACATATTGAAATTTTAGAACGACTAAATCAAATGAAGTGGAAACTTATAGAGTTAAAGGATTTAGCTACAGTCTTTATTGGCCAAACGCCTGAAAGGTATGAGTATGTAGATGAAGGTATTCCGATAATAAAGGTGATGAATGTCACTAATCTAGGGCTAAGATGGGATGACGTTTCGTTCATACCTGAGGGGGTTGTTAAAAAATGGGGAGCAAAAGGAAAACAATATATTCAAACTTTAGATATTTTAATACCAACAGCAGCTCACTCACCTGAAGCCATTGGCGAAAAGGTAGACATAGTTTCGTTTATTCCGAATAATTTTGAAAAAGTTTTGTGCGTAGCAGAATTAGCTGTAGTAAGGATAAAATCAGAAGAAGTAGACCCTTTTTATCTTTTAGCTTATCTACGTAGTAAGTATGGACGCATACAAATTAAAAGCATCATTCGCGGACAGACAGCACATATTTATCCCTTTGATTTAGAAAGGCTGAAGGTGTCTCTTCCGCCTTCAGAAGTACAAAAACGCATAGGGGATATGATAAGGCAAGCAGAGGAGCTAAGGCTGAAAGCTTCTGAAATAAGGAAAAGACTTGAACTAAATTATATTTCACCATACAAGTTAAAAGTACCAGATAAATGCTTTTATTTCACAATGCCTTTCGAAGAGATTGATGATAGGCTAGATGTGGACTACTATTTCTATTCCCTTCTTGTGCCTGAAGTGCTTTCAAAAGGTCCTTACTCAATCTACACTCTTGGAGAGTTGGCAAGTATTTCAGAAAAAACTATCAACCCCAAAAAATATCCAAACAAGATGTTTAAGTACTTAGAAATTAGTGATGTGGACGTGTTAGAAGGTGACATTATTAGCTATTCCAAATTTGTTGGAGCTGACGCACCTGACAGAGCTAGGAAGCTTGTTAACAAAGGAGACGTAATAGTCTCATCCGTCCGTACATATCGAAGAGCGATAGCTATGGTGGGAGAAGATCTCGACAAAGCTGTATGTTCTACTGGGTTTATAGTATTAAAGCCGAAGTCAGATATTATTAATTCAGAAACGCTTTGGTTGATGCTAAGAAGCGATGTTTGCATCTTACAACTGTCTAGGTTGTTAGCTGGTGGACTATACCCTGCTATAGTGGGAGATGAAATACTTAAGGTTAAAGTTCCTGTTCCATCTTCTGACCTACAAAATGAAATACGGGAAAAGGTGAGGAAAATGTTATACTATCGTCAAAGATCGAGGGAGCTACACTCCTCAGCAACCAAGGAAGTTGAACTATTGTTTGAAAGTCAATTCGTTACTAGTAACGTATCAGAAGGGAAAAAAGTTAAGAGATTAATCAATAAGAGAAGCTAAAAGAACCGATGATCGCTATGGGTAAAATCAAACACCAGATGCAACTAAATTAGAACAAGATAATGTTATTTGCAGTAAATCGAGAACATCCCTGAGCGCGGGCGACCTCGTAATGATGAGGCTCGATATAAGCGGAGGGCCCGGCTGTAAACGGCACGATGAGATATTGAGGGGGAGTTGGCGCGGAGAAGGGCCGCCTCCGGAAATACGGGAGGCCCGTGCAGTGCCGACACACCGATATATCCGAAAGCTCACTCGATGCCCAGCTCCTCTCTCAGGAGCCCTAGGTTCTCCCTAACCGAACTGAGGTGGGTGATGATGTCGGGTCGGTAATAGTGCCTGAGGAATTTGCTTCTCGGGGTCCTTCCCTGCAGCAGATCGACGCCATGACACCTCATGAACATCGCCTAGGTCTTCCTGAACCTGCTCGGACAGCGGTTGCTCCCGAACGTCTCCGGATATTTGACTTCAGCGCCTCATAAGCGACAGGCTTCGAGTTCTCGAGCAGGTCGAGCAAGTAATCGTTGAGGACCGTGATGTACGCCTTCTCGGTCTTTCGAATGAAAATCGCCGGATACTTGAAGTGCTCCAGAACCATCAGCTCTTTGTTAAGGTAATTCTCAGCGTCGGCTTGATAGAGCTTTATCGCGTCCAAGAACATGCCCGCGAAGGTCATAGGACTCAATGAGCGGTTGAAAGCCATCAGGGAGGCATATGGACTCAAATGGTCGGCGGACGCGAAAACTTGCGCTTCGGGGACGCGACCCATATGCCGAGAAGCATGATGGTGGTGATGATGGGGAGATCGAGGAAGGCGGAGATGACAACATCTTCTGTCAGATAATCGCCGTCAATTATGACTGGACCCGTATACATCGGCGGGATGCTCAGCACCACGGATATAATGGTCCCGATGCCTACCAACGGGATTATGACCGCCATCAACACGTTCTTGAAGATCTCCCTGTCGTTCACCGTATCGGAGATCCTCTTGACCGCTACCAGTATCAATACTGATTCCACTAGCCCGGCTATCCCGCTGATGATGCCGATGCTCAAGAGTATATCGCTGAAGAACATGGCCGGCGGAACGAGGGCCGTCAACGCTATAAT
>Ga0079992_127828_pt1 | contig 12475 bp, 13 predicted proteins | sample FaiFalFF_MnMetaG_3_FD_69197 | JGI IMG/M metagenome (GOLD analysis project Ga0079992, IMG submission 69197) | Freshwater microbial communities from Yellowstone National Park, Wyoming, USA - Fairy Falls B (FF_Mn_B) MetaG (SPADES assembly) (version 2) | ecosystem: Environmental > Aquatic >... | reverse complement strand
TGGCTGAGACTGCAATATCCAGGTTCAAAGCATTGTTCGGAGAACATCTCCTCTCCAGGAAGCCGAGATGGATGGACGCAGAGCTGATGCTCAAGGCGTTCATATACAACATACTTTTGAGCGCCGTAACAACGTAGGAAACTGGGCCCCAGCCGAAGAGGAGAAAACCCGAACTATAGGAATTAAGCCACAAGGCAGCACATAACACTGAGTGTCCAAATAATGGGTTCGCTCTTAATCCATTGTTTGTTATTGTTGGTAGTTTGTTTATGTTTCTCTGGGATTGGAATAGGCTTAGGTATGTGTCTAGGTTATCCTTGGATATGCCCCTATGTACTGATAACCATGGTCTTAGCAGCGATGCCCTGTTCTCGCAGTTGTTTATATGGACTTCTCCCCTAGCATACTCCCTCAATGAGTGGTTTACGTAATCATGTCTATATCCCATGTTTTGTAGTATGCTGTATGATGGGAAGCTGTCAGTGTACATCCTTGATCCTGCCTCTACACGCCTTGATGCTATCCTAGCTACAGTCTCACCCTTAACATCCCTAGAAGGTATGTATACCTCATGGCCGTTACGGCCTACTATGGTGAATACTGGGATAACATCCTTATCCCATCCACCCCTACCCCTACCAGCCCTCAAACCCCTACACCTAGGCCTCCTACCAAGAAGTAATATCCTACCATGGTTACCCCTACCCTTAAGACCAGCATTCACATAGGCCTCATCAACCTCAACATCCCCTGAGACCCTCCAATAACTCCTAACATACCTACCCACAGAACATATTATCCTCCTGAATGATCTGTATACGGAGCCGTAGCTACGCCCAACATCTATGGAGGCCCTCAGGAGGGGGACATTATGGCATCCAGACAGATACATTATGAAAAGCCTCTCGTTAAGGGGTATCCTTGAGTATTCGAAATCAGTACCGCTCTTATCGTTAAACGTCCTTAAACAGCTCTTACACCTATACCTCCTATACACACCCCTATACCAACCCCAACATATAACAGAGGGGGAACCACAGTAGATACACCTAACACTATTAGACCACCTAACCTCCCTCAAAAGCCTAGCAACAGAGACCTCAGACATAAATATAGATAGAAGGTCAGACAGCATTCCCAACAGTCATAAAGACCATAAAATAAACCCTACAACCACCAACACAAAATTGATTAAGAGCGTATGTGGAAATAGTCATGATAAAAGACTTGAATAAAGTTTTAGTAATCGGCTTAGATGGAGCATCATTTAAAGTACTTGAACAAGCCTTCAAGTTAGGTTACGCACCACACCTATACGAATTCATACAAAAAGGATTTAAAAGAGAGTTGAAATCCCCTCTCCCAGCAGAATCACCTATATCTTGGCCAGTAATATTCACTGGATTAAACCCAGGGAAAACGGGATTATTTGGATGGCATGACTATAGCAATCCATTTAGAATTAGGCTTGAAACTTCACAAAAAATAGTTGGGAAAGCTATATGGGATATATTGAGTACATATGGTTCGAAGTCTATTATAGTCAATGTCCCTATGACATATCCACCATACCGAATAAATGGAATAATGATCTCCGGCTTTCCCTGCCCCACCAATAACCTAATAGCATTCCCACCTAATGAGGAAAAGAAGCTAAGAAAACACTTCCCGGAATACAGAGTTGAGCCTTCAAAGATTACAGTAGAGTATAGCAAAGTCGATGAAGGATTACTTTTAAAAGATGTCATTAATCTCACAAAGATACGTACAGAACTTTGTCTATACTTGATGGAAAATTATCCTTGGGACTTCTTCTTTGTGGTATTCACAGAATTGGATAGATTACAGCATTTATTTTATGAAGATGATCTCCAAAGATCTCATGGAAGACTACTTTTATGCTATCTAAGATTCCTGGACAGCTGCTTAACTAAAATAACCTCAAAAGTCGATGAAAATACTACAGTAATAATACTCTCTGATCACGGATTTGAAAGAGTGGAAAAGTACATCGCTATAAATAAATTCTTAGAAAAAATAGGATTCCTAAAAAGACAGTTCAAACACCTTCCTCTACAAGATTGGTTTATCTTTAATTTACTGAGAAAAGCGAATATTCCTATGACCTATCAGATCGCTTTGAAAATCTTATTTAGAGTGCCAATAATAAATAGCCTTCGTAAGCAGCCAGTTAAACTCAATGAAGTAAAAGCATATTGTCCTGATCTCGGCTACATTTACTTAAAAGAAAAACAAGTAATAAATGAAATATTAGAGAAACTATACAAACTATACGACCCGGAAACCGGGAAGCCCATCATCAAGAATATATATAGAAAGGAGGAACTCTTCCATGGTCCTTATCTAGAAAATGCACCAGACTTACTAGTCATCCCAGAGGAAGGATATGAGGCTAGAAGTGATGGGCCATCCCTAATATTTTCGAAGAACTTAATTACACCCAGTAAAAGAGGAACACATTATGGATACGCCTCACAGTTAGGCATATTCATTCTTTATCCATCTATGAAAGAAATTGATCAGGATATAGATATAATAAAAGCTGAAGATGTGTGCCCAACGATATTATCTTTATTCAATTTACCTATACCATCTTATCTCGATGGCATATCAATCATCAAAAAAAGCTCACATATATCAATTCCAAATCATGACTTTACGACCAAGTTAAAGATGAGGTCTAAGATCCAAAGAATTAAAGAAAGAATGAGAAAGAGCAATATAGAGTAGGATAGGTTTGCGAATAATGAGCCATATACCGTTAATCATCAATTCACTTTTTCATACATGTTGATGGTTATTGGTAAAGTTTCATCCACCTTGTTCACAACCCTTCTGACTTTTATTACCTTATTTATTTCCGTAAATGATGAGGGTTAAGCAAAAGATAGCTGCACTCGCAAGGCATTTTCCTCTAGAAAATATTGTATCTCCGTTTTATTTTCAATGAACTTATCAATAATAATAGCTCGAAGATAACCCCTTGTAATTATCTCCTTTCCAACATATTTTCCGGGATTCGAAACTAGATCCGAAATGATTACTTCTATGGGTTGAGATACCGTATTCTTTTCCTCATTTTCAGATTTCGGGGAAAAAGCATCATAAAGTACCACTATACCAATTAGTACAGAAACCAACAATACCGCTACTACACTATAATATCCTAAGCCCCTCATCAACACACCTTAAGATATCCTACATTATACTTTAATGTTGACGTATGTTATTTCGGGGGTTGCGCGTTCGCATTCCTTGGATATGTATCAGCCAGCTATTCTTATGGTTGGAGGATAATTTCTGTCCAATGGATGCCTACAGATGATTTGTTGGGTAGCGCGCCGAGCGTTATTGCTCATGAATATGGTCATCAAATGGGCCTTATGCATACGGGATACGTCTATTCCCCATATGATTCTCCATGGGATATAATGAGTCGTGCACCAAGCGGAGTTCCATACAGGAATGTTGATATTGCAGTTATACATAAATTCCTATTAGGATGGCTAACTTTAGCACCAGATAAATATACCTCAGTAGTGATATTTCGCCAACAAAAAGGAGTTGCCACGATAAATTCTCTCCATGGGGTAGGCTTTACAGAAATCGGCCTAGTGATAATCAACATAGATAATATTAGGTTTTGGACTATTGAAGTTAGAAGCAAGAATTTAGTAGATAAAGATCTTCCAGCAGAGGGGGTCATAGTCCGTGATGTTGATCTAAGTGCTTGGGGTTAGCATTAGCTAAATTATTATCCCCCGGCGCTCTATTAAGAGGTTTAGCATTCAGAGTTGATGACCAGATAACAGATACGAAAGGCCCAGTAAATCTAAAATGTAAAGTGTTGGCAACCACGTATAATACTATAACTTAGATGCCCCCAATCACCTATACAGTGTTAGTAATACAATAACCGTGGGACTATTCAATCCTCACATATTCGCTGTCGGACAAGATTACCATATATATAGAACGTATGCTGATTGGATGAGTGGTGAACTTCTTCCATGGGAGCTTGAAATGGTTACCATATCCTCCCCGAGTGTAAGCCAGGGTCTACAATGGAAATATGAGGATATCATGGTAATTACACGAGATTCAGATTCTTTGTTTTGGTATGCTATATTCACAATTTATGGATATAGGTTAAATTCGCTGTAATGGGAGTTGGTGATTTCGGTCTTAAAAGAGTAAACTCAATTATAAGAAGTCGGATTGCTGAGTTAACCTATGTAGTTGATGTTAACAAAGACTTTGCACAAAAAATTAGCAGGGAGTTAAGGGTGAATTATGTCAGTTTTGAAGAATTACTGCAGAAAAAAGGTTTCGATGTGGCTATTGTAGCAATTTCAAATTTTCTTCACTATGAACATGCAATTAGACTTCTTGAGCATCGACGTGATGTTTGGTGCAAAAGGCCGATGTCGATTAGCGTCGAATTAGCACGTAAAATGGTCTTAAAGTCCATGGAGAAGAAGGCAATACTAAAGGTGGGTTCGAACCCACGGTAATTTATGAATGTGTTGAGAGCCGCAGAGCTTATTAAGCAAAGCTAGCTAGGAGGAAAGATACTTTTCTTCAGAGGCTGGATTGGAAATGAGGGCTTGCATCTTTTAGGTAAAAGCCGGTACAAGATGAAGGAATTGATAGGTGGAGGTACGTTAATCGATAATGGCGTCCACCTCATAGACTAAATCCGCTATCTTGTCGATGAAATAGTGTAGTGTTACTCATGTAAGTCGACCCCTATTAAGCATGACCTTAAGGATCTCGAAGACAACGCTGTTGCGATTTACGAACTTTTAGGCGGCGGTTTCGCCTTTATACATTCATCTTGGACGGAAAAATCCGGGTACATGTACTTTGAAATACATGGAGATGGAGGCTACCTACATGTTGACTGTAGGTGGTCCAAAGTTATAATTAAATACAAAAAAGTGATGGTGAGCCCACTTGTGAAGATTATACTAATTATCCCAAGTTATACTATGACCTTGAGCTTGAAGACTTCGTAAGAGATTACAGGGAGGGGTTCCATCCAAAAACCACAAACTATGATGGGTATAGGTCAGTGAAGATTGTTATGCAAAGCTACTTGACAGCTACTGGAGGAGGTCCAGTAATTACTTTTGATACTACGGATCTAGAACTTGAAAAAGCATTTTTAAAGTGTTTTAACGTTAGAGACGCCTATATCAGGCTACATCAGTGGTAAAGTAGATTTGTCATGAGTTTTCTAAAAAGAATTCCCATAGCTGAGCTCGACCTGACTGGCAACGAAGAGAAGTACGTTGTTGAATGCGTTAAGAGCGGCTGGATTTCATCTAAAGGCAAATTTGTTGAGGAGTTTGAGGAGAAATTTGCATCATATAAAGGTGTAAAGCATGCCATCACTGTCTCTAGTGGAACCGCAGCACTTCACCTAGCTGTTGCGACTCTTGACATTAAACCCGGTGACGAAGTGATCGTGCCGGCATTCACTATGATAGCTTGTGCTAATGTTGTGAGGTACATTGGTACTAAACCATTACTCATAGACTCTGAACCTTTCACACGGAACATCGACCCAAGTAGGATCGAAGAGAGGATAACAGAGAAGACTAAAGCCATAATGGTCGTTCATATCTATGGACACCCTGCAGACATGGATGCTATAGCGAAAATCGCGAAAAATTATTGGCTGTATATTATAGAGGATGCCGCTGAAGCTCATGGAGCAAAGGGGAAAAAGATTGGAAGAATTGGAGATGTCGGCTGCTTTAGCTTCTATGCAAATTAATTAATCACTACTGGTGAAGGGGGCATGGTGGTTACTAATGATGATAATTTAGCCGATAGGATAAGAAATTTACGTGACCAAGGGTATAACTTAAGTTAGAGGAAGTGGCTTGTCCACGACCTCATAGGATATAATTATCGTCTAACTAACCTCCAAGCAGCATTAGGCCTCGCTTAGCTTGAGAGAATAGAGGAATTTATAAAAAGGCACCGCGAAAACGCATATTATTACAATAATCTTTTGAATAAAAAATAGGTATAACCTTACTACCTCCCGAGGCCTCATGGGCTAAAAATGTCTATTGGGTGTACCCGGTTCTTATAAATGAAGAAGTTTTAGGTATTACTCGTGATGAGCTGATGAGGAAGTCAGAGTAGTACGGCGTAGATAGCAGGGGCCGCCTTTCTTCCAATTCGCTTACAGCCACCTTATAAGGATATTTATAGGCATGAGGGGTACTGACAAGTTTTACTTAAGCCTTTTGGGATCGGTCGCTGGCCGTGATGCACGTCATCGATGCGGTAGTGAGCTTGTTAGCCAGTCTCTTTCGATTCAATAGGTACTCTCCTGTAGAGAAGCTCTACTCTGTCTTTCTCTATATAGCAGGCCTCAGCTTAAGGGATATCTCCGGGAGGCTCTGTCTAACGGGTGCGTCAAGGGAATCAGTAAGGATATGGGTTCACAGGTTCTCATACCTCTTCAGGCCGTTCAGAAGGGTGAGAAGGATTGTTGCTGTAGATGAGACTGTCCTGAAGGTTAACGGTCAGATATGTTATCTCTGGGCCGCAATAGATGTAGATACTAACGAGGTATTGGCTGTATACGCGTCAAGGGGGAGAGGGATTCCAAGCGCAATCAAGTTCCTAAGGAAGGTATTGGATTCATGTGAAGGTAAGCCAGTCATAGTGGTAGACAGAGGACCGTGGTATAGATGGGCATTGGATAGGCTTGGAATAACCTACTTCCACGAGACCTTCGGTAAAAGGAACAGGATAGAGAGATTATTCAGGGAAATGAAGGATAGGACTAAAAGGTTCTACAACAACATAAACTCGAAGAAGTTGAAGAGCATAGAAGAATTGGTAACTGCAATTGCGATGATGCACAACATCATCAGGGCTGGAGGAGAGGAGGTAATACCAACTTGACAGTACCCTAACCATAAAGTGAAAAGCTTAAATAGTAGGTGACGTTGTTAAAATTCCAGGTGGTTTGTGAATGGAACGATTAGTTTTTAATGATGTACATGTTCACGTAAGCACTTTTTCTAAGACTCACGAAACATACCGTAAATTTATGAACTTAAACGCTGATTTTAAAGAAAATTGGAAATTAATCGAATCATCACCGGATTATCTCATCGAGCGGATGGATAAAGAGGGTGTGAGTAAGATGGTTTTGATAAATTATGTGGCCCAAGACGTAATAGGATACGATCTTTCTGTAAACGAGTTTGTGTCAAATTACTGTAAAGACAGACGTGATAGATTAATCCCTTTTGGTGGTGTTGACTTGAAGTTGGAGGTTCCGGAATTTGTCAAGAACGTTGAGTATTCCTACTCGAAACTGGAGATTTCGGGTTTTAAAGTACATCCTCCCCACCAGCTCATCTATCCAAACCAATACAAGGAAGAATTTGGAAGTCTTAAACTTCCACATTTGGAGAAGCTTTACGAGTTTGCAACAGATCATAGAATACCTATTATGTTCCACACAGGTACCTCAATGTTTCCTAAGGCAGGTATTAAGTATGGGGACCCCATTTATCTCGACGACGTTATGAATGATTTTCCTAGGCTCAGAGTGTTAATAGCACATGGTGGGAGGCCCTTCACATTTTGGACTGAGACGACGTTCTTTCTCCTTCGCAGACATGACAACCTCTATTTAGACATATCAGGTATACCTCCGAGCCGTCTACTAGATTATTTTCCACGTATAACAGAAATCAGCAAAAAAGTTATCTTTGGTAGTGATTGGCCTAGTCCTGGAGTGAAGGGATTAAGAGCAAATGCCATGGAGATACTTAATCTACAGCTTCCAGACGACATTAAAACCATGATCTTACGTACCAACTTCGAATCTTTCTTCGGACATAGTAAATAAAACTAACCCACTTTTTATGGGGTCCTGTCAACTTAGTTTTTTCTCTTTATGGTTATGGCCAGTTTGTATCCCAATTCTTTTACGCATATTCTGGATTACGTCCTTGATAGGTTGTCTGGGTTGTTTAGGTATTTTTTGGTTGAGAAGACGTTAAGCTTCACGGCCTTCAGGGCATATGTATGGTCTGCCGTAGACGTAGATTCAGGAGATGATGTAATTTATGCCTCATGGATGAAGCTACTTAGAATGGTCTTGGGTAGATGCCTTAACAAACCATTAGTTGATAGCGGTCCGTGGTATAGATGGGCTCTAGAAAGGCCTGACTAAAGTACAGATATCATAAGTTGAGAGGTTCTTCGGATACATGAGTCGATGAAAAACTATGCAACAGCAATAATCAGAAACCTAACCAAACTAACAAAAACCCAAGGAGGCGTATTACTTGCTTGAAAGGATCAATAAAATATCCTATCAGCCAGATATAATGTCTCTTTGAGTTATTATACAGTTTTCTGATCATCGCTATTGTTAATACATAAATCGACTGGGCCTCCCCACAGTTTATTTTATTGTAGAATCTTTCATTTCTCTGCTTCAAGTATCCGTTTAAGGATATCTGTTCAGTTATTGTCAGTCGAAGGGTTATTCTTTGGGTTTTGGATTAACGACCTCTTTGTTTGCGCTGACTCCAAAGCCACTAATATAGTAGGTGTCTGAAAGAAGTGTAGTAGCAAAGATCTACTTACATCCAGCATACGACTCAAGAGTCAACTTAAACCTACCCAACTAATGCTAATACTAAGATCCGAGACCATATGTGAAGCCCTCCAAAACCCAAAGGCTTGAAAGGATAGCGCAAGCTATGGTCTAATACGAGTTACTGAATCTTAACAATTAACAATGAAGAGGACGCTAAAGAAGAACACAATCCAGACCATACAAGAAATTAAGATCAATACCTAACATACAGCACTCTAATAACTGGAAAACCTATTTGCACAAAACATTACCCAGACGTATCTTATTTCTCCAATGTTATCATTTCTGATGTAGTTATTGTTGCTGGGAATGCTGGGCAGAGGTTTGCTATTACATTTAGTGCCATAGCCTGTATTTCGTCATTCATCGCGGCTACACAATCCATCGGGACTATGACTCTGTATCCACGTATGCAATATCCAGCGACAGTATATAATACGCAAACATTTGTTTTAACACCTACTACAATAGCTGTATCTATTTCGGGGAGATTTTCCAGAAGCTCATCCATCCACGTGTGAAAAAAGATATCATGCGTAGTTTTGGGGACAATGTATTCTTTAGGCCTGTTTACAGGCTTAAGCTCATCAACCACCGGCCCATACCAGCCATTGAAACTCCCTCTCAACCTCTTCCATCTTATTTCACCAGGGGTTGGATACCCATGCGAATCTTGATAAACCACAACCATATCAAGCTCTCTCGCCCTATCCAGAAGCTTCTTAATATTTGGAAGAATCATTTCAGTCATAGGTACATAAAATGCCCCATTTGGATTACAGAAATCATACTGCATGTCCACAATCTGTAACAACGTCTCCTCTACCTTAACCTTCACAGGCCTTGGTTCAGGAAACTTTAGCAGCATTCTGTCATCTTTTATATTCTTTACAAGAATTTAAGCTATACTATCAATCTAGGCGGTACTGACAGGTTGGTATTACCTCCTCTCCTTCTGCTCTGATGATGTTATGTGTTGCTGCAATTGCGGTTACCAACTCTTCTATGCTCTTCAACTTCTTCGTGTTTATATTGTTGTAGAACCTTTTAGTCCTGTCCTTCATTTCCCTGAACCACCTCTCTATCCTGTTCCTTTTACCGAAGTTATTCCAAGCCTATCCAATGCCCATCTATACCATGGCCCCCTATCCACAACTATGGTTGGCTTACCTACACATGAATCCAATACCTTCCTTAGGAACTTGATTGCGCTTGGGATTCCTCTCCCCCTCGACGCGTATACAGCCAATACCTCGTTGGTATCCACGTCTATTGCGGCCCAAAGATAACAGATCTGACCTTTCACCTTCAGGACAGTCTCATCTACAGCGACCAGCCTCCTCACCCTTCTGAACGGCCTGAAGAGGTATGAGAACCTGTGAACCCATATCCTTACCGATTCCCTCGATGCACAGCTTAGACATAGCCTCCCGGAGATATCCCTTAAGCTAAGACAGAATAGAGCTTCTCGGCAGGAGAGTACCTATGTGATCGAAAGAGATTGGAGAACGAGTCCAGTACAGCATCGATGATATGCATCATGGCCAGCGACCGATCCCAAAAGGCTTAAGTAAAACTTGTCAGTACCGTCTCCTTGGAGGGTTAGTGTTTATGGCTTTACCTCTTGAAGATATTAGAGTATTGGATTTTACTAGGGTTATGTCTGGTCCTTTTGCAACTATGCTTCTTGGTGATCTTGGAGCAGATGTAATCAAGATTGAACCTCCAGGTGGGGATGATACTAGAGGATGGGGGCCCCCGTGGATAGGTGGAGACTCAGCATACTTTATGAGTGCTAATAGGAATAAGAGAAGCATGATAATAGACTTGAAGAAGCTTGAGGGTAAAGAGATCGTTAAGAAGCTAGTTGAGAAGTCTGATGTAGTAGTAGAAAACTTTAGACCTGGAGTAGCTGAACAACTAGGTATAAGCTATGATAATCTCTCAAAGATAAACCCTAGAATAATATATTGTAGTATATCTGGGTTTGGGCAGAGTGGACCACACCGTGATAAGCCTGGATACGACTTAATCGCTTTAGCGATGAGCGGGCTTATGAGTATTACGGGTGAGCCTAATAGACCTCCAGTAAAATTCGGTGTACCTATAGCAGACTTAACCACAGCATTATTTGCAGCTCTTTCAATAGTCTCAGCACTCTACTGGAGGGAGAAGACGGGTAGAGGTCAGTATATAGATATGGCCTTACTTGATGCTCAAGTCTTACTTCTGAGTCATCAAGCATTCAACTATTTCGCAACAGGTGAAGAACCAAGGAGGATGGGTTCAGCGCATCCAAACATCGTACCATACCAAGCATTTGAGACAAGCGATGGATACATTATAGTAACAGTTGGAAGTGAGAAACTCTGGGAACAATTCTGCAAAGCTATAGGGAGACCCGACTTAATCGAAAACCCTAAATTTAGAACTAACGCTGATAGAGTAATCAATAGAGAAGAACTCATAGAGGAATTGGAGTGGGTCTTCAAACCTAAACCTACACGTTTCTGGATAGAAGAGTTGGAGAAGGCTGGAGTACCTGCTGCACCAATCTTAACGGTAGGTCAAGTATTGAATGATGAATATGTAAGATATAGGGGAATGGTGCTCGAGATTGAGCATCCAGAAGCAGGAGTAATAAAGATGCTTGGAACACCTTTCAAGATGTCTGTAACCCCTGGCGTGGTTAGGAGTCCACCGCCAACCAGGGGTCAGCATACTTTTGAGATACTTAGAGAGCTAGGCTTCGATGATGAAGAAATAATAGAGTTGAAGAGTAAGCATGTAGTAGAATGATTCTACCCTCGATTAGGTGTGGTTGATTATTAAACATTTACTAGCTTATCTTTTAGGCATTCTTGGACTATGCTGATTATTTCATAGAATACTTCTTCAACATTCTTTGATGCATCAATTATCTTTAATCCATCTTTCTCAGCTAGCCTTAAGTATTCTTGCCTAACTTTCTCTAGGAAATCTTCTTTCTCAAATCTTGTCTTACGCTTCTTAATCCTGCTTAACCCAATCTCTGCTTTAACATCTAAAAGTATTGTTAAGTCAGATTCATGAGCAAATTTATTTATCTCTACAACCCATTCTGGGTCGCTTATCGCTACAGTCTGGTATGCTAGAGAAGAGTAGACATACCGGTCTGAGACGACTACTATTTCACATCAGTAGTTCCAAAGGTAGAGGAGTTCAGTAAGAGGTTTGTAGAGAACGGGAGAATAAGGAATCTAAAAGAGCTTGCAGAAGCAGATATTAATGAGTTAAGGGAGGTGTGGAAGAATAGACGGTCTTGGGCTATAGCTAAGGGTATAGCCTCCTATCTCTCTACATTAAGTGAGGACGATAAAACAGCTCTCAGGGCTTGGGCTTCGAATACAAGGCTTGAGGGTTGGAGGAAAGATCCTATTGGAAGGATTAAAGGGGTCGGATTGGTCACATTTCAGTATCTGAGAATGATGGGCGGTATTGATACAGTTATGCCTGATAAGATCGTTAAGAGGGTTGTCAACGATATTTTAATGAAGGCCGGTTTAGAACCTGTAGAGGATGACATTGAGTTCGTCAAGAGGGCTGAGCAGATAGCTTTGGCATGTGGTTATAGGCCTATTGAACTCTGCTGGATGACGTGGCTAATACAGCCTGAAGGAAGAAAGATAAGGATGGAGAAGTACAGAGACATCCTGCCAAAAATATAGCCCTCTACGAAAATGATATCTTTAGCTCTGTCTCGTCTATGGTTTTTCCGTCTAGTTTTAGCCTGACCCTGTATGTGACTGCTTCTCCATCACCTACTAT
>Ga0079992_133813_pt1 | contig 12484 bp, 15 predicted proteins | sample FaiFalFF_MnMetaG_3_FD_69197 | JGI IMG/M metagenome (GOLD analysis project Ga0079992, IMG submission 69197) | Freshwater microbial communities from Yellowstone National Park, Wyoming, USA - Fairy Falls B (FF_Mn_B) MetaG (SPADES assembly) (version 2) | ecosystem: Environmental > Aquatic >... | reverse complement strand
TGAGGGGTACTTAGGGTGCTATTCTTCTTGGGGTTTGTGTGGGGTTGTGGAGCTACCTGTGGGTTTGGGGCATTGTACTTCGTCTCTCAATATGCAAAGGCATCTTAAGTTCGAAGAGTATCTGAGTAAGGTGGATCCTATGGATAAGGCGCCTTCGCCGAGGCATCTTGATGAGGCTCTTGAAGAGAAAGGGCTTATTAAAAATGATGAGGATGGGAAGAGGTAGATTAGGGGTGAGAGGTTGGATTGGGGTTATAGTTAGTATTATTCTTGTGGTTATTGAGCTTGCGTTTCTGATTCCTGCTTATCTTGTGGTGGCTTTTGCGATATTGGTTATGAAGCACCAGGATAGACATTTTAGGCAAGTTTGCCAGGAAGAAATAATACCTTCTTACTTTACTGGACACATATGGGATATATCTTGCGGTGAATATTCTTATTGCGTTGTGTTAAGGATAGATTTGCGTGATAGGTCTGAGCATTTGGCAGGGAAAAATAGTCATGAGTATTTTTTAGACATAGATTGTGCTAAGGATTTGCCTCTTTTAGCCTTTTTGGATAGGGGTGATAGTATTGTAAAGTATCCCAACGGATTGAAAGTCAGAGTAATTAAGAAGAATGGTACGAGTAAAACCTTTACTTTACCCGTTCGGGAATGTGCCTCTCTTAGGGATGAGATAGAGTAGAGTGATTGTATTGTGCGACATTTGAGTGATGGTTTTTTATTCCCCTGATTATTTTCAGATTAATGTTGTAAGGGGGATGAGAGTGCGGGTTCTGGTTGTATGGAGCGGGCCGCCTAAAAAGAAACTTTACAATCGCAAATAGTCTTATCTTTGTACGAGGTGCGGGGCGAGTCGCTTTTTACGAAGGCGTTTTATATGTGTAGTCATCATATGTGCCCTCCAAGCCAGCTAAACAAAAAACTACCATCTACCTTAGAAACGGCTAAAGCGCTCAATATCAACGCCGCCATTCCTTCGGCTGCTACCGAATGAGAGATGGTATGCCGGCAGATGGTGCTATCTTTGCCTCAATCATGAAGCGAATACGACACATAGCTCTGAGAAAGTCGACTCCTAAGTGCGGACTGCAAAAGCATCTTAGAGAAATATTGGCTGAGGGAGGATTATGAGGGAAGGGGCCATTTTTTATGGAGTTCTGTTTTTGAGCCTTCTAGCGGGACAGGATAAGTGCCGGGGATTTCACGTACCTTTGAGGAAGTTTAGGTTTTCTCAGAAGTTCTATCAGGAGAGATTGACCAATGCGCTTCGGAGAATAGATACAAATGCGGTCTATCTTCATTATGATGAAGAGATGCGATGGTATCGTTTTATGAGATTTTTTAGTGATGGAGTTGTTTATATAAGTCCTACTTTTCGTAGTGAGCCTGATTCGGCTGATTATAATAATCTTTGTGCTTGGAGGTTGATAGATACTGGGGTCATCTCTTGGTATGCGATGTACCATGTAACTGGGGATACTCTTATTCTTGAGATTGAAGACCCTTTTTCGTCGATAGGCTATAGTTGGAGTTACGATTACTACTATATTTCCCCCAGTGGTGACTCTTTAGTTTTACGGGGGTGGGGATACGGAAGGTACCCTAGCAGGAATGAGCACGCATACAGAGGTCCGAGGTATGTATATGTTCGTAGGAAGGTTCCTTTATGGAACTATGATTGGCGCAGGCATACGAAGGCGAAGTACTTGCGGCTGCCTTGGCGAGAGCGGGAGGCGAGGCGGATAGCTCGGGCCCAGAGGCGTCAGGCGCGACAGAGCAAGTAGAGCCATTTGCCGTGATATGCTACTCTAACTCTTCTCTCCCCAGAGGGTTAGGGACTTCTCGTTCATGAAGAAGTTTTACATTTGTGGTGTGGAGCGGTTGGGGTATTGGATAGATGAGGGGTACTTAGGGTGCTATTCTTCTTGGGGGTCGTGTGGGGTTGTGGAGCTGTCTGGGGGTTTGGGGCATTGTACTTCGTTTGTTTCTGGGGTGGCTTGCTCCTTGGGGCTGGTGGAGTTGAGTTCTGGCGCTCGGCGCTATGAGCTTAGCGACTGGCTGGGGAGTGGGCGGGTAGTGGTAACCGACCAGGGCCTTCCTATTTACCAGGGCAAGAAGTTGGTGGGGTACCGGGCGGAGGTGGTGAGCGTTACGGACTATTACAGCTTTGGGGCGGAGATAAGCATGCGCTCCTATGAAGCGCAGCCCTGGTATCGCTATGGCTATATGGAAGCCCATAAGGATGCCCCACCATCACCTGTGAAACTATTTGTAGGCAGTTACAGAGGAACGATTAGAGTAGTAGATGATAGGACTTTAGAGCTGATCGCATACAACACAACTACTCCAAACTCCTTGTTTTATCACATAGGGAGATACCTAAGTGATAGGGGTATAGTAAGTGTCCGAATACATTTAGGGGAGCTACCGTACCCCTTTCTTAGCTTCAGGCCTACTGAGCGGGAATATAGGTTTCTGATAAATATTGAGAAATAACTTGATTTTATGAGGCGGTCTTGGTTATCTCTATTGCTAATTTTGCTTTCTTTGCCTTTGATAGCTTTGCTTTTTCTATTCCTGCCAATCTTTCTACTTTATCTTCAGTCTCTGCTAGTAGTATTCCTTTCACTTATATCTCCACCCAGTGATAGCGCTTGCAGTCTTAAGGATTCAGATTTAGTGGGTTCATACAAGTGTGAATACAAAGGCTTAGTTGAGCGTATTGTATTAAAGTCAGATGGGTGCTACGATTACTATCGGCCCCTTGAGGGTGTGAAGATTGAGAATGCTGGGGAGTGGGAACTCTGGTCTAGGATTGGATGTTCGGGTCATGTTATGCTTTATAACTTTCCAGCATATAGACCAGTACGAATATCCAGACCAAACGGGGGCCGGCGGTATGAGGCGATATATATAGGGAGGAAGAATATTCAATTTGGTGTTAGTGTTAGTAACGGTAAAATAATAATCGATACGTTAACCGAAGATGAGGATGACTATGTTTTTGAAAAGGAGGATTAATTGGCATTTTAGGTATGTGATTTCACTCCTTAGTCATTGATGAGTTACAGTATTTCTAAGTCAGGGATACAGGTGGACAAACTTCAAGTGTGCTACTTGTTGAAAAGGACTGTCGGAGAGAAGTCCTAAATTTGACCTATGCAGGGGCTGGGGTATTTGGGGCGTTTTCGTCCTTTTCCGCGTGTTATTCCAGACCTTTGGTCTGGAATAAGTCGGCCTCGGGGAGGAGAGGACATTTTGGGGACCGCCTCTTGTGGGCTTCTCGCCGAGGTCGGGTGGGGGCTTGGTAGCAGAGGGCACCGTGGAGGTGAGGCCGGGAGCCCGTCGCTACGAGCTGACGGACTGGCTGGGGAGTGTGCGAGTAGGGGGGGCCGCCCGGCGCCTTCCCATTTACAAGGGCAAGAAGCTGGTGGGGTATCGGGCGGAGGTGGTGGAGGTGAGGGATTATTATAGGTATGGCTTAGACATCTCTTCGAAGTTATGGCAGCCCCATCCATCCTTATCGTTACTCCTTCAATGGCAAGGAAGACCTTCGGGAAAAGCGGTGGTAACCCAAGGGAGACCTCGTTTCAATGCTTTGGCAAAGGAAGGAGGCCCCAAAATATCGGCAGCATAATGGATGTACTCCAGTTAGCAAGACAGGCCAAAGCGAGAACCTCAATGGTTGAGGTAGATAGCCTACGGCCTCTTTCTGCTGACTCTCTCCCTATGGACGTTTCATCTAATCTGATAACTCCAATGGAAACCCTAAATCAAGAATAGATATGTATCTAAAATTCCTGTTTTTCACTTTCAAACTTTCGCTCATCGATTTTTCAGGTGAGCAGAAGGGAACTGGAGTGATGATGTCTCAATACACTTGTCAAGATTGGGAAGTTCTTGTAGTGGAAGAGGCAAGAATACTGCATATAGTACATAGACATTTGACCGATAGCATGGCAGATGATTTTAACTTGATGTGTAAGACATGTGGGGATACTTTGAAGAGGAGTTTGCTTAGATCGCCTATTGATCTTCAAGTTGTGAAAGAGAGGTTCAGGAGAAGCTACTTGTCAGGTATTCTCGTAAAGGAAAAGAGTCGATTGTTCTGGCGGCCTTCTTCCCAGGGTTTTTATGGTCGTTATACGCTTTTTTCCATGGGCGAAGATGATGAGGTAGAGGTTGCTGCGGAGATAGTTGTATTTTGTGATGAGTATCCATGGATGTACGATACAAAAAATGAGGTTCTGATTGAGTTGAGAGTTTACACCGGAGATATAACTCTATACGGTGGTGTGCATGTAGGTATGTCTGCAGAAAAACTTAGAAAAATTTTAGGTATTCCTGATTTAGAAACTTCTGATAAATGGTTGTATCATGATGGTGATAAAACGGTTGCGATATTTAGTATTTCTGACGGCAAGGTAGCAGAGATTAGGATTGGCAGATACAACATAGATCCGAAGTTGCGAGGGAACCTTATGCGGATTATGGAGGAGAAGTGATGGAAGAATGTAAGCTTTTATGAGATGAAAATGAAAGTGGATATGTAGTGCGATTATTTCTTCGCAATTTGCGAGGTGCTCATAGGTAGCAGGGTACTATATTCACACCATGCAGTGTGTGAGTCACTTGATAAAAGAGCAATACTCAAGGCGGCACTCTCTGTAATCGTTCGTCTGATAGTAGGGCGGCCTGTCTTTATTCAGCGCGTTGTAGGTTTGCCAGCCGCCCTAGTTAGTTCATCTTGAACCCTGCGGCTAATACCATTTTCCAGTGTCTTTTGGGGCTGCTGGATAGTCCGCCAGGCTGGCCACTGCTCCCGGTGCGGTCCCCCTGAGAAGGGCAGCCGCACCAGCACAATATGTGCACTTCCATGTCAAGAAACCACTTGAGTCAAAATGGTATTTTCATACGCCTTCTTCAAGCGAGTTGAGCTATATTTGCCAATCATGCAGATCCGACTAAGTCGATGGGCTTTATTTGGGTTAGCAATGATTTATGCGCAGGGGCTGCGTTGGGAATTTCCGCTTGGCGAACCTATTCGGGATGTCGTAGTCTTACCGGGGGGCGATCTGCTGGTTTCTACGGCTCGCTCGGTGCAAGTGATTTCTGGGGAGACGGGCCAGCCCCTCTGGCGTTGTCAGGAATGTCAAAATATCCCTGACCCCAGCTGGCGGCCTATCAGTCCCGTATCCCCTTATCTCTACGAGTCCAAACCGCTTCAGGTAGAGGTCATAGAAGAACGCCAAGGGCCTATCCCGGCTGGGGCGCCCGATCCTTCTGCCATGGATAGGTGGAGTCTCCTCATGCCGCAGAACTACCTGATTCTCAATACGAAGACGGGTAAGGTGATTTATTCCAGTCGGGAGAATCGCCAGTTTTCGGTGGTGGTTTCGCGGGTTTTTGTACCGGAGGCCGGGGTGATCCTTCTTTTAGGGCAGGGGCCGAAAAACCCCCAAAAGGCACTTACCCTCACGGTGCCTATTCTGGCTGGCTTTGATGCGGAGACGGGCGCGGAAATCTTTCGGCGGGAGGCTTTCCAGTCGTCTAGTTCGGAGCGGTTAGTGCCCGTGGGTATGGTGTCGGATGGGGAGCGGGTTTTTTACATGTCTGATCGGCGGGTCTATGCCGCCAATCCTAGGACGGGGCAGGTTTTATGGCAGGCGAATGTCTTTCAGTGGTTTGCTGCGGATGTACGGCCCAGACTTTTTATAGATCGGGAGCGGCAGCAGGTTTTGGTCTTTGCCCGAGAACGGTTAGCGGCCTATCGGTTTGCTGACGGTTCTCCTGTCTGGCCCAAACCCCTCAAAATCCCCCGTCAGGAAATCCTCGGCCTTTTCTCCACGCCGGAGGGTATCTTAATTTTCACTGACGACCGGCAAAATCCCGATGAGCCGAGCCGAGGTGGACGCGGGCTGCTGGTGCGGCCATTAGCCTTCTTGGTAGACCCCGCCACGGGTGAAAATCGCTGGGGAGAACGTCTTAGAGTCCCGGGCCTCTTTGTGGGCTATGTGCCTCTGGATGAGACGCGCATTCTCACCCTTTTTGCCCGCGAACGTTTTTTTGCGACCCGGGATGCCTTCTGGACGCCAGATAAGGACTGGGAGGTGACCTTTGATGTGTTAGATGTTCGGCAAGGAAGGTGGCTCTTCAAGAATCCGATTTCCCTTCGGGGTGGTCTTTTATCGGCGGCTCGGGTAGCGGGTGGATTCCTGGTGCAGACGACACAGGCTATACGCGCCTACGACGAAGAGGGCAATCCGCTTTGGGAGCGACGTATTCGTCGTCCGATGAGCCTGCCTTTTTATTTAGTGGAGGAGGGTAGGGAAATGCGGGCCTTCTTCATTGATGAGACGGGCCAAATTTTCGTTTGGCGGGGGCCTGGCACCCAGCCTGAAAGCTTTGGTAAGCGTTTGGAGAGTTTTGCGGGTCGGGATGAGCCTCAGGGCCTGCTCTGGCAAAACAAGCGTCTGCACATCTGGGGTACGAGTAGTCTTTATATTCTGGATGGGAACGGCCAGGTTATTCAGAGCTTTGTGCGGGAGGTGCCGGGCTTTTCGGCGCCGGTGCGGATGTTGGGAATGGCATTGGCAGTGGGGGGGACTGTGGCTCGATGGGCCTTGGCACAACGAGTAGTGTGGCTGCGTTCCCCGCAGGATCAGCTTCCTGAGGCGGTTCAGCTGCGCCAAGCCATCCAGGAAAATCCCCTCTATGCGGCCGATCTCAAGCGCGCCCAAATGCTGGAAGACCTTCTTTTTCTCTTTGGGCGAGACGGGAGCCAAGTCAAAGTCTATGCGGTGCGCTTCTCGGATGCTTCTTTGGTTTTTGAGAGATCCTTGGGGCCTTATACGGCGTTTAGCAGCCTAAAAGATATCTTGATAGATCCTGAACGTAAGCGTTTTTATGTGATTGCTCGGGATCGCATAGAGGCGTATTAGGTTTATGGGGGGAGGGCGGCGCCTCTGGCGCCGCCCCGAAGGTTTTAGGCTGGCCGCCCGCCTACGGCGGGCGCCCAGCCCCCAGCTTCGCAGTGTCCCATCTCCACACCCTAACTCCCCCGCCTTGAAGCAAAGTAAGCCCGTCCAAACTTCACCAGCGCCCACACCTGCAAACCCCACAAAAACCCCAAGATGGGCACTACCACTACCACGAGCGGATTATAATCTAACGCCACTTCCCAATCTCCATGCAAAAAGTGCTGCGTCGCTCGGGTCAGCCCACAGCCCGGACATTCCAGGCCTAAAAAACGTCTGGATGGACAAATTATCAGTCCCTCATCAAAAAAATCCGCAGGCAAAAGCATTAAGATAACAGGGGAAATCACCAGCAGAAAAGCAAGCCCAACGTTTATCCTATCTTTCCATCCTGACTTAGCGGAACCGGGAGTAGGAAGAGGTATCAAAGGTTTCATAGGGATATTTGTGCCGATAAAAAGCAGGAGGGCTCTCCGCTGCGCGAGAGCCCTCCGAGAAACTGGGGGTTATAGGTTATTTTGATGCCTGAGTTAGAGCATAGATAAGCCTCGGAATATAGCACAAAATCGTTAGAAGTATGGCTATGAGGACTTTATCGGGGTCCCAGTCTGATGCAATGCCCACGGCAAGAGGGGGCGTCAAAATAGCCAGAATGATGAGTGAGAAAGGTCCCCACCCCAGCTTCCCTAAACCACCAAAGAAGTTTTTCAGCCGAGCCCAAAAGGAGGCCTTTTCAGCCTTTTGCTGCTTTGCCTCTTTCAGGGCGGCTTTAGCTTCTTTCTGACTGACGACGGCCGTGGTCGTTCCTGTGCTTACAACGGCTTCTACTGGCTTTGCCAGGAGCCATCCTAGCCCGAGGCTAGTTCCGAGAATAAATGCGACGTACCGCATATCGCTCCAAAGGTACGGCTTTTTTCATATTGTCAAGTCCCCCGCTCTGTCCTTCTTGTCATAGCTTTGCGCCCGTGTGGAAATACTGGGGAATTGTGGGGCTTGTGCTGGCTCAGGATACGCTGCCCCGGGCGTGGAAGTACGAGGCACTTTTGAGCGTGCAGGCCAGTCAGACGGCCCTCTCCAACTGGCGGGCCGGCGGCCAGAACCAGATCGGCGGCGCTATTCAGGGAAACGCTGCGCTGACGTATACCCGCCAGCGCACCAAGCTGAAAGCCACCCTTTCTACCCAATACGGCCTGCTCCGGGTGGTGCCCCAGCGCACCTTCCGAAAAACGCAGGACTTCTTACTGCTCATTCTCAAGTATCGGCGCTCCCTTCATGACAAAGACCGCTGGGCGCTGGTGGGCCTTTTAGATGGACGCACGCAGTGGGCGCCTTCTTATAGGTATATAGGCGACTCAGTCGTTAGGCCTGCGGAGTCGGCTTTTTTGGCGCCATTGTATGTGCAGTTTTCTGGGGGACTCAGCTATAAGCCTCTTTCGGGCTGGCAAATGAGCCTCTTTCCGGCTTCGGGCCGGGTGACCTATGTGCGCCTTAGCTACTTAGCGGAGGTGGGGGCTTTTGGCCTTAGGCCCGCTCCCCGCGATGAGAATGGCCAGATTATTGGTCCCGCCCGAAAAACCCTCTGGGAAGTCGGCGCCCGCTTCACTTCCAATCTGGAACTGACCCTCTTCAAAACGCTGACGGTCAAGCACTTTTTGGATGTCTTTGGCAGCTATTCGCACAACCCTTGGGGCCCCGTGGTGTTTTCGCAGTTTCAAGCCGCCTATAAGCTCAAAAGCTGGTTAGCCCTCACGTTTTCCCAGCAGCTCATTTATGATCCTCGGATTGCATCGGGGCCCGAGGCCCTTCAACTGCTCACTACTTGGGGATTGGGCCTTACCTACCAGACGCCCTGAGGTCAAGCCACCTGCATCGTGCGGAGTTTCTTTCGTCTCTCTAAGGCTATCTCAATGTCCTTGAGCCGCCCCTTCGGAATCGCATCAATGAGCTTTTGCGTGTATTCATGCTTCGGACTGCGGTAAATATCCTCCGCATAGCCGCTTTCTACCACCTGTCCCTGATGCATCACTAAGAGGCGATCACTCATAAACTTCACCACGGACAGGTCGTGCGAAATGAAGATATACGAAAGGCCGTACTTTTCTTGCAGGTCTAAGAGGAGGTTGAGCACTTGGGCCTGGACGGAGACGTCAAGGGCGGAAACGGATTCGTCGCAGATGATGAACTTGGGTTCTACGGCGAGGGCGCGGGCGATGGCGATGCGCTGGCGCTGACCACCGGAAAACTCATGGGGGTAGCGGTAGAAGTGGTCTGCCTCCAATCCCACCTGTTCCAGTAGAGCGATGGCTCGTTCTTGGGCTTCCTTAGGGGTGCGGGCCAGCCCGTGAAATAGCATGGGTTCGGTGAGGGCACTGCCGACGGTGAGGCGAGGGTTGAGGGAGCTGTAAGGGTCTTGGAAGATGATTTGCATGTGTTTGCGTAAGGGGCGCAAGTCTTTTGCGGGGAGCTTCGTGATATCTTGGCCTTGGAATCGCACTTGGCCCGAGGTAGGCTCAATGAGGCGCAGAATAGCCCGGCCGGTGGTGGTTTTGCCGGAGCCGGACTCGCCAACTAACCCTACAGTTTCTCCCGGGTACACGGTAAAGCTCACATTGTCTACGGCTTTCACGTAGCCGACTGTGCGCCCGAAAATGCCCTTTTGGATGGGGAAGTAGACACATAGATTTTGGACTTCCAGGATGGGGGGTTTTTGGGCAAGCTGGGCTTGGCGCTGGCGGTAGGCTTCTTCGGAGACGGTTTCGGTGCGGAGGGCGTCTTCTACGGTGAGTTTTTCGGGGTTTTTGAGGAAGTCGCTAAGGGTGGGGAGGCGATGGAGGCGCCGGTCTAAAGGCGGCCGGCAGGCAATCAGCCCACGCGTATAAGGATCACGCGGACTGGCAAAGATATCTCGGACAGGGCCTTCTTCTACGATGCGCCCTTTATACATGACGAGGACGCGGTCGCATATTTCGCCGATTACGCCCAGATCATGCGAGATGAAGATCAGGCTCATGCCGTGTTTGGCTTGAAGCTCTTGGAGGAGCTCTAAGATGGTTTTTTGTACGGTAACGTCCAGGGCGGTGGTGGGTTCGTCGGCGATGAGGAGGCGGGGGTTACAGGCGATGGCCATAGCGATCATGACGCGTTGTTTTTGGCCGCCGGAGAGCTGGTGGGGATAGGCGCTGAAGATACGGCTGGGATTAGGGAGGCGCACTTCTTCAAAGAGGGCGAGGGTGCGATCCCGGGCTTCGGCGAAAGAGACTTTCTGGTGGAGGCGAATGGCTTCTACGACCTGGTCTCCGCAGGTGAAGACGGGGTTGAGGCTCGTCATAGGCTCCTGGAAGATCATAGCGATTTCGTTGCCGCGCAGGTGCTGCATGGACTTTTCGGGGAGGGTGAGGAGGTTGACTCGGCCGAGGGAGGGGGAGTCAAACCAGATTTCGCCGCTGCGGATGTGAGCGGGCGGCATTGGCAAAAGGCGCATGATAGCCAGCGAAGTGACGCTTTTTCCAGAGCCGGACTCGCCGACAATACCCAGCGTTTGCCCAGCCGGCAGCTCAAAGGATACCGACTCTACGGCCGATACCCATCCCGCCCGCGTCTGAAACGCTACCGATAAATCCTGAACCCGAAGCATCACCCAAAAGTAACGCATTTATGGAGTATAGCCGAAGGACGTTTTACCCTATCTTTGCCCCATGGCGAAAAAGAAGCTTAATCGCATCCAGGTCGTCTTGGAATGCACAGAGCATGCGGCTAGCGGGCTGCCCGGCACCTCTCGCTACTATACCTGGAAAAACCGCAAGAATACTCCCAATCGTCTGGAGCTGCGCAAGTACAATCCTATCCTGCGTCGCCATACTATTCACCGAGAAGTCAAATAACCTAACCTACTATGGCTAAGCGTACAGTTGCGAAGTTCCGTTCTGGAGACAAAAAGAGCAGCTTGGTGCGGGTGATTTATCCTGTTCGGACGGAGTCAGGCAGTATCCGTTTTCGGAAGCAGCTGATTTCTTCGGACCAGCTCAGTAACTTTCTCAGCAGTCAGAAAAAGTAAGGCATGCACCTTTACGCGGTGGAGACGGGGCGCTTCGCCTTAGATGGCGGAGCGATGTTTGGGGTTGTACCCTGGACGATCTGGCACAAGCTCATTCCCCCCGACTCGCAGAATCGCATTCCCATGGCCCTGCGATGCCTTCTCATCCAAACCGACAATCGCCTCCTATTAGTAGATAACGGCATTGGCCATAAGTACAACGAGAAGTTTGCTACTATCTACGCCATTGATCATGAGACGCACACGCTGGATAAGAGTTTAGCCCGGTTGGGTTTTTCCCGGGCTGATATTACGGATGTGATTTTGACGCACCTGCATTTTGATCATGCGGGAGGGAGCACGGAGCGGGATGCTGACGGGAAAGTGCGTCCTGCCTTTCCGAATGCCCGCTACTATATTCAGAAATCCCACTGGGAATGGGCGCATAATCCCAATCCCCGAGAACGCGCCAGCTTCTTTCCAGAAAACTATGACCCTATTGCCGAAGCAGGCCAGCTAGTGCTTTTAGAGGGAGAAACAGAGCTGGTGCCCGGCGTCTTCATCCGCGTTGTTAATGGCCACACCGAAGGCCAGCAGCTTGTAGAAGTTCACTACAAGTCTTACACTATTCTCTACGCTGCCGACCTTTTTCCCACGAGCGCGCATATTCCCCTTCCGTATGTGATGGCTTATGATGTGCGGCCGCTGGTAACCTTTGAGGAACGTAAGCGGTATCTACCTTGGATCGTTCAAGAGCAGGTGGTCCTCTTCTACGAGCATGATGCGGCTGTGGAGTGTAGTACGGTTCGGCTTACACCTGAAGGCCGCTATGAACGTGGAGAGACCTTTCCCCTTTCTCAACTCGGATGAGCCAGGAGATTTGGACCATTCGGCCAGACCCTGCCCTCCTCAACGAGCTGGGCAAAAACACCCTTAAAGAGCAGTTAGGTATAGTTTTTACTGAGGTGGGGCCTAATTACCTTCGGGCCACTATGCCCGTAGATCATCGCACCATCCAATACTTTGGAATGTTACACGGGGGCGCTTCCGTTGCCCTGGCTGAAACGGTAGCCAGCACCGCCGCTAACTTCGTCATCAATCCCCATACTCATTACGCTGTCGGCCTGGAAATCAACGCCAATCACTTGCGCAGCCTCCGCCAAGGTACCGTCTATGCCCATGCCGAACCCATCCATCTCGGTCGTCTCACCCAAGTCTGGCATATCCTTATCCGAGAAGTGGGTACCGATGCCCTCGTCTGTATCGTTCGCCATACCGTCATCGTCCGGCCCAAGACAGAAGGGGCTTGATTTGTCCATTAGCCTGTGCTGAGATGGGCCCGTCCCCCAGGCTTCTTCTTTGGTCAGACTGCGCTTAGCTCTCAGAGCCATAGAGAGGGACGACTCGTCTTAATTCTGTGCAAAGAGTTTCTGAATGCGGGTCGGTGGTATTTTGTGGGGCCGCCGCCCG
>Ga0079992_133811_pt1 | contig 12502 bp, 15 predicted proteins | sample FaiFalFF_MnMetaG_3_FD_69197 | JGI IMG/M metagenome (GOLD analysis project Ga0079992, IMG submission 69197) | Freshwater microbial communities from Yellowstone National Park, Wyoming, USA - Fairy Falls B (FF_Mn_B) MetaG (SPADES assembly) (version 2) | ecosystem: Environmental > Aquatic >... | reverse complement strand
CCACAAGTGCTAATTATGTGTTTAATGCATCCATGAATCAAAGACATAAAGCTGGGTGCTTTGAAGAGTCTTTGTAGGTTGATCGAGCTTATAACATTCGACCTTTACGGCACGCTAGTTGACTGGAGGCGAAGCATAGCCAGTGTGCTTAACTATATTCAGGAAGGCTTAGTTGACAGGTTTTTCGAGAAGGAGTACAGCACTGTAAAAAGCCTGGAGGGGTACATACCTTACTCCAAGGTCTTGGTTGGGGTGTTGAAAGATACTCTGAAAGAGTTTGGCTTAGACTTCATGGAGGAATACGGCAGACTTATTGTTCTGTCTTTCGCCAAGTCCCCATTCTTCCCTGACGCATTGGCTGGACTACTGTTGTTAAAAAAGCACGGGTATAGGACAGGCATTATATCCAATACGGATCGAGAGCTTGTAAAGATAACGCTCGCCGGCGTTGAAGACCTTTTCGACTTCGTTGTGACGGCCGAGGACACTGGTCATTACAAACCAGGTAAAAACGCCTTCGTAAATGCATATAGGATAATGAAAATTGACCCTAGAAAGGTGTTGCACGTGTCATCATACCCGCACTATGACCTAGAGCCTGCAGGCCAGCTTGGGGTAGAAACACTCTGCATAGACAGGTATGGATATGATTGGAGTACTAAGTTACAATCAGTAAACAAACTATTGGACATGTTGGCGAAGCGGCTATGATCTAGGAGGTTGACAACAGAGGTCTAGAGAGGTTTTGGACAGTGGAAAGTACGCAACCTGTCTTCAAGATAGACGCATTGGCGCTAGTCGTTTTAAAAACTGGGTGAAGAGGTGTGTTATAGACGGTATGTCTGCTTGGTGGGTTCTTTATTAATATTTGTGGGTAATTTGAAAAATCTAATATTGGACTTATATGACAGATATTTCACATATGGTTGAAAGGGTTTTGCCCGATCCCACATATTACCCCACGCCCGCAGAAGCCATGAAGGCCCCACCTGAAAGAGTAGCATATGTGTCCGCGCTATACACAGGTACCGACGTAAATAAACCAGACTTTATCGCAGTCGTTGATGTCGACCCTTCCTCCGCAAGTTACGGCAAAGTGATTGCCCGTGTGGAGCTTCTGAAACCGGGTGATGAGCTACATCACTTTGGATGGAACGCATGCAGCTCCATGTTGTGTCCCTACGGGAACCCTACCATGGAAAGACGTTATCTAGTAGTTCCTGGGCTTAGGTCTTCAAACATATACATCATAGACACCAAGCCTGACGCTAAGAATCCTAGGCTTGCCAAGACAATTCCCGCGGAAAAAGTTGGGGCCGTCACAGGTTATTCGAGGCTACACACAGTGCACTGCGGCCCCGACGGTGTATATTTAAGTGGTCTCGGAAGCGCCGAGAGCGACGAAGGGCCTGGAGGCGTCCTTATTTTAGACCATTATTCGTTTAACCCGCTGGGGAGGTTTGAGATACATAGGGGGCCTCAATATTTAGCATATGACTTCTGGTGGCACCTAGGTGAGGATGTGATGGTTACAAGCGAGTGGGCTGTTCCAAAATATTTTGAAAACGGCCCAAGCCTTGAAGCTTTGGAGAAGGGGCTTTACGGTAACAAGCTGCACTTCTGGGATCTTAAGAAGAGAAAACACGTGAAAGAAGTTATCCTAAGCAATGAAGACCGTATGGTCTTGGAGCTGAGACCATTCCACAACCCAACTAAAGCGATGGGATTTGTAAACACAGTCGTTAACACAAACAATTTCTCGTCAGCCATCTGGTTATGGTACAGGGAAGACGGGAGGTGGGAGGTTCGGAAAGTTATAGAGATTGAGGCCAAGCCGTTAGAAGAGGCGGAATTGCCAGAAGTGCTTAAGCCCTTTAAGGCAGTGCCTCCCCTAGTCACAGACATAAACCTGTCCCTTGACGATAGATACCTGTATGTATCCTGCTGGGGAACTGGTGAGTTAAGATGTTATGATGTCGGCAATCCATTCGACCCTAAGCTTGTATCAACAGTAAAGCTTGGCGGAATATACCATAGGGCGAAACACCCAAACGGCAGATTACTTGAAGGCGGTCCACAGATGGTTGAGGTAAGCAGGGACGGGAAACGGGTCTATGTAACAAACTCCCTATACAGTAGTTGGGACCCAGTATTCTATCCGGCCGGTCTCCACGGATGGATGGTTAAGCTAAACTCCGAAAACGGTCTCCTGTCAATAGAGAAGGATTTCTTCCCTGACTTCGATGGTGCAAAAACCCATCAGGTAAGGCTTGAGGGTGGCGACTCCAGCTCAGATAGTTTCTGCTACCCACCACCATGACCACCAATGATAGATCTAATATCAGGCTACATTGTAGGTATGGGGATATTACATGGTGTAAACCCCTCAATGGGGTGGCTTCTTGGAGTCTACTACGCCCTACGTAATAGAAGCCTTAAAGACCTATACCTAGCACAGCTGGCTGTAACGGCTGGACATATCTCTTCAATATTGCTGACGCTAGGACCACTATACTACCTCTTCACAAACAGCAATATTCCATTATGGTTAACAGGTGCCTTTCTCCTAGCTTATGCAGGCTATAGAATTTTAAAGAAAAGAAGACATCCATTCCTGGGGCTAAAGTTTGATTTGAAAAGGTTGTCAGCCATAAGCTTTCTGCTCGCTTTCCAGCATGCCGGCACCCTATCACTAATTCCCATACTATGTTTATCCCCAACCCTCAACCCCCAGAGGCTCGGGCTGTTTGAAATACTGATAATACACGGCTTCGGCGTTATCACAGGAATCTATTTTGTTTCAACGCTTGTCTATATGCTAGGCGTAGGAGTTCTGAGTAAGATATGGGTTAATTTTGATTTTCTATGGATAGGTGTGCTGCTGATTGTTGGTTTCTCGGCACTCTTGTCCCCTGTCTTTATGCAGCTTCTGTTTTCCTCATAATAACTGTCCAACCGAACACTCTACATTAGTTCCATCTAAGCTGCTGCCTAACAAAGGCATTGCTTTGGACGCTAGTTTTGAGGGGCTTCAAAGATCCAACATCAAACCAGCTAATAAGGGGAAGACTTAAGTAGATAGGGAATTGTCTTTTTTGTGTTGAAGGTTGTTGTATGGGGCTTGTTTCCCACGGTCTTCATGACGAGGTGTAAGGCTGTCTGCGACCCGGCCGGAGTCGCGGGGCTTAGAACATACGCTCAGCAGCTAGCAGAGTATCCTCCGCATGCTCACGCAAACATGTCTGCGGCAGGTGAGGCTATTTGGAGGTTGTCGAGGTTCTGGCCGGCAGTAGGGTTTGAGGTCGTGTCCGCGACCAGCCTCAAAGGTATTGCATATTCTTTGAAATATAGGCTCAGGGAAGGGGTTTATGCCATCTTCATGGGGAAGGCGTTCAGCCTCCCAAGCGGGCTAGAAACATTAATCAACGCTATAGAGCGGCAGCTCTATACTTCAAACCGGCCGCCGTAACGGGCTAAGCCGTGTGGGCTGCAGCATGTGATATGTGAAAAATATAGACAACAAAGCTCATGTCCTACTATGAAGTTAGACGATTGGGGTATCTGTTTCTTAATAGTGGTTGTAAGTTTCTCTTTGCTTAGGAAGGTGTGACGTTACCGGACTCGTATACGGGTGTGATTTGAACACAACATCTAAGCTAGCTGTGGAGTCATGAATGAGTTTATAGCTCCAGTAGTTTGAATCCATTATGCGTAACATAGCCCTTCACTTTACAGGCCTTTTTTAACGTGTTGGTGACGAAGCAGTCTTCTGCTGCCTGTCTGGCTAGACGGGCTATCAGCTCAGGGCTGGCCGGACTTTCGATGTCCACCTCATAGTCTATTTCTTCAAATGATCTTGGACGGGTGAGGGAGAATGAGCCTTTTACAGTCATCTTTAGGGAGGTTATGGGTATGTCCTCTGCTGCAGCATGTTCGGCGTAGTGTACTAGCTGGCATAGTCCTAGGCTGGAGAGGAAGTAGGCTAGTGGGCTCACACCCCTGCCCGAGCCCCCATGGGCTTTAGGCTCATCCGAGAACCAATGCACATCACCACCCTCCACCCACGCCTCGGAGAGCAGATTATCATGTTTAACCAAGCTAACAGCCAGCTCACGTCTTAAGCCCTCCAACTCAGCAGCACGATAAAACTCCAGCCTCTTCCTCATACGCTCTCTAAACTCCTCACTGAATTTTACCATGCAGCTGCAACACGATTGATTAGATAAATCTTTTTATCGGGGGTTCTAGTGTTTAGACGGCCAATTTATTATCACTTAAAGGCCAGTAAGAGTGAAAGTATGGAGCTGGCTGACGATTGTGGACTGATCAGGTTCAATGAAATAAACCCTAGGGGTATGGCCAATGCTAAATGGGCTATTAAAGGAATGACCATGAATTTTGGATAGGGCAGTTTTATCATAGGCATCATAGACGGCATTACAGCCATCATCACAGCCCAAATGAAGACACCAAACCCAAGAATTGTTAGCCATGTGCCTGCGCCAAAGAGAAGCGTATGTGCTATTCCAAAGGTCATGCCTATAATGGAACTGGTGGGGGTTTGCGCTGGCTTTCTGGGGCATCATCACCCTGATACCCCTGAGGGGGATGTATAAGATGGTGAGGGGTAGGAGGCGTAGAATGCTGGGGGATGTAGGTGCGTTTGGCTATAGGGCGTTATTCTTTAGGGAGTTGATGCTTTTCATAGGACTCCTAATACTACTTTATGGCTTCCTAAACGCCTTCACTGGAAACACACCTTTCACTGTGATTGGGGTGAGCCCGGAATGGAATGCCTTTGTACAGAACCAGCCAGCAGGCTGGCTAGGGGTTGGCGCGCTAGTCTTAGCTTTTCTATTATTGGTTATTGTAAGGGGATGGTATAAGACCCGCCTTCCCGAAGGTGCGGAAAAAACGAGCCAGCTAATTCTTAAGCAACTCTTGCTATGGCTTGGAACACTATCACTCATTGTATCATACGTACACCTGTTTTGGATCCCAGCCATAAGGCCTGATGAAGAAAACCCCTATGGTTTTATGGTGTTCTTCCCAGATAAGAACCCAATCGGTTTTTCGGTAGGTATTACACTCTTCATCGCTGGGACTATCCTAATACTTATCCTACGACCAATTGCCTTAAGGAATGAGTTTGCAAAGACTCTGAGTATTTTTGTTGGTATGTTGGCGGACGCTCCTGAAGAGCTTCGCTACAGGATTATGAAGATGAGGGTGTCTGCTTTGGCAAGGCTTCCATTTGAGCAAAGGGTTAAACATGTTAAAGGCATGATTGATGGGTTGAACACCCTGCCAGATGAGAAAAGGGATCGCGTAATGAAGACTCAGCTGCTTGTTATATCAGAGCTATCTCCTGACGATAGAAGTGCCATGCTTAAGGCCATGGACCAAGCCCTGTTCATTGCCACGGAGTAGGTGCATACCATGTTATGGACGCTGTTCCTGTTTATTATAATCTTGGCGGCCGTTATTGCGGTAACCTATCCCGTACCAGCTGGGATTGGTTATCTAATAACCCTAGCGTGGGTAGTGCTGCTGATCTACATAATATTTTTCAGAAAGGATGAGGTTTCAAAGATGCTGGAAGGTCAGTCGACATAATGTTAACTACCCACGTTTTAATGATTTGGGCTTCTCACTTCCTTGACCGAGCTCGCTTATCCTCTTAAGGATAAGTAGAGTTTCAGCCTCTGTGAGAGACCGTTCAAGACCCGAGGCAAGGATGTTCTCTTACTGCATTCATGTTCTCATCCAAAGCCCACATCTAGGACAGATGTGGATTCTTTCAGACAGAGACTTTTTAGCCATCTCTCTACATCCAGAGCATTTCTGTGACGTCCCTGCTAGTTTGAAGACGATTACTCGTCCGCCACGCCTCCACGCCTTTGCAAGAAGTATCCTAGCTTTCTCCCTTCTTTCAGACCCATTTTCTTTATCGATAAGCCTTTTTGAGGTGCTCTGATCTTCTCTTCAGCCTTTATAAGAAAGCGGGACTGTCTACTATGGTTCCATCGCTCAGCGCTATTGCATTCGTTATTCCAAAGTCTACTCCAACGGCCCTATCGTTCCCATGGATCTGTTGGCGTTGCTCGGGTTCTCCTACACTTAACGGTATGAACCATTGATCCGCATCTTTCATGATGGTTGCTATATTTACCTCGACTTCAATCTCTCTGTGAACCTTCACTCGCCTATCATTACGAGCTTTATCTTATTGCTAATCACATCAAACTTGTATGGTGCTGGACGGTTTTTCTCTCCATGAAATTACTTTGAGGTTTTGGCCTAAAGCCGTATAAAAAATGGAGGAGGCTATGTTCCTAGCATAGCCCTAGCTTCAGGTGGTAGTTGGCTCATCATCATCTCCCGTTGCTGTGCTGGAAGCTCCGCCATGATAGCCTTCATCGTGTTGGCGAACTCATTCCTGTTCTTAGCACTGACTTGATTCAGGCACCCGAAGGTAGCCTCTAGGTCGGCTTTCCTCGTTGCCTCGGGCACGTTCATTAAAGCCATCATATGCGTAGCCGCCAATGCCTTCCGGGTTGAAGGGTCGAATTTCTCGCAGAGACACTCTATCCTAGATTTGGCCAATGCAACCCTTTTGTCGGGTGGAAGAGTTGCTACAGCCTTAATCATCTGGGTCATAGCCTCCGCCCTCTGTTTGTCAGCCATCGCTGCAAACTCACGTAACCTACTCTCCAGCATCGTTATCCGTTGGTTCTCAGGGGCCTCAGCAAGCATCTTCACCATCGACAGAAGCGCTGCAGGGACCTCTTCCCTAGCCATCTTTCATCATTATAACAAGCATTTTAGCTCAATAAAAAAGTGCTTATTAAAATAGTTAAGAACCTAAACTGGACACTCCTCAATTTCAGAATATAGATACTTAACTGAATGAATAAGAATTAGTGGTAGAGTCGACAAAGATTTAATTTAACGTCATTCAGGTGACTAATTGCTTCATCTAGAGCTTCTACACCTTTTCACAATAGTGTAAATAATCTCTGTGATAGTTTAGTTGATTGAAGTTTACTTAACCATTGATTACAGAATGTTAAGTAAAAATAGGCCTACAATACGTTTTTTAAGAGTTAATGTTTTCATATGAGTGCCACGGATATTATTTGAGGTGTTTGCGGTGAAGGTAGTGCAGCTATGTCATAGCGGTTGCTGCCCTGTTGTACGTATCGAGAAGGAGTACGTTGACATTGGCGAAGAAGGAAACATGTGCAGACTTCGCAGAGAAGAGTGGAACTCCCTTGTGGAGAAGATACTAGCGGGCGAACTCAAAAAACTTTGACCTACTGTGTAAGGATTAATGCCTGCTGATGACGTTTACTGCTATCCTTAGATTTATCGTTGATAATATAGCATTCTCACACGGGTATACGCTTTCCGTATGGTCGGCGGGTATGCTGGCGATCAGGAGATATGGTAGCCCTAAAGTGAGAGATATTGTCCTGTTCCTTGTAGGCGCATCTATTGCCTACTCGGTGCTTGCTATAACTGTTATCTTGAATAATGTTTCAGAAGAGGAAATAGTGGTGAGAGTGGGGACTCCTGTCCTAGAGTTAGCACCACTCACATCTGTTATTTCCGTCGCTCTGGTAACTAGGATAATCCGTAGTAAGGGCGTTGGTTATCTTGTAACGGGCTTTGTCACCACCCTTGTGTATGTAGTGATACTAACCTTGCTTCTATCAGAAGTCAAATCATGAGTTCTGAGTCCTGATGATGTATAAGGTGCTTGAACCCAGTTGATTATGGTTAGTTTTATGGTGCCAACCAGGCAGCTCCACACATTTATATTTAGAGACTGTATATGCTCTCTATGTCCGTCAGGAGTGTAGGGGGAAAGGAGTTTAGAATTTCAGAGCTATATTTCCAATCGGATAGGTTAGCACGGCAGGCATGTAAGGTCTGTGGAAGGGTGGGTAAGAGGGTTTTGCCGGTTACAATGGCTACACACATAGCTGTCGAGTACTGGAGTCTGATAAACGAAGGCTACTTCTTCTGCTTTACTCCATCTTGTCCAATAATATACTACAACAACGTAAATGATGTCTATTTTTCTAGGTTTGATGTTAAGACAAGGTTTGGGCCGAAGGAGAGCGACCCGCCCCGTCCAATTTGTTACTGCCTCCAAGTTACCGAGGAACAGATAGAGAACGAGATACTTTTCAAAGGTTGTTGCTATTCTCTTGAGGATATAGAGGCCTATACACGTGCAGGGACGGGTAAATGGTGTCTAACAACTAATCCATCAGGTAAATGTTGCAGAGAGTACTTGCCGTCGATCATCGAGAAATATCTAGAGAAGTCAAGGGGCGGCCCTGCTGAGAGAGCTTTGAATAAAGTTGCACTACTTGTAGAAGAACAATATCAGTCAGTCGAGCTGGGCGTGGACGGTATGACGTGTGAAAGCTGTGTAACAGCCGTCAAGTCCACGATAGAGCAGCTAGGTGGAAAGGACGTAGTTGTTTCGTTAACTGAGGGGAAAGCTAAGGCAACCATCCCGATAGCCCTTAAGCCTGAGCAACTAGCTCAACAGCTAAGTGAGATGGGATACGACACACGAGTCCTTAACGTGAGGAGATGACATACAACAACACATATTTAATTTAACAACTAGGATCATTTAGCCAAAACCAGTACGATAACTCCAACCGGGTAGTAAAACTGTTAAAGTTTTTTGGTGTTTTTGTTAGCTTTCTTAAACAGCTAGACAGATATGCTTGGACGGCATATTGAAAGCTCGATGAAGAGTTACGACTATGTGGTGGTTGGTGCGGGAGCGGCAGGGTTTGCGGCGGCCGTCAAGCTTTCGGAGCTAAGTGATGGTGAGGCTAGGGTAGCGTTAGTTAATGGTGGTAGGATAGGCGGTACGTGTGTTAACGTCGGATGCATACCCTCTAAATACCTAATTGAGAACTCTAAGCTATACTTTGAAGGGAAAAGGAACCGATACCGAGCAGTCAACCTCACAACCAGCCTAGACTTCAAAGCGCTTATGGAGGATCTGAGAAACCTCACTGCAATCTTAAGGAGGGAAAAATATGAGGAGGTTTTAAGCCGATTTGATAACGTAGAGCTATTAAATGGAAAAGCGCGGTTTAATGGCTCCGGCTCGGTCAAGGTAGTGAGAGACGGTTCTGAGACTGAGATAACAGCCGAAAAGTATCTTATAGCCACAGGCTCTAGGCCCCATCCTCCGCCAATAAAGGGGTTGGAAGAAGTCGGATATCTCGACTCAGATACGATATGGAAGCTGGAGGAACAGCCCGGGTCTATGCTGGTGATTGGTGCAGGCGCCATAGGGCTTGAGATCGGCCAAGCAATGCAAAGGCTGGGTACGCAGGTCATAATGGTGGAGGCACTTGACAGGATACTTCCAACGACAGAGCCTGAGATATCTGAGGAGTTGAGGAAGGCCCTCGTCGATGAGGGGATGGAGATATATACGAAGGCAAGGGTGGCAAGGATTTACATTGCGGATGGAAGAAAAATTGTCCGAGTACTAACACGTGAAGGTGATAAAAATTTTGAGGTTGATGAGGTCTTCGTTGCTACGGGTAGGAGGCCAAACACAGATGGGTTAGCGCTTGAGAACGTTGGAGTGGATGTGGACGAGAGAGGGTTTGTGAAGGTCGATAGGACGATGAGGACCTCAAACCCACGGATTTACGCAGCCGGCGACGTGGTCTCCAAGAAGCTGATGCTTGAAACACTAGCTGCGAGGGAGGGGGTTATAGCGGCGTTAAACATGGCGGGCGAGAGGGCTGAAATCGATTACTCCTCCGTCCCCGTTGTGACGTTTACTGAACCCCAAGTAGCGTCCGTGGGTTTAACTGAAAGAGAGTTGATGGAGAGGATTAAGTCCTGTACCTGCAGGTTGGTGGAGGTCAGCAACACATCAAAGGCAGTGCTGACCCATGAGGAGAGGGGTATAGCAAAGCTGGTAGTAAACCCATACGACAACAAAGTCGTGGGCCTTCATATAATGTCTCCTAACGCAGCAGAGTTCATTCTCGCCGGCGCCGTCATGTTAAAGGCAGGATATACCGTAGACGAAATGCTCGATCTCGTACACGTCTTCCCAACGTATGCTGAATCCATTAAACTAGTTGCTACCGCGTTCATAAGGTCTGTGAAGGCAATGCCATGCTGCATGGAGTAATGGCCACCCATAATGTAACAAACCAAACATGCCAGCTTAAAATCTAAACAACTCGCCTGCAATATCTTCAAAGTTATTACATAATAATTACCCAATTGTTTCTAATAACAAATCGACAGCAATGTTATTCTTTATAAAATTAGTCGTAATTCTAATAAAATTCTTTACTCATCATTTTATGTAGCATCGGAGGTGAAGAAAAGTGTGCACATGTTGCGGCACCACGGTTGAAGCGAATGAATTACAGAAAAAGAGAGCGAAAAAGGCTGTGAACGCCGAGATCAAGGTGCCTAATGCCCAGCCTGTTTGAAAAGTAGTGCGATAGAACGCTACAAACCCTACCTTTTTTAAAATGCTTTTAAGTCCCTAGATAAAGTTGTAGGAGGGTTACAGTGGTTAGGAGCCAGGAGATGAGGTTAGACCGGAAAGATGTGGAGATCCTAAGCCTGCTTAGGTCGGATGCTAGGACGCCTCTTAAAGACATTGCGTCCAAGGTAGCTCTAAGCGTTCCTGCAGTTAAGGCCAGAGTCGAGCGGATGAGGGAATTAGGTGTCATAAAGGCTTTCACAGTGGTTATCGACCCCTCTAAGATAGCCGAGAGAGTTAGAGTGTATATTATGTGTAAGATACCGGTGGAGAGGTTGAAGGCTGTTAGGGATGAGCTGTCGGCTCGGCAGGAGGTTAGGGAGCTGCATGTAGTTGCGGGGTCCTACAACCTAGTACTCAAGGCGGAGTTCAGGGATTTAGGCTCGCTGACAGATTTCCTACACGAAAGACTTGTAGGCGCGTTGGAGGTGGAGGTTCTGACGATAGCAAAGACGGATAAGGAGGAGTATGGGGGGACGGTAATGCATGACGATGTAATAAGGCTGAAGTGCGACTTCTGCCACGCACCAATAGTAACGAGGCCCGTGATTAAGACGATAAACGGCGGTAGATACTATTTCTCCAGCGAGGAGTGTGCAGACGCCTTTGAGCGAAGACTAAAGGGTGAGGTAGGTGAGGCCCAGCTGTGGGCGCAGGAAGCGGTTAAGCCTTCACGGAGGCGGAAGAGCCGCCGCTAGTATAGTATGTGTTATCGGCCCGTCGCTCCGGAGGCGTACAACACCGTCCGGGTCTATTACGAATGTTGTATCAACGTAGGATATTCTCCAAAGCTTAAGGAACTCCCCTTCGTTGTCTAGCACAATGTACCATCGCGGGTCGCCCCACCTTGTTAGAAAGGACTTCAACGTATTCGCATCCTCTGGTGGAGGTACGTCTGGCCTACCGTACAGCCCAGCCATTCTCAACACAGCCTCGGTCCATAGGCCTACCACGATGACCCTGACCCGCTCGTCACCCCGAATATGGTCTCTTATTGTCTGCCCGACAGTTGCACAGCTAGGGCACCACGCCGCCATAAACCAGAGAACCACGTACTTTCCTCTGAGGTCTGAGAGCTTGAGGTATCTACCGTCTATTGTCCGAAAGTTGGTGTCTGGTGCCGCTAAACCTTCATAAGGGCCGGACTTTCCAACCACAGTATTGGTTGTAACCTTCCCGCCGACCGCGGTAGGCAGGGTGGCAGTAGTCGGCCCCGGCCCCGGATTTTGACCTGTCAAAAACAGCAGGCCGAACACGATTAAGCCTAGTAGGAGGCAGCATGCCAAACCTGCAACCACAAATTTAACATCGCTACCCTTCTTGCTATGCCTCACGCCGCGCGACCTCATTAGCGGCACCCCCCATCTGCAGCCTAGGCCCACCCTTAAGCCACATCCTGTAGAGCCATAGCTGCAGGAGGATTAGAGCTGCAACAGATGCAGTAACAAACAGCCTTCCATAATATAGCATTGAGCCGGCGACCAGCGGCAGAAGACCTGCTGATAACAGCATCATGGTTACAAGCCCGCCTCCGCAGCATCCGAAGACCGCGAAGGTGGCGGGAAGTATTGATGCGAGCGTTGTTAAAGTGCCTCCAGCTCTGGAGCAGCACCATCCACTGGCTAACCTGTTTCTTCTCAGATAAAAGAGTGCTGAAGCATCTAACCCAACTAGTACTGTGAGAGCCAGCCACGACAGGAAAGCCTCAAGGCTTACCGAGACTATCCAATATCTATCTAGGTAAATTATAACCCAAGGCACTAGTCCGATGGGCCCTACAGTAATGACCTCGAGCTGCGGTACCGTGATCCAGTCGGGGATAGGGAGTGCAGAGCGGAACACCATTCCTATCGCGAAAGCATATACGACGGCAAACGAAACAGAAACCGCTACCCCTAGCATTCTTATCCGACGGTCAGAGAACATTGCAGCCAGAAACCCGCG
>Ga0079992_132183_pt1 | contig 12513 bp, 15 predicted proteins | sample FaiFalFF_MnMetaG_3_FD_69197 | JGI IMG/M metagenome (GOLD analysis project Ga0079992, IMG submission 69197) | Freshwater microbial communities from Yellowstone National Park, Wyoming, USA - Fairy Falls B (FF_Mn_B) MetaG (SPADES assembly) (version 2) | ecosystem: Environmental > Aquatic >... | reverse complement strand
AAAGACGCAGGTCTCTGCGGTGACTGCTTCTCTCAGATGCTTATGGAGTTATCAAGCCCAGAAACAATCATAGGACAAGGCGAGACCATCAAGGTGTGAAACCTATGTCAAAGGTATTCAAACTCCGAGATAGGGACGGGCTTGAGCTAAAATGTTATGGATGCGATGGATGGGTTTCAGAGGTTTACGTCATCGCAAACACACCACAGGAGGCGGTCGGAGAATACAGGGAGAACGGTGGGCTATGTGGGGAATGCTTTACGGGAACATCAGGATGGAGTTGGGATGAAATTTTCGAACGCTTTAAGGATGGCGGCGTAGTTATGATGTAGCTACTATGGCCTTGACAGGTTTTAAAACCGTGTCTCCTTCTATATTTTATGAACCATGTCAGGGTTAAGGGTTCATCAGCAGTTTCTGAATAGTTAATCTTATATAACTCTTCTTAACAACTCTTTACATAGTGTCTGAAAGGCTGTTGACCCTCCGAGAGGCCTGTAGGAGGTTGGGGGTTCATCCTAATACGCTTAGGAAGTGGGATAGGGAGGGGAAGATAAGTGTTGTCAGAACAGTTGGTGGTAGGAGGAGGATACCTGAGAGCGAGGTTGAGCGTTTAATAGGATTCGTTAAACCTGATGCCTCAAGGAAAGCGGTAATCTATGTAAGGGTTTCTTCACACGACCAGAAACAGAAGGGAGATTTAGAAAGGCAGAAGCAAAGCCTGCTAGATTACGCCAGATCAAGGGGGTATGAAGTTGTTGCAGTTTTAGAGGATGTAGCCAGCGGGCTTAATGAAAATAGGAAATCATTAAGTAAGCTCTTTGGATTTGTCGAAGGTCGGAAGATAGGGGTCGTAGTGGTGGCTTTTAAAGACAGGCTAACCAGGTATGGTTTTAGATATTTGGAAAGGTACTTTTCATCTCATGGTGTCAGGGTTGAGGTTGTTAATGGGGAGGAGCCTAAAGACGCTTACCAAGAACTTGTAGAGGACTTAATAGCTTTAGTATCTAGCTTTGCTGGGAAGCTCTACGGCCTGAGAAGCCACAAGTATGATAGGGTGGTGGAAGGTGTCAAGCAGCTTATTACTGAATGAAACCTGTAGATTCAAGCTTGATCCTACAGAGGAGCAAAAACAGATACTTGAAGAACTCTTTTCCACATATAGGAGGATGGTTGAAGAATGTTTGGAGAGTGCAATGAGTATGAAGATAACGTCTAGGAAGAGGCTACATGAATCGGTTTACAGGGAGCTGAGGATGGAATACAAGGATTATCCATCGCATTATATCTATACCGCCATAACTACTGCTTTGGGGATATACAAATCGTATAGAAGGCTTTCAAGGAAGAGAAACAATATTAATCCTCCATCAATAGAAGAGTTGAGAACCATCCTGCTTGACGATACACATCTCTTTTGGTTCAGCTGGGGAAGCTTTAGAATCGCTACACATAAGGGGCATCTTACGATACCCTTCAAGCTCCATAGACATGCTGAGAAATTCAAAGGATGGCAGGTTAAGGGTTCAAGAATAATAATGCTTGGTGATGAATACTACCTTCATGTAACTTTCAAGAAGGCTATTGAGGAAGAGGAATGTGAGGGACTGTTAGGGATAGATGTTAATGAGAAGAGCATAGATTTAGCGGTAATTAAGCCTGATAAGGTTAGGTTTGTAAAGATAGACATAAGCGAGGCAAAATACATCAGGGATAGATACTTCAGGAAGAGGAGGAGTATTCAAAGCAAGGTATGTGGAAAGGCTAGGGCTGAGCTGTTAGCCAAATACTCTGGGAGGGAGGAGAGACGTGTAGACACCATACTCCACAAGGTATCTAAAACAATAGCTATGATAGTGGTTGAAGAGAATGTTAAGCCCGTAATGGAGGAGTTGAAGTACATGAGGAAGAGGATAAAATACGGTAGAAGGATGAATAGAAGGCTTCACAGCATACCGTTCAGGAAGATCCAGTCCACCATCTCCTACAAATCAGTTGAAAGAGGCTATAAACCCGAGACCGTTGAAGCTAAAAACACCTCCAAAACATGCCCGATATGTGGCGAGCTCAATAAGCCGAATGGGCATGTGTTTAAGTGTAGTAGATGCGGCATCCAAGCGGACAGACATCTAGTGGCCGCCTGGAACATAGCCGCAAAACACCCCATGTGCCGTCCCCCACCGTTGGCGGCGAAAGCCATCGATGAGGCCTTTAAGGCCGAGATGGAACGGATAGTAATAAAATGTTAACTATCCGACAACGGTTCAGGCTTCAGGGAGATGTAATTGCCGACCTAATCTCTCTAGGAATCCCAAGAACGTATCAGGGCTTCAAACAACTCCTGCGGGCCGAGCTTGAAAAGAAACTGCATAAATTCGTGGAATACCACGTAATGGACATCCTCTATGCCTCACTCCTTGAGCACGGTTTTTCGCCAACCATTGCCGATTCCTCTGACCCAGAATGGCCAGCCCGATACCTTGAGATAAGAGGCATAACTTGCGAGGAAGTAGAAAAGAACGTTGAAGCCTTCCTCCCCGTTGTTGAAAAATACTTCAAAGTCATGAAAATGGAGCGTGCGGGGATTTTCTTTGAGATGGAGCTGTTTTCCGAGAGCTTGGGAGAGTTCAGGCTGACTTTCTCTACTGATAATCCGTCCTTTGACCCCAGACGTGACGCCTGTTCTATATTCGCCGTAGCTAGAAGACATGCCCTTCCCCCTTTGGCCGCGAAAATATTGGACGAGTTTGAAATACTTATCGCAAACCCACCAAAGCCGCCTGAAATACCTCTCTGGATAGGGGGTCATAGGCTTGTCCTCCGTAACTTCATTCCCAGAACCTTCAGTTTTACGCCAAGTATTCAACCCGTGTTTTTCGAGAAGAGAGGTATGCCTATATCAATCAACCCCGTGTGGGATTGGCATAGATTAGGGTATGGTGAAGGCAGAGGCTTCCGCCTCGTATCCCTTGAGGGGGCTGAAATACATATCTCACATAGGGAGCACGGCTCGAAGACCGTGAGGGTTGAACCATACAACATCCTCGGCCTCCGAACCATAGATGTTGAATTTGATTACATTAGTAAGAGAAACAAAGCCGTCTGGGATACATTGATTGAGAAACACGAGGTCTCAAAAAAGCAGGGGCCTCAAACATCTTTATCACACCCGTCGGGTTGTCTATGCCATGAGTAAGCAGGTCAGCCTTCCAAAAGCTCTTCCCCCTACCGAGGCTTTTAAAATTTGTAAGGAGAAGCTCGGCTCGATACCAGAAATCTTCGAGAAGATACTCATTGATTATTCAAATCTTTCAGGTCTTTCAAATGAGTTACGGCCCACTAAAGGCTGGCAGTTGGATTGGACGGATGACAGGGTTCTGAAACACTACGTCAAGAGGTACATCAGATATGTTGGTAATATATTGATGTCAGCAAACTACATGGGCTTCGAAAACGTCACCTCCATCCACATATTCGGGGTAACCGAGGATGGCAAGCTGTTCATGAATGAGGTAGATAGACCTAGGGGGTTTCTAAAAGGTGAATTTGAATGCATGTGTAGGCTTCCCAACGGGACGATGTTATTCGTAACAAATGACGAGTTCTTTAAGCGGTTTCTAGGGTTCACCACCTTTGCCCCAGACGGAGCTGTAATAACAACCTCGGGAGAAGACGCCGCGTTTGGTTTTAGGCTTCAAGGAGATGTTGTTGCAGACCTCTGCTCTCTTGGAATTCCGAGAACCTTCCAGCACTTCAAACACCTCTTACGTGAGGAGCTTTCAAGAAGGCTGTATGTGTATATGAACTACTGTGTTACTGACTTACTTTACGCCGCCCTGCTTGAGCACGGCTTATCCCCCACGCTGTATGACCGCACATGGTCTGAAAGCGGCACTCTATTCCCCCTCCCATACGAATACGACCTGCCTGAACGCCACGTCGTTATTGAAGGCGTAACGTATCAAGACTTTAGAGAAAACATAAACGGATTCACCCGTATTCTAGGAAAGTATTTCAATGTATTACGAATCCGCGATGAAGGAGAGGCTATCAAGGTTGAGTTTTCTTCAGACGACTTCGGGACATTTGTCGCCGTCATCAAACCATTCGGATATAGCTTCAGGTCTGAAATCTCAATAGTTGTTTACTCCATGGGTTGTGAGACATCCCCCATGGCTGTTAGGATACTTGACGAGTTCGAGAAAACACTTGACATGCCCCGAGAACCGTCTGAAATCCGTTTCTGGCTAGGCAACCACAGGGTCAGGCTTCGGAACTTTATCTCTAGAACTATCCGATTCACACCGAGCTATGAGCCGATATTTTTCGAGAACCGACCCATACCTGTAACCGTCGGCCCTAGATTAGGTGTGGATGTAGCAAATTATGCTGTGGCCTATGGATACCGCTTTATCTCCCTTGAAGGGGCTGAAATACATATTACCCATAGAGAACACGGCTCAAAAACCGTTAAGGTAGAACCATACAATATTCTGAGACTACGCACCATAAACACCTCTAATGACTATACTAGAAAAAGAAACAAAGCCGCATTCAGAGCTTTGAATGAAGAGAACATAGATGTTTAAGGGCCTAAAGCAGTTTTATTTCCCCAGTAAATCCCATCCCCTTGGGATTGGGACAAACCACGCTTGAAACCTTTCTCACTGTTACGCCAGAGGAGGCAATACGGGTTTGTGAACAGAATTTAGGCACAGCCCTACCGCAGAAGTTTAGGGAAATCATTTCAGCCTATGCTCAATCAGATGGTGGCCTCCGCTGGAATATTGGGTGGGCTGACGACCCCGTTATAAGACACTATGTCCGAGAAAACATATCGGATGTAAAGTATCTAATTGTCGCAGAAAATTACCTAGGCTTTAGAACTTATGATAGTGTGTATGTTTTCGGCATAACAGAGGACGGTAGGCTCTTCGTAAACAAAATTAACATGGACTTACGTATAGATGATGATATGGTTGATGGCGAGCTGGTGGATAACATCATCTGCAAACTCCCAGATGGGACGGGAATATACCTTGCTGACGACGAATACTTCAGAACTCTTTTCGGGTTCTCCATATTCATAGATGGTTCAACAATACGTATGGGACGAGAGCCAGTTTCAGGTCTCAGGCTTCAAGGAGAGATAGTTGCCGACGTAGCACCGCTAGGGGTTATGGGCTGGGACGGGTTCAAGGAGCTTGTTATGAAAAGGTTTGAACGCTCGCTTCAAAGATACATAGCTTACCTTACCCTCGATATGATTTACGGCATACTACTGGACTGTGGAATAACCCCGCAGACCGACCCTTTTGAAAACGACATATTGATAGTGAACGGCGTAACCGTATCCGACATAATAAGGCGACGTGAGGCCGTATTGAAAATGTTTGGACGTTACTTCCAAGTCATCGAGGCTTGGGATAACGACGCCAGCGACCCCAAGCTCGCGAGCTTCTACATCAAAGCCGCTTCAGATGCCTTGGGAGAGTTCATTATCGGCTTTGAATCCAACCCTATCCATCAATGGAGACATTTCAGGATAGTTGTCTGGTCGGAGTGTCTTAACGGTTCACAGTTAGCCGCCAAGCTTACAGAGGAGTTTCGCAGACGTTTTGAGGAATCATATAATCCGCAAACACGTATCTCCTTCTGGATTGGTAACCACCGCATAACCCTTTCAAACTTCATCACAAGGAGTATAACCTTCACGCCAGACCACGAACCCATATTTTTCGAGAAAAGGCCGATAAGGGTAACGGTAAACCCTACATGGGTGGAGTGCGAAGCTAACGAATACGAGGAAAGCCACGGCTACCGCTTCATATCGCTTGAAGGGGCTACTATAAGGCTTGAACACAAAGAACACGGGGTCAGGGAGATAGGGGTAGAACCCTACTGTATATTGAGGTTGAGAACAACATTAGTTTCAGGCGATTTTATTGAAAGGCGGAACGCCGCCGCATTTGAAGCACTATACGAGGAATACCTGAAGGCCGCAAACGGTTATAAACAAGGGAAAGATAGGATGGGCTGATATGAGTGAAGTAGTCCTAGTAAAAAAGGAAGAGACGCCATCACTCAACCTCGTGGAGAGGGTTGAGGAGATAAAGAGGGCATACTTGAGGTCTAGAGACCAGAGGGCAGACTAAACCCCCATTATTTTTTTATAGGGTTAATGGCCTTACCGAGCTATATTCAGCGTTAGCTCCCACTCATGCGTGAGAAATGACGAACTTGTCTTTAAAGAGGAAATTGTGAAGGCTGTGGAAAGGGCTGAAAGGCTTGTAAAGTTTCCAAAAGTGTTCAAAGACATACTGCTCGGGTTTGATGGAGGGTTTCAATGGGATTTCAGCGTTATAGACGACCCAATCATAAGGCGGCATGTGGAGTATTACGCCTCCGTTTTTCCGATAAAGGAGATTATTGTCTCGGAGAGCTACCTGTTAATAAGACGGCAGGGCATCCATGCCTTCGGGATTACCGAGGACGGTAAGCTTTTCTTCAACGAGCTTCCAGCCCCAGACAACACGTTCTTTAAAATCCCTGTTTACAACCTACCCTCCGAGATACAGGTCTCCGTGTCAAAAGACTGTTTCGTCAGGGAGCTGTTTGGCTTCAGGGAATTCGCACCAGACGGAGCAATCTTATCCACGGAAGGTGGACGGGAAAGGTTTGGGGTAAGGCTTCAAGGAGAGGTTGTTGCTGACCTATATGGTGTAGGGAGTGAAGGCGTAAGCTATAATGCCTTCATCCTAAAGTGTGTGAAAAGAGGTTTGGAGAATTATTTAGCAATTCTTGTAACAGACCTGCTTTGGGGTTCATTGCTTGAGCAAGGGCTTTCGCCAACAATTGGGGACGATGCAGAAATCCCGAGCTATCTCCAACATAAAGGTTTCAGACCTTTACCAATCATACTTGAGGGGGTAAGGCCGTCTGTGAAAAAAGACGTAATCCGTTCGATTATTAGAAAGTATTTAGAGGTAGGGGGCATGCCTCCTATGGAGGACGATAGCCGTGTGGCTATCTCATCAGACGTCTTCGGAGAATTCGACCTACTGATGTCAAAGAGTAGGGATGGACACCTCAAACTATTGGTTGTGCCGAGAAGCGTGGATAACGCCCCGATTATGTCCGAGATTGAAAACGAAGTAACAGATGTATTTGAGAAGGCATTACACACAAGTCCAGAAGTCTCTCTGTGGATTGGAAATCATAAGCTTACCCTCAAAAACTTCGCCACGAGAACCGTCAGGTTGCCCCCACCACGCCGATACAGACCTGTTTTCCTATGGGCTGAAACATTAAACATAGACCTGGCGGGAAACATTGACAATGTTCCACGGGAATTCAACTTAATATCCCTGCCGAATGCCGAAATACGGCTCGAACACAGGGAGCATGGGGTAAAAACGGTTTACGTTGAGCCGCAAATCCTGATGCGCTTGCGAACCACCAACATCTCCGCCGAATTCAACAGAAACAGGAATAGGGCTGTTATGAGCCTCCTTTCATCCCCATTTATATAGTGGCCGACGTCGGCCACCCACCCAAGAAAGGCCATGACGGGATATAAATCCATGATGTCCCCTACTTAACATGGGCTTTATTGAACCCGTGTCCGTTAAAGAGGTTTTAGACGAGCTGAAGCAGAGGTTTGAGAAGAAGGTTAAGAAGGCAAGGCTGGTTGGCGACATTGAATATGAGTATATGACAAGGGATGCTTACGAAGCCGATGTGGAGCTTATAAAACAGATTGAGGAGCTAGACCTGCATGTGGTAAATACACAACAACTCGCTTCAGACGATTTCACCCACCCCGTTAAGAGATACTATGAGAAAGCATACGCATTATGTTTTAAACTGTCGCCACCCCTACAATTTACAAGCTACAAAGGAGAGAACTACGCCAACACAGGGATAAGGGTCTTCGGTGGACAATTGATGGTTCACCTCGGTGAAAGAAATCCTTTCATCCCATTACAGACACAACATTTTAAGCCGTTTAAGACCACGGTGGGAGAGTTGCGGAAGCTCGCAGTAGCGGAGATTAACCCATACGCCGAGAGGCTTCTAAAGGAGTATGGGATTAAACTTGAGTTATTCTCCCTGCCCGCTGAAGACGACCTTCAAGCTGTCTTCTCGTTCACAGTCCTAACCGAGCCAAAATACACCGCCTCGACATGGGTGGGACACATCAGCGACTACCATTATCTCCATTTTGAGCTATCGGAGCAGGAGAGGATGGAGAGGGAGCTTGAAATTCAAATCTTCAGGGATAAGAAGCGAGAGGAAAACGAGAGGCTTAAAGCCCTCATTAGAGAGGGAGGGCTTATCAGCCCCGCTTCAACCTCGGCAGAGCTTTACAAGATAAGTCCTGAAACAGTAGCTAAAATCTTGGAGAAGGCCGCTGAAATAACGGAAGAAGCATATCTACTGCTCTCTTACTCAACCCCAGAGCAAAAACACCTCTCAATCAATATGCCGTCAAATATCGTAAAAGCGTATAAATGGCTGGAAAACGCAGGCGTCATGGTTAGAATACTGTCGCCACCGAGACTTTGGGGGAACTGGAACAGGGCCTATTTAAGAGGGCTTGAACCATGCCTTAAGGGATACCACCTTTGTATTCAATTAGGCTATTTTTCTGAAGACGAGTATGGACGATACCTGTGCCTTCTACTGAAGCCGAGGAAAAAACTACCGATAAACGTTGAGGAAATAACCAGCATGGCCTAAACGGGTCTTATATGTCCTCCGCATACATCCCGCCATGACGCAGGAACTCCTGATTAAGGGGAACAAGCAGATAGACAACATAATTGACCAGATGGATGTCTCCCAATTCGCAAAACTCATGGCTAAATACGCATACAGGTTAGGCGGAGACCCGTCAAAAATACTCCTCAAAGCCTATGAGACGGAAAAGACGGAGCAGGCGGAAGCCCTCCATCCAAGAAAGCCTTTACCCAACGACTATACTGAAGTCGAGAAGATAATCCACGAGTTGCTTATAGAGAACACGGGTGTTTGCATAGTTGATAGTGGAGGGGTTTACGGACGCAATTGGGAGAGGAACAGGTCTATCAGGGACTTCAGGAAGACGCCAGAAGTCATTATCTATAAAGGCGTTTGGGGTTATGCGAAGACAAACATTTTCCACTATTTACGGTATTTCCTTGAGAGAGACGGTTTCTCAAAGCTTGTAGAGGACTTGCTATACCGTTATATGGAGAGTAGGGAAGGCAGGCTAACAGATAAAATACTTGCATTCTGCGATGAGGCTCTTAATCCAGCAGGCTTCCGAACAATCCCATTCACCACCGCTAACGTAGAGCCTTACTATGTCTCCCAGGACATGCAGGGGGTTTACTTCGATAAAGGCGAGTGTAGTGAAGAACCCACATATCTCATACTCCAAATCCACAACGGCTGTGATTTACGCTGGGGCTACACCATGCCGAGGGTATTCAAGGTCGTAGAGGACAGTAAATACGACTTCTTCACCATGATGAGCGAGTTATTGGTTAAGTGTAAATGCGGTCTTTTCACTCTACCGAATGAGAGGCTTAAAATAGATTGGGACGAGGGGAGACAGGCTTTCTTCTGCGGTAAATGTGGAAAGAAGACACGCTTCTACCCGCCATACTATTGCTGAAGGTGAGCATTATGGGCTGTCCGTTCTGTGGTTCTTCTGTCCAATGTCTAATTCCAGAGGACATGATTAAGGGCAGTCATAGGTCAGACAGCCTAACAGGTAGAAAGCCGCTAAAACAGAAGTTTAGATGTGCCTACTGTAACGCAGTAGTGGTTAAAAAAATACGTCAGAAAGCCGCCGATGTGGCCTTGACGGGTTATTAGTCTGTCCCCAGAAGGATGGGGTATGAGCCTCATACAGCAGGTTAAACGTGATTTTAAGGCAGGACATCTCTACGACGTTTTACGGCTTGTTAAGACGGCTGATACGGAGTTCTTCCACATATCGTTGGATAGCAACATAGAGGTTTTCAAAAGCCCTTCATTCGACATGACCCGCTACCTGAAGATAGAGTTTCCAAGGGAGAGTGTTGGGGAGTATTCATGCATAGGCATTATCCGTGCCTCGGACGCCATGCATGCGATTAGGAACAGCGGGCTTGGGAAAGGGAGCGTAATCGAGTATGTAGCACCGACGCCTGACAAATACGGGTTTTCATGGGGTAGCCTGCTACATAACGGTAAGGAAATATACGTGGAGAGCGGGAGTGGAAAAGACTTTACAGACGTGGATTTGCTTATGAAGGCGAGGGAGACAAAAGAGCCTATACATGGAGAGAAAGCGTCCTTTACAGTAGAGGTTGATACCCTGCTCTACATGCTTCACCCCAAGGCAACACATGTGATATTCGACAACAGGAAAAACGGAGTGAAAGGGGTTGCATGTATAATTACATACGAGTATGATAGAAAACAGGGAGACTACAGGCAGTTAATCAAACCCCTTAACCGCATAAGTTTAGGCGAGGTAGACGGAAACTTTAGAAACACGGCATTCAACGCAGACTTCCTCAAGAAATACGTTACAGCCCTGAAGAAGGCTGGAGTTTTGAATGCGAAGGTCTCCTTAACATGCAACGGTTTTCTCATTATCGAGACCACTCACCCATTCGGGACAGCCACCTACATCCAAGCACCCTACCTTTTAAGTAAGAAGACGATTTCCGCCGCTACGGCCTAAACGGATTAATATCCTGTAATAGGCAGGTGTCTGTTGATGTCCCAATCAAGCCTTGATGGCTTTGTTGAAAGCCTTGATAACCATATCGAGCAAGACGTGAAACGCATACCGCTTACAGGTGAGGTAGCAGTTTACTATAAGAATGGAGAGCTTAATGTTTTAGCGGGAGACAACGAGAGTGGGGAAACTCTCTTACATAATATAAGAGCATGCGTCAGGCTCATGAACTATGTTAAGAGGTGGAACAGCAAGGTCTATGCGGTTAAGAAATTCAACGACTTTATCAAAATACTTATGGTAAGCGAGTGGAAGTGGCCTACTAAACGTATATATCCGAAAGAGTTCGAGGGGGTAACAATAATGGCGGAGATTGACCCGTCCGACGATGTGGAAAGTCTGGTAAGAGAGTTTGAAGCCTACAACTCTTATATGAAGCCCGTCCCAAGGGAAGTCGTGGAGAAAGCCGTAGGCAGGGCTTATGAGTAGGAGATACACCCTTGTCCTCCAAGGCCGCATCGCATACCACCCAGCCTCCCATGAGATTTATTTCGAGCCATTCGACACGAAAGATGAGAATTCATGCCTTGTTATAGATGTCAGGAATGTGAAAGTAACCACGAGGGGGGCTAATCGCTATTACTCTTAAGTATTAGAAGAGCCTGTTTATAGAGGAAATGAGCTACTTGCCAACGGTAACCGATATTGGTTGAGGTTGAGGCGGGACGGAGTTTAGACATGGCCTTAACGGATTATATGTGTCTAAACCCGTGTTTAGGGCATGCAATACCTAATACCCATACATAGGGATAAACAAGTTGCCGAGATGGTTTGGAGACCGATACAGATAGCCGTCTTCGAGCATGTGGACAGCGTGCAATACCTTGAGGTTGAAAGGGTTGAGAGGACGACGGTGGAATGCGACCTATGCCATACCCGAGTTAATACAACGCAAAAAGCGATTAGTATGTTTCCACAGCTACCGAAGGGTTATGCTCTATTCCAATCAGTCAGTAGCCCCGACAAACCCCATGACATCCTGTTACTAGTGGTATGCGAGACTTGTAGGAGCAAAAAATTACCTAACATACCTGTCTTGAAATCGCTTAAAGCGGCCAAGAAAGCTATTGACCGCTCCCATGAAGTAGGCGGTAGGTGAGGCGGAGCATGTTTATACCCCGTTTCATAAGCGTAGTAGCGGACATCGCCAAATACATGGGAAACTCCTATGAGAAATTGAAATGGATTACCAGGTGGGAGGAAAGAGAGGAGGTCTTTAACCTATGCCATAAAACGCTTGAGGAAATGGTCTCATTGGTCATTAAGAGCGGGAAGGGATACCATATAAGCTGGTCGAAGGAAAATGGCGGCGGCCTAATTTCCATCTATATAGCCGCACCCGAAAAACTTTACATCGTTAGGGCATTACGACCAATACGTGTCCGCCAACCTAAAAACCCGTTAAAATACAAGGTATCAATTGAGGAAAAAGACTATACGGCAGAAAATATCGCCATACTGGAGAAGTATGGGATAACTACCACGATTTACGGCATACCGCTAGCACCCAAGACAGCATCCGAGCAACAGGCCGAGCCTGAAACCGCAATAGTTGATGTGGTCAAATGAGCCTATTATTGACAACGGGTGGTGGGCGTGTTAAATGTAACCCACAAGGTTAGGTTTAGGCTTGGCCGTATAGACGTCATAAGGAAGGATACCGATGGATGGATTTCAGCAGTTTCCCTTTCCCCATTCAAAATACGCTACTCCTCATGGCGTTTGAGGTATGGTAG
>Ga0079992_125222_pt1 | contig 12523 bp, 12 predicted proteins | sample FaiFalFF_MnMetaG_3_FD_69197 | JGI IMG/M metagenome (GOLD analysis project Ga0079992, IMG submission 69197) | Freshwater microbial communities from Yellowstone National Park, Wyoming, USA - Fairy Falls B (FF_Mn_B) MetaG (SPADES assembly) (version 2) | ecosystem: Environmental > Aquatic >... | reverse complement strand
GATGATAGGCTCCTGGGGGGATCTCTGACCACCCCCGTCTGCCCCCCCCCCCGATGACAGATGTAAACCCAAATAGATGGGAGGAACCGATGAACCATCGAAAGGAATGACGATAAAAAGATGACGACCTGAGGATGGGGAGAGGTCAGCTAGTGTAGATCTGGCTGGGATGTTCCCAGCTATCATACGATCTATTGATCTTCTAAGGGTATCAGCTCTTTGGACTTATTTTAGGTGTTCCTTATTTATTACGCTTTTCTGTAATTCTTTATGGTGGCTAATTGGCTAGAGCTGTGAGGGCTAGGTTTGAGGGGGGTGTTCTAAAGCCCCTCGAGGATCTCGATCTTGAGGAAGGAGAAGAAGTAATCCTCAGGGTTGAAAGGATCTCGGAGAGGAAAAGGGCTGTTGAGGAGTTCTATGGCAAGCTAGGCCCGGCACCTAAGGATCTCCTAGATGAATTCATGCTTGAGGCTGAGGAGCAGTGATTATGCTTGATACAAGCTTTATAATTTACTACCTCCATGCTGTCGAGCCCTATGCTTCTAAGGCCAGAGATCTCTTAGCCAGAGAGACAGATCTAGCAATATCCCTCAAAATAATCGACGAGATCCTCTACACGCTGATACGCCTAGAAGCATGGAGAAGGCTAGGTATAAGGAAAGCTGAGGATCTAAGACAATACGTGCGTAGAAACGGTATGTCGAGTTTCAAAGACATAGCGAATAACGTGAGGAACTTCATAGAGAAGCTAGGTATAGATGTTCTAGAGGATAAGGGCTCTGCTGAGGAGATCATCGAGGCCATGTTTAGCTACAGCCTACTCCCAGGAGATGCCTTAGTAGCGGTAAGCTGCAGACATTATGGTATAAACACCATAGCTACATTTGATGAGTACTTCAAGAGAGTTCCATGGCTCAAAGTTGTCCCCTAGGCGATTTAGCAGATTAGCGTAGCATCCAACCAAAACATAAATCCCTATACCCTAAACGCTATACGCCTCATTAGAAAGGCATAAGAAAGATTGGGAGCATAAACCCTGTCCCATTGAGGACGAGGCCTGTCCTTCTATCTAATGTCATCTTTTATGAGTTTCTTGAAGACTGAGACTTTATTCTCCACACCCAGCATCTCTGCGAGTTTGAAGGCTCTCTCCCAGTCTATCCGATCCTCTACTACAGCAAACCTATCTATATCAACTCTTCTGATCCCCTCTGGCCTTGTTGCTTGGAGAACAGCGTATGCTTCTAGGCTGAGGCTCCAGTATCTCTTACCACCCCTCTCAACAAAGATCACTTCGTTCATGAGAGGTGTTCCGGAGATCTTTCCTAAGTGTGTTCTGCTCATGATCTCCAGCTGTAAAACCTTGTCCCTTGCTGGTATATACACATGTGTAATCATATTATCCCCTCTTTTGAAGACCTCGAACCTCTCCTCAATACCAAGCATTGAGGAGATCGCTTCCGCTATCCTCATAGGGTTGTAATCCTCTATGAAGAGGTCTATGTCCTTGGATTCGAGGGCAATGCCAGCCACCACATAGAAGATCTGAGATCCGCCTACTATGGCCATGTACTCCCTCGAGATCTCATCATAAACCCTCTCAAAGATAGGGATCCATATCTCCGCAGGGATCAGAACATGATTAGAGCTGTGATGACTCTCCACACCCTCTATTACAGTCACACCCTGATATTGATCTTCATAGTGAGGTATCGGGGCTTCAGGGTAACATGGTCTCCCAAGAGCCTTAGCAACCGCGCAGATGATTCCCTCAGGAGACAGGGGACCCACTATCTCTCTAAATGATGACACCTCTACACAATTAAAGGGAGCTCTCCACGCTATATCGCCCTTAACCTCGAAGCACGTCACAAAGAGATCTCTTCTCAGTTGAGAGCAATCGATCCCATCTATATATGCCTTTAAACCCTCAACAACCTCTTTAGCCTTAGAAGCCTTCCAAAGAGCCTCACAACCCGCAGCCTCCACGGTCTCTAGGAAATGATGAAGGTAACTCCAATCCTTTAGAGCGTATTCAGCAGCCTCCTCCAAACACTCAATAACTAGCCCCCTTGAGCACGGCCTTAGGAGTTTGAAAACCCCGCTAGCCATAGTTCCCATTATAATCCTCGCTAACCATCTATTAGCTTCCATGGAAGTTAATATATCGTGTGTAGCCGCCTATCCATCAATTCTGCAGAGGATCTCCTGATCCGTGAGGTTTCTGTATGATCTTGTCGAGTTCCTTGTGGAGATTCGTATTTCCACCTTAATGGATCTTAGAATGCTTTTAAGTGCTGTGACGGCTTAGATCCTGTGGATGAGAGATAGAGCTCCCTTCACCTGTTCGGGAGAGGATCATGGAGCCCGGCTGGCTAGGCTATTCTCTTACAACTGAAAGCCATGCTTTTTAATGATTATTAGCTTTTTAGTTATGTTGTTTTTGGAGCCTGGAGCCCGAGATGATAGGCTCCTGGGGGGATCTCTGACCACCCCCACTGCCCCCCTAGATGACAGATGTAAACCCGAATAGATGGGGGGAACCGATGAACCGCCCTGAAGGGCGAAGAGAAGGTCAGATAGGCTGTTCCTAAAGCCCTTATCATCTACCGCTTGTCCATCTCATTGAGAGGACGCTAAGGGCTAAAGTGCCTACGTATGGGATTATTTTGAAGGCAGCTGCAGGATTGCCAATAAATTTATTTAAATATCTCTGGTTATCTATGAATACACGGTGTAGCATGGAGAGGGAATATGGGCTTAAGCATATAAGCATCTAATCCCTAGCCATATTTGATGAGGTGACATCTCTATGTACTTAAAATATATAGCTATTCTCGAGAAACGATGATGCCTGAGCTCTCCTCAGATGGGAGCCCCATGGCGTTGGGCTCGACGGGCACCCATGAGGCTCGGGTGAAGCTAATGAACCCACACCGAGGTGCAACCCCGCTAGCGGAGATACAAGTATTCACAAATACCATCAAATATCGTTAGCGGGGAAACGTTGGGGCTATAGATTCTAAGCATCTCAGTACTTGCTCAACTATGAGATCTGCTAGATCCTTGTCCCTAATTCCCTCAGTAGAGATTGTCGCAAATACCTCTACATTGCTTCCCTTGAATCCTTCGATGATCACTACGTCTGCAATCTTGAAGAACATCTCTAAGATCTTATCTAACTCCGTGTTGGGGATGAAGATCGCAACTTCCTCCCCAAGACCCCTGATAATAGCTGCGGCAATTGCTCCACCTTCGTTAATAAATCTCCAGCTATCCTTCCCCTTGATATCGATCTGGTGGTGTGTATGTTTTACAACGGCTACTTTGAGCCCTTTCTCTTTAAGAACCCTTGATGCCTTGACTATCGAGTTGGTTTTCCCGCTATCCCTTGGGCCTACAATCTGGATTATGCATCTCTGAGGCTTCCTACTCGGTTGATCCAAGGATTTTAGCCTCCTACCTAGATTTTTGTTATGGCCTAGCATAATATTTGCTGGACCATGCATGTATTATGTGCTTATGCTATGGAATTATTGATTTAAGGAATCGATGCTACCTGCTCCACGGGTATGGGAGTAGTCTCTGAAGATAGATCTTTTCCCCTTTCCTATATAACATACCCCTTTTCAGGATACCCATGGCATTGGCCTTAGTGAGGTCGTAGCATCTCCCAGGTCCCCATCTAAGAGGATATGCAACTCCAGAGAAGCTTGTGAAGAGGTAGAGACTATCCATGTTATGATCTACCCGGATTTCTTGCCCTAGCACTGCCTCTTCATATATCCTTAGCTCTCCTTCAACCATACGCGATATAACGTGGAGTAGGTGTTCATGGAAGCATGCTACCGATGCTACACAGCTGCCTGGGAGAAGAGCTATAGGCTTACCCCCGATTACAGCGATCGAACATCTCTTGATCACATTAACGGTAACACCTTCGAAAAGCAGCTCCCCAATCCTAGCAACAGCTTTTTTTACGAGATCTTTCTCTCCCACCGAGGTTCCTCCTGAGGTGACAACGAGATCTGCCTTAGAGATCGAATCCTCAATAGCCCTTACAATCTCATCTAGATCGTCACCTATAACCCCTACATACTCGCTCTCTGCAAAGCTGAGAAGACCCATAATCATGGGGCTCACGCTATCCCTAATACCTCCATCTCCCGGATCGTCGAATCTTGACAGCTCATCCCCAACAGCCATTACCAAGGCTCTTAACCTATATACGGGGATCTCTAGAATACCAGCTTTGATCAGGAGGCCAAGGTCATAGGGGGTTATAGGAGTACCCTTCTTCACAATAATATCCCCTTTCCTCGCAACTTCACCTATATCTACTATATCTTTCCCCTCCCATAATCTCTCGACAACATATAGACGATCATTTCTAACTCTGGCAGCCTCGAGCCTCACAATCGCATTGGCTCCCAAAGGGACCGGCGCCCCTGTGGATACATAGACCGCCTCACCCTTTCCCAACTCCATCTCCCGATCTCCGGGGAATAGCCTGCCAGAGATTCTTAGGCTATCGAAACTCTCAAGATCCTCTAGCCTTACTGCGTAACCATCCATCGCAGCAACCCTTATAGGAGGTATATCCCTCGGAGCCCTCAGATCCTCAGCAGCAATCATGTTAATGGCTCTCCACACTTTAACAGAGATTTTTCTGGGCTTCATGAAATCAGCTAGATCTATTATTCTTCTGGCCTCCTCAAGAGGAATTAGCGGCATCCAGCTTACCGCCTATCTTAAGAGATCTCTGGACCTTAATAAAAGATAATCTAGGATCTCCAGAAGTTCTGAGGCCTTGGAATAACCTATCCTTTCCTTGAATGATGCGATCCATACGGAGAGATGATCTATAATCATGATGTGTGCAGCCTTTAAACTCTCTATACATCCATTATCATCGTTCATGATGCTCGATATAAAGATCTTCACAAATAGTAGTGAGAGGAATTCAAGCTCCACCGAGATATGATCCGCCATCTCCCCCTTCTCAATAACGCCAAAGGATCTGTATAGGCTGGAGAGCCGGGCTTTAAGCAGCACTGGATCTGATGATATGTAAGAGCTTTCATATAGATGGCGACTCCTTATAAATCTCTCCAGATCTCCGATGATCTCCTGGGGATCTCCAAGCTCATTACCAATGATCCTCGATGCCCTTTTAAACCCGTCTAAACATGCATCCCGATCCTCGAGCATCTCCGAGAAACACTTAGCAAGTCTGTTAATAGCCACCGCTATCTCTATGATCTTCTCGAGATGCTTATTCTCTATACAAGGCATGGTATATACCTCATGCCTCTAAACCAGCCAAGATCAGATCCGATATAGCCTTTCTACCACCCCTCTCACCAGAGCCCCCCTCCCATACTGCGAAAGCCACGTAGAAAAGGGCTCCCGGCGCCATGGTTAACTCCCCGAGCGCTTCATCGGAGGCCTTCAGCCTCTTAGCAAGCACTACTCTCCACATACCATTTCTCCACACACCCTTTCCAAGGGCATCCTGTGTCTTGAGAGGCGTTATTGTTCCCGGACCCTTAGCTATTAGCTTAGCCACAGAGGATCTCCTCTCAGGCTCCGAGAATATATTGCCAGCGCTAAGCCCTGCAAGCCATTTCCTAGCCTCGGGCGGCATCTCAGAGATCCTGGTAGGCTTAGCAAGATCCTTTATAGTTGCTGTTCCGCCATAGGGTGTGTAGCCATCTATTGCAATGTTTGGATAGAGATCCTCGACTTCTCTGAAGCCCTTATCTATATCCTCCTGCCAGTCAGCCCTCCAATTAAGAATAGTTGCAGGCCACTCAGGGGTCCCCATCTGCCACGCCGCCGCAAGTAGATCCTGCGGGATTCTGGGCGGGAGTAGAAGCACAGCACATTGATCCGCAAATCTATTGATGTCGAGAACATCTACATGAGGTTTGGGGTCGCTCCACTCAAGTCTAAAGCCTAGTAGCTCACCATCATGGGCAGCTCTCACCCTGAGACTTTTCACAGCTGGGCTGGTATGTGTGGGATAGGCCATTGCTTGAGGTCCTAGCTCTATGGAGAGTTCATCCACACAACTCCACATAGGGTCTTCAGGATCTATAGGTACCCTGGGGATCTTCTTAGCAATTATCCTAGCCCCTGGGATAGGGGTTCTCGCAGGTGTCTCAACAGGCTTAGGGGTTGTTATAGGGGTTGGGGTTAGCTGTGTGGGCTGCGTGATCCTCCTAATCCCTATTAATCCGGCGAAGATGCCCCCTGCTATGGCTGCTATAGCCGCTATATAGCCAATCACCCTCCTCCTCTTAACCACGGCTATCACCTCTATGGCGTGTTAGTTAGATATAGATTTCTCCCAGAGTCATATCGGAATCTCACATAGACAGGTTCCTTTAGAGGTACTCTAACCACTTCATGCCCCTTTTCATCGTATCCCACTACCTGATCGCCCCCAACCACCTTGAACCTCGTATATATCTTCTCACTTGAGTTAGCGAGGATCAGGGCTCCCAGCACCTCAACATCCTGTTTTCTAATAGCTTCCAGATAGTTATCCACAGCCTCCACACCCATGGGACCGAATAGCATCTGAATAAATCTTCTATCAACGTGGACTGGGGGGACATAATATATGTTCGGCTCTAGTCCGAGTTGAGGTAGCAGTGGGGATGCCACCTTCTTGATATGGACTAAAAAGTCTATCGGGTTCTCCGGATCCGCCTTCTCCGGCAGATTTATATAGCCAAATGTCCTGATCTTCCCTATACAGTTCCTAAAGCACCTCGGGATCTCTCCCCTCTCAATCGCTGGATAGCAGAATACACATTTCTCCGAAATCCTTGTCTCTGGGTTATAGAAGACCTTCTTATATGGACATGCTCTAACACACTCTCTATAGCCCCTGCACCTGAGCTGATCTATCAGAACAACCCCATCCTCACTCCTCTTATATATGGCCATTCTGGGGCATGCAGCTAAACATGCTGGGAAAGTGCAGTGATTGCAGATCCTTGGAAGATAGAAGAACCACGTCACGTGGGGAATCCCCCTGATATACCTACTCCTATCCCCATCCCTCCCTAAGGGGATGCTCACCATATCCTCACCTATATTGGGGTTCGCATAGTCCTCAGGATCTGGTATATAGCCTAGACCCCTCTCCCCCCTAGCAGCCTCAAATATAGTGCTCCCCTTATATACCCAGGTACCCCCTTCTTTCTTCCACTTCTGTGTTCCTAGAGCGCTCAGAATCTTTAGATCCCAGCCTAAAGGATAGGATCCCCATGGCTTGGTCTCCACATTGTTCCACAGCATATACTCCTGACCCTTAGAGCTTGTCCAAGCAGTCTTACACGCTATCGTGCATGTCTGACAACCTATACACTTATTGAGATTAAAGACCCCAGCAGCCTGCTTCTTAGGCCTGGCGCTCGGGTATGGGTACCACATCTCCCTACCTATCTGCCAGTTATATACCTGGGGCATCTTAATCCACCTCCACAAAATCCCCCCTTAAATACTTGACAAAAGGCTCACCCTCACTACCAGGGCTTATACCAAGCCTCACAGGTCTCCAAGGCCCGCCATCAGGGGCTCCAGGCTCAAGCCTCGTGATCTTGACAAAGCTCTCTCTAGGAGCACCTACGGGGCTGTGCTCGTCAAGGGCAAAGCCTTTTCCAAGGATCTGGAGGAAGGGAGTTTTCCTTACAAGGCTATCAGTCATGAGGGTTGGCTTCAGCCACGCCCTCGTTACGGATTGGTGCCCGCCATATCTGTAGGAGCTTATATAACCAGTTATCTCATTAATTGCCAGCCTATCAGGCCTCTTCTCATGACCCTCTACAGTGCCGTGGCTAGCCATGTAGAAGTTGAACCAGACCTTCCCATAGCCGGGAGGTAAGGAGGGGTTGAACCTCACCCTAGTAACCCACCTAGCTACTTTACAATCTTCGGGCTTGTCCATGCATCCCCTTATGGGTTGGTATCTCGGATCGCCTTCCACGATCACGTAATCCCCGTTGTTTAATCCCAGAAGGGCTCCATCGATAGGGCTTATCTCTATATATCCTTCGGAGACCCATGGCATCCTGGGATCCCTTCTATATGGATCGGCGAAGGGGGTGAAGATCATGGTGTCTATATCGACTCCTGAAGCATATGTATGGATAAGCCCTCTATGCTTTGGGCTTGGCAGCACGTGGGTGTATCCTTTAACGGCTAGGGGATGCCTAGATCTCTTGATCTCCTCCCAGCTTTTCGCGATATGCCTAGCCTGCCTAGCCTCCTGATCCTCGAGGGATTTCGCAGCATCTAGACCCAGGCTTTCAGGGCTAAGCGTTCTTATCGCTGGATGTGGTTTAGCCACGATAACCCCCGGCTCGTATGGTGTTCCATCTATAGGTTCTCTATATACCGGCAGATTCTCACCAGAGCCTATGAACTCGTCTTCTTCTCTATAGAACTCGAGCCTCCCAGTCTTTGTGTAGAGGGGTATCGACTCACTAATCTGATCGTATCCCCCTACTAAAGGTGTCGTTCTGCTATGGTAGATATATGGGATCCCCTCCCTAGACTTCGCATCCAGCTCCTCGAACGAGAGGCCTCTAGTGGTTGAACTATGCTGAAGAACCCTGTTTATATACACCTCAACCCTGCCTTCGTGAACGAATCTCCAGTAGTCCTCGAACCTCTTATCACCAGTAATCTCTGCGAACCTCTTCGCTATACCAGCCCAGATCTCCATGTCATCCCTGGTATCGAAGATCCTTTTGAGAGGGGTTCTAACCCACGAAGCTATGAAAGGAGTCGTAACGCTCATTGCGATATCTGGCAACTTCCTCTCGAGCCAGCTATCAACCCCGAGCACTATGTCGGAGTACTCACATGTTAGTGTCCAGAACCATTCTAGTGTTACCCACATCTCAACCTTCTGGAGAGTGTTTAGGATTGTGTCGTAAGCCCATTTAGCATTTCCAAGGATCGAGTTAGAATTAACCACGATCACAGCCTTAGTTGGTGTAGGCATGTGGGTAGCCCCTGTCAACACCTTATCCTTAAGCATAAGTGGTCTATCTCCATAGTTAAAGTAGTGCGCAGATTCCCCCTCCCAATAAGCCCTCACTCTAGCCGGTTTAGCGGGATCGAGCTCTATGTTGAAAGGATCCTCAGCTATGTACTGGCTAATTCCATTGAGCATATCCAGCTTGAAGTTCCCTGCATAGCTTCCCACAGAACCGCTGATCTTGCCTACACACCCTATGAGGGAGGCTAGGAGGAAGATCGCTCTATCCTTGAGATCTCTGTGGAAGAACTGATTAATCCCCATTCCAGTGGCAAATAAAACCCTACCCTTGTTCTGGGCTAGAAGCCTCGCTATCTCTATTACAGCTTCTCTTGGAACGCCCGTGATCTCTGACACGATATCGGGGCTGAAGTTTTCTAGTATATATCTCCTCACTAGATCGAATACCGGGGCAACTCTAATCCTCTTACCCTCTATATCGATAACATCGAACTCCCCCTCGAGAGCTGGATCTATTCCCAGCTCTTCGAAGCGCGAACCCACATGATCTCTTGAAATGATTTTTGTCGAGGAAGTTCTGAGATCCCAAACTACGAAGTCGCCTATCTCCTCTCTGAGCTTTGGTGGTATGTGAACCTTGCTCTGCATATATGGCGGTGGCAGGGGCTCGTCTGTGACAACTGTGTTGTTCTCTAGAGGCATGGGCTTGTAGTTAGGTATTATGTCCCTGGCTCTCAGAAGCTTGAGGTTATCCAGCCTTACGAGGAGTGGGAGGTCTGTGTATTTCTTCACGAAATCTGTATCGTAGAGCTTCTCACTGAGGATCACGTTGATAAACCCAAGCGCTAGGGCAGTATCGCTACCAGGTCTTACGATAAGAATGTAATCAGCCTTAGAAGCTGTAGCCTGGTAATCCATCGAGATCACAACTACCTTAACACCCCTCTCCCTAGCCTCTGTAAGCCAGTGGCTTGCAGGCATTTTTGTAGAGATCCAGTTCATCCCCCAGATCACAACTACACTGGTGTTCTCAACGTTATGGAGATGCCAATCAAAGGTCTTATAACCTGTTACCATTGGATGCCCTGGTGGGAGGTCTGTGTGCCATGCATAGTTATCCCAGCCCCTAGCCCCCCTAGCCCTAGAGGGATCCACACCTCTTATTTTTGAATCTAGGAGGGCAAGCATGTTGGCAAACCTATAAGCACCAGCCGATCTGAACACCATTGTGAGGGGCATCCCCCCTCTCAACTTAATAACTGTTGTACCAGCCCCTCCTTGCCTCGCCACCATAGGCTCTGGATAGCCCTGAAGCCTTAGCCTCCTCTGCCCATCTTCACCGCTGTATGTCTGGACTATATTTACAATTGCCTTCGCAACTATGTCAAAGGCCTCTTCCCAGCTCACCCTAATAAACCTCTCCCTACCCCTACCCCTGAAATACCTCTCTGGAGGAGCTCCCGTGACCGGGTCTCTTGGAAAACCAGCCTTGTACCACTCGTAGAAGCCCTCCCTAACATAGGCACCCTTGACCCTCCTAGGAGAATAGATCCTTCTCGGGAGGGCATCGCCAGTGGCACATGTCATGGGATCCCATCTAGGGGAAGCTCTATTCCCATAGATATCAGATGCCTTACCATAGCCATAGCTGGGATCTACATAGATCACATATCCACCCTTAGCACTCGCCCTTAGGAGGCAGACAAAGGTGCAGTTAGGGGCGCAAGTGAAAATGAAACTATGATCTGGATTATAGATCTCTCTATAGACATCCTCCCACCCCCTATTAGGATACTGCTCCAAAGGATTGATCCCAGGGACGATCGGCTCAATAAACCTAAAAGCCAGAACCTCCTCAGACAGATCCAGCCTCGAGAAAAGAGCGGCTAGAGAGGCTGCAGAAGCTATCTTAAGGAAATCCCTCCTCGAGACCCTGAAAACCTCTTCTCTCCCACTCATGATATTCTACATTACTATGGATTAATTTAATATTAGAACCTAACCTAAATATTTAGTATAAGGGTTTAAGAATTAGCTGTATAACTCCATAGACCTCTATACATAACAACAATCTACATAATATAATCCTACAACTTATTATAATGAACACAATCATTACATAGAATTGAATATGATTGTATATATTAATACAAAACCAGAACCACTGTTCAACCCACCTAAAATATATGGCCCCCTTCCTAAAATTTAGAGCCCAGCTATAACATCGCCCTTTTATAGCCTCAAGAAACTGTTTTGGGTTTCGTAAAAGTTTATAAGGGTTGGTATTAACTCCTTTCTTTGGGAGTGGAGTTGCTTAGACTGAAGGATGTTTGTGAGATGAAGCTCATTGAAGATCCTTGAGCTTGTGAGATCATACTCTGTGCCTATAAGGGATGATAGGGTTAGGGGGCTGATAACATGGTATGTTAAGGCTCTACGGAATGCTATAGATATGATCTGGGATAGTATCGAGTGGAGATATAGCCTCCCAAAGATCGCTAGAAAAGGTAAAAAGCTGGTCGTGATCAGAGGTTTGAAGATGCATGTCCCAATAATTCCGAGGGATAGGGCTTTTAAGAAAAGGCTTAGAGAAGAGCTTATGAAGGATAACCCCTACACAGCACACTGGGTAGATTCTGCTATCAGGACAGCTTATTCGATCATGGAATCCTGGAGGAAGAGATATCTAAGGGGGAGGGCTAGGAAGGTTAAGCCTAGGGTTAGGAGGAGATTCGCTAGGTGTAAGATAACGCTTATGAAGATAGATTATGAGGGTAAGACTATAAGGATAACTCTAAAACAAGGAGAATACCTCTCAATATCCTGGAAATCAACGTGGTTTGAACACAGAGTTAGAGGCTGGACTGTTGGTGAGGCTATAATCTTCGACGATGGAGTGGTTATCCCCTTCAAAGCTCTGAGGAGATCTATGTTAGAAGGGTTATTGGATGGGATAGCAACTAGCTTTCACGGGATGGCTACGAGCCCAGTATAGGCTTTATACATGTAGATCTAAAGCCTCTCCAGAGCATTAAGATCTTGTATGAGCATAAGAAGGCTATAGCGCAGAGCAAGGGTAAGAGGGAGCTTTATGAGAAGTATGTTAGAAGGGAGAGGGATAGGGAGAAGGACTCTATAAACAAGCCCTCAGCAGGCTTGAGAATGCTATTCCCAAACTCCATCCACGTATTCGAGGATCTAGATAGGGAGGATCTCGTTAGCAGGAAGAGGGTGGAAAAGAAGAGGGGGAAGAGGAATTATAGAACACCATGGAAAAGAATACATAGAAGAATATCAGAGGTGGCATTAACAGCTTATGTAGATCCTAGCAACACATCTAGAGAATCCCAGATGCGGGTATGTTGTGGAGACCCAAGAGGGGCAGATCCTAGAATGCCCAAGATGTGGATTAAAGATGAACAGGCATAAGGCTGCATCTATAAACATTAGGAGGAGATATCTAGAAGGCAAGAGGAGAGCCGGGATGCAGGGGTATCCCCACAG